>OHMA01000266.1_pt1 | contig 33233 bp, 28 predicted proteins | sample 1569171 | NCBI WGS metagenome assembly OHMA01 (sample SAMEA3879580, study PRJEB24766) | human gut metagenome | biome: human-associated habitat; feature: feces | place: USA | collected 1985/1987
GAAAAAGGTTGCCGGAAAGATGCGTATGGAACTGGCACAGTTCCGAGAAATGGAAGTCTTCACACAGTTCAGTTCCGACCTCGATCCTGCAACCCAAGCAATGTTGGATCACGGCCATGCACTGATGGAACTGCTGAAGCAGCCGCTGTATCATCCGCAGCCATTGTGGCGGCAGGTTTGCGTGCTGGCAGTTGCCTCCGAACGGCTGTTTGATGATATTCCGCTGAAGAATCTGCGGGATTTTGTCAATGATTTGATGACACATTTGGAACAGAGTCAGGCAGCATTGATTAAGAAGATTCAGGAAACCGGACAGCTGTCCGATGAAGATAAGGCAACCTTGATTGCAGAAGCAGAAGCCTATAAGAAGCAGGTGAAGTAAAATGTCAAATATGCGGGAAATTCGGGAACGGATTAAGAGTATCAATGATATTATGAAGATTACGAATGCCATGTACCTGATTTCCTCTTCCAAGCTGAAGAAGGCGAAGAAGGATTTGGCAGCCACAGAACCCTATTTTGATAAGCTGTTATATGCCATGCGAAGCATTCTGTCCCGTGCACCGGAAGATATTGATATGCGGTTTTTCGATACCAGAACGGAAATTCCGGCAGATAAGCGGAAAAAAGCATTCATTATTATTACGGCAGATAAGGGCATGTGTGGTTCTTATAACCACAATGTCATCAAGCGGGCAGAAGCAGAGATGGAACAGTGTGAATATGCTCGACTGTTTGTTATGGGACAGGTCGGCAGAATGTATTTTCAGCGGAAAGCAAGAGAAGGCGAACTGGACGTGGATGCGGAATTTATCCAGACCACCCAGAACCCGACCTTGTACCGTGCGATGAAAATCGCCGTGCTGATGATGGAATTGTTTGAGCAGAAGAAAGTAGACGATGTTTATATCGTCTATACAAAGATGCTCAATTCCATGACATTTGAGCCGAAAGTCCAGCAGCTGCTGCCGCTGAACGTCAACAACTTTGTCACCAGTGAACAAGATGTTACCCGTCACCACGAGGCAACTTTCTATCCAACCGTGGAAGCGGTGATGGAACACTTGACCCCGAACTTTATGAAGGGTTTGATTTACGGTGCAATGGTAGAATCGTTCTGTAGCGAACAGCAGGCTCGTATGTCGGCAATGGACTCTGCAACCACCAGTGCAAAGGATATGCTGCAAACGCTTTCGTTGCAGTATAACCGTGCAAGACAGGCTGCAATCACACAGGAAATTACAGAAATCTCCAGCGGTGCAGAGGCTGCGAAATAAATCTGATCATGGGATAGAGAGGAGTCCGAAAATCCATGGAAACCGGAAAAATTGTACAAATTCTCGGGCCTGTCATTGACGTTGCATTTACCGGCAAACTGCCGATGATCAAAGACGCTCTGACAGTCCAGATGGAACATAAAAAGTGTGTCATGGAAGTGGCACAGCACATGGGCAATGGTGTTGTTCGCTGCATCAGCTTGTCCGCAACCGATGGTCTGGCAAAGGATATGGAAGTCACTGCAACTGGCAGTTGTATTCAAGTTCCAGTCGGCGAAGAAACACTGGGCAGAATGTTCAATGTTTTGGGTGAACCGATTGACAACGCCGGAGAAGTGCATACAAAGCAGAAGTGGGCAATCCACAGAGAAGCTCCGTCTTTCCGGAATCAAAGCCCGGTTGTTGAAATTCTGGAAACTGGTATCAAGGTTATCGACCTGCTTGCACCGTATGCAAAGGGTGGTAAGATTGGTTTGTTCGGCGGTGCTGGTGTTGGTAAAACCGTTTTGATTCAGGAACTGATCCGAAACGTTGCAACCGAACACGGCGGTTACTCTATTTTTACGGGTGTCGGCGAGCGTTCCAGAGAAGGGAATGACCTTTGGAACGAAATGAAAGAATCGGGCGTTATCAGCAAGACCGCTCTGGTATTCGGTCAGATGAACGAACCGCCGGGGTCCCGTATGCGTGTTGCACAGACGGGTCTGACAATGGCAGAATACTTCCGAGATGAAAAGCATCAGGACGTGCTGCTGTTTATTGATAACATCTTCCGTTTTGTACAGGCAGGTTCAGAGGTTTCAGCACTTCTTGGACGTATGCCATCAGCCGTTGGTTATCAGCCAACTCTTGCAACTGATTTAGGTGAACTTCAGGAGAGAATCGCATCAACAAAGAACGGTTCCGTAACATCAGTACAGGCTGTATATGTACCTGCTGATGACCTTACTGACCCAGCTCCTGCAACAACATTCTCACATCTGGATGCAACAACGGTTCTTTCAAGAAAGATTGTTGAACAGGGTATATATCCTGCTGTTGACCCACTTGAGTCAACATCAAGAATCCTTGAACCTGATGTAGTAGGTGAGGAACATTATACTGTTGCAAGACGTGTTCAGGAGGTGCTTCAGAAGTACAAGGAGCTTCAGGATATTATTGCAATTCTTGGTATGGAAGAGCTTTCAGAGGATGATAAGCTTACTGTATACAGAGCAAGAAAGATTCAGAGATTCTTATCACAGCCATTCCATGTAGCTGAGAACTTTACAGGTACTCCTGGTAAGTATGTTCCTGTTGAGGATACTGTTAAGGGCTTCAAAGCTATACTTGATGGTCAGATGGATGAATATCCGGAAGCAGCTTTCTTTAATGTAGGTACTATTGAGGATGTTAAGGCTAAGGCAGAAACATTGAAATAAATCCCGCATTTTTTACTTCGTAAAAAACAAGGAGGTAAATACCTCTGCTCGCCAGAGGGCTCGCATTTTTACTTCGTAAAAACAAGGAGGTATGGGTTGAATACATTTTCATTGAAATTAATAGCCTGTGATAAGGTATTCTATGATGGACCATGTGAGATTCTTATATTTGATGGTTTTGACGGTGAGATGGCTATTATGGCTAACCATGAGCCTATGACATGTAGTGTTGAGACTGGAGAATTAAGATTCAGGGTTCCAGGAGAAACAACATGGCAGGAAGCTATAGTTTCGACAGGACTTCTTAAAGTTGAACACAATAAAGTTGACATAATAGTGTATTCAGCTGAAAGACCTGAAGAAATAGATAAGTTCAGAGCTGAGGCAGCGCTTGAAAGAGCGAAGGAACAGCTTGCACAGAAACAGAGTATTATGGAATACCACGTATCAACGGCATCACTGGCAAGAGCTATGGCCAGACTTCGTGGTGTAAAGAATCATGATGTGTAAAGATATGAATTAATAATAAAGTTAGAAACTCTTCGATATTTTATAAGAATGTCGGAGAGTTTTTTGCGTTAATTTTGCGTTAAATTTACATTATTTATTTGTGTTATTTCTGCGCTATCGTTATAAGAAAATGACTAATATATTAGCTAAAATTGACAAAAAACTGTTAAACGGCTAAAATATTAGCTATGAATAATATTTTAGATTTAATAAAAACACCTAAGGATGTCAATAATGATATTGTTAAAAGAATGAGGGCAAGAAGAAAGGAGCAGAAGTTAACACAGGCTGAGCTTAGCAGGCGTGCAGATGTGAGCCTTGGTTCATTAAAACGATTTGAACAGACAGGTAACATAGCGCTTGATTCGCTTATTAAGATTGCTTTCGTACTTGGATGTCAGGATGATTTCGAAGGATTGTTTGCTAAGAAGGGGTATTCGTCTATTCAGGAGGTTATAGATGGTCAGCGTAAATAAACTGGATGTTGTGATTGATGGAAACAAGGTTGGAACTCTTGCAGTTGCAGATAAATATCTGTGTGCATTTGAATATACAGATGAATGGCTTATGAATGGATATTCGATAAGCCCCTTTTCACTACCGCTGGAAAAGAAGGTGTTCGTGCCAAAGTCATATGAGCCTTTTGAGGGACTGTATGGAGTGTTTGCAGATAGTCTGCCTGATGGGTGGGGCAGATTGCTTGTTGACCGACTGCTCGTAAAAAACAAGATAAATCCATATGAAGTTAATTCAATAAACCGACTTGCTATAGTTGGAGCAGGTGGTATGGGAGCATTGGAATATTATCCAGAAAATCAATTCCTAAAAACAGATGAAAAGATGACTCTTGATGAGATAGCTGTAGAGTGCGAAAGAATATTTGAAACTAATAATTCTGATAATCTTGATGAGATATTCAAAATGGGAGGTTCATCGGGTGGAGCACGTCCTAAAGTGTATTATGAGATAGATGGAGAGGAATGGATAGTGAAGTTTCCATCATCTTATGATGTTAAAGATATTGGAAAACAGGAATATGAGTATTCACAATGTGCACGAAAATGTGGAATAGATATGCCTGAAACAAGGTTATTGAGTTCTAATTTTGGCTCAGGGTATTTTGCAGTAAGACGCTTTGACAGACAGAATGGCAGAAAAGTTCATATGATATCTGTGAGTGGCCTGCTGGAAACTTCTCACAGAATACCGAATCTTGATTATAACCAGTTAATGAAACTTACATTCATTCTTACAAAGAGTTACGAGGAAGTTGAGAAAATGTACAGACTTATGTGCTTTAATGTATATGCACATAACAGAGATGACCATTCTAAGAATTTTTCATATATATATAATATAGACGAGAAAGCATGGAAGTTATCTCCAGCATATGATCTGACATATAGTAATTCTATTGGTGGAGAGCATGCTACAATGATTGATGGTAATGGTCGCAATCCAGGAATAGAGGATATACTCCGGGTGGCGCAGAATATACAGATGGATGAAAAAAAAGCAAAGAGTATAGCAGAAAATATAAAAGAAATAGTAGAAAATGAGTTACAGGAGTATATACTTTAATACAGCCTGCGTAAGTCAGAATTAAATATCTGTCTTATGCAGGTAATTTTTGTCCTTTTTTTGCATAATATGTCCTTTTTTTGCATGGACTATTGTATGTGAGAGAATAAAATGATAAATTCACTTAGGAAGATAAATTGCATAATGATTGATGAAAAGATTGCTGAATTAATAGATAATATTGTTATTATGCATATCAAGGATTCAATTAAAGGAGGTTATCAACAGTTAAATATAAATAATAAAACAAAGGAACACTTAAACTTTTAAAGAAGCATATTACATCAGCCTAAAAGACCTAAGTAAGGGGTTATACTTATATAAAGCATTAAGAGGGATTAATATAGAAGTATAGTTACGAAAGAGATTAACGAAAGAGATTATAAGATTAAGTAATAAGCACGGGAAAAATATATTTATGCCCCTTTAGTTTCTTTGCATATAGCTGGTATATATAGTATGATGTAAGTGTCAAAAGTATAAATTGCGTTTGTCTAGCAAAAATAAGCAATTTATACTTATTGACATAGTAGTATCATAATACATATATGCAATCATAGCTGTGTAGATGAGTTGTGTATGTGACAGTATCAGTTCGGCAAAGGAATAAGGGACATATTTATGCTTAAGATAGCGGTATGTGATGATGAAGAAATATTCGCAGATAGAATTAAGAAGCTGCTGGAAAAACAGCTTATCAATAAGGGAATTGAACATAAAGTAGATGTATATAGCTCGGGAATAGAATTAGCGAAGCTGGGGGATGCTATATCAGAATATCGCATTGTGTTTCTTGATATAGATATGGAAGGAATGAACGGAATCCAGACAGCAGAGGTAATAAGAACATATTCCGATGATATATACATTGCTTTTGTGACAGCATATATTAATTATGCACCAGAGGGATATCGTTGCAATGCAATAAGATATATCCTTAAAAACAGCGATCAGCTGGCTGCATCTATATATGAATGTATGGATGCAATACTTGATAAGATAAGCAGCAGCCACAAAACGAAGACTATAGATTTCTGTGGCGGAAGCTGTGAGGTATTGGTAAACCAGATAATGTATATTGAAAGTAATAAGCATAAGCTTCTGTTTCACATAATTGGAAAAGATCCTGAGGATTACAGTATATATAGTACATTAAACGATGTTGAAAAAGAATACATAGAAGCAGATTTTTTGCGTGTGCATCAGAGCTATATGGTTAATATGAAGTATATTAGTAAGCTCGTAAGATATTATGTTATATTAGAGAATGGTGAACGTATAAGTATACCAAAGGGGAGGTATAGAGAGGTTGCTGACAGCTATATAGCATACAGGGGAAGATTATAATGGGGAATAGTATTAACAGCGTGATAATAATAACTATCGAAATGATAACCTGCAGAATGTTATATGAGTCTTTTGTTGTCCGTAAGAAAAATATAACAGATAAAGTATATAATATGAGCATGGTTCTTCTCATAGGTGTAATGTTTATCATTTCCAGGACTCTTAAGACATATATACCAGTAAAGCTGTTGGCTGGGATGATAGCGATAGTTATATATATGTATATTATGGAACAGATAAGTATTATCAAGTCAGCAGCAATAGCCCTGATATATTATTCGGTGGCAATTGTGCTTGATTATCTTGTTATGCTGGTTATGATAAGCATATTTGGAAGCTTGGAAAATGTCGGGAATATATCAGAAACTGCTGGTAACTCACTTATTATACTGAGCAGGGCAGTATTTTTATTAATAACGATATTCTTAAGGCAATATAGCCTTAGGAAGAATGTTAACAGAGTAGATGTAAGCAATAGCGATTGCAGAAAGCTTCTGTTTTTCCCAGTGTTTACAGTTTTTATCGTTATAGCACTTAGTGGAACGATGATGACGATGGATGCAACACAGCTTGCTGTCATATATTACGTAATAGCAGTAGGCGTTGTTATTATGGATATCATTATGTTTCATCTTGTAAAGGATATAATAATGAATTCATATAAGCTTCGTGAAAATGAGGTGTTAAAACAACAGGCAGCAGGACAGATAGAGTTATACAGAACTGTATCAGAGAATTTCGACAGGCAAAGAAGAAAAACACATGAGTATAAGAATCAGATGCTGTGTATAGAGACACTTGCTGAAAATGGGGAGTATGATAAGCTAAAAAGCTATGTTAAGAGCATAACAGGAAACCTTAACAGGGAACTTGATATGATAGATACTAATAACAAGATAGTTAATGCAGTACTTAATGCAAAGTATCATGAAGCTGTCGATAACAATATACTTATGGTATTCAAGATTAACGACCTTTCGGGAATAAATATATCAGATGAGGATATAGTCCAGGTGTTATCTAATCTTCTTGATAATGCAATAGAAGCAGCCAGGCAGTGCGATATTAATCACAGGCTGATAAAGCTTAAGTTCACATGCGAGGATGCACATACTATATTATCAGTGTCAAACACTTATAAATATGAACCACAGATTACAGATGATGGATATATGATAACAAGAAAGGAAGAAAAGCAGGAACATGGCTTTGGACTTCGCAATGTTATGGCAGTACTTGATAAGTATAATGCAAGGCATGTCATAAGATGTGAGAGTGGAGAGTTTTTCTTTGCTATGATGTTATAACAAAATAGTCTTTTTTTGCATTTTATGGTCTTTTTTTGCACACGATATTGTTATAGAATTATGTTAGTGATACATTGTATCTTAACATATGTTATGACATTTTATGACGCGTTAGAACAGCATAAGTTTTTGTATAATAGTGGCAAAGGATATGATTATCAGAAATTATATATAATATGAGGTAAGTAAGGTTGAAGATAGCCATATGTGATGATGAAAAAGTTGCTGCTGAATATATTGGTGAGGTGTTGGAGACATATTTTAAAGATAAATCAATGGAATATAGCATTGAATTATATAATTCAGGTGAAACCTTGATGGCACTTCAGGATAAGATAATGACTTATGATGTTGTGTTTTTAGATGTTGATATGCCAGATGCAGATGGTTTTGAAGTTGCTGGATGGATAAGAATGTTTTCAGACAGAGTGATTATAGCGTTTATAACAGCTATGATTAGTTATTCCCTAAAAGGCTATAATTATAATGCAATAAGGTATATACCGAAAAATACTAATCAGTTGGAACAATCAATATATGAATGTATGGATGCGGTATTATACAGGATGAATTGTTTTGGCACCGATAAAAAAGTATTCACATGCAATCAGCAGGAAAAAGAGATTACACTTAATAAAGTTATGTACATAGAAAGCAGTGCACATAAAGTACAATTCCACATAGAAGGAAGGGAGATGGATAGATACATTACTAATGATAAGCTGAATAATATAGAAAAAGAATTAAGTGAATATAATTATTTTATAAGGGTACATCAGAGTTATATAGTTAATATGATGTATGTCAGAAAAATCAGTAGTTATCATATTTTGTTGAAGAATGGTGTTGACATAGGAGTGCCTAAAAAAAGATATAGGGAAGTAAAGAAAGCAATATTGGAATTCAAAGCCAAGTTATAGGTTAATGGAGGTAAAAGAAATGAAAAGTTTAAAGGTAAATGTGCTTAAAACTGTGAATAAGTTGACTAAGGAAATGGTTCAGAGAAGAAATGAAGAATGGCCACCAGGTTGTATTTCTATTTTACATCAGCCTAAAAGACCAGGTGTAAAAGATAAGCAGTAGTACTGTGGGAGTAGTTAAATGTTTGAATATATTACAGACATAACAATTTTGATTATTGAAATTGTTTGTAGTTTTATTTTTTTCGATATATTGGCAGTTAAAAAAGAAAAAAATAAAAAAAAGGTAATATTATCAGTTTTAGTATTAATATTATTATTAAGGCTATGTATATGTTTCTTGAATAAGTATACTATTATAAAGATGTTAATGATAATTGTTATAATGTTATTAGTAATGCGTTTTTTATATGATATTAGCATTGTAAAAGCATTAATATTGGTGTTTTTTGTTCAGAGTATAATGACACTTATTGACTATATAATAATTATGATACTTGCAAAGCTTTATGGTGATATAACTGCATTAGAAAGTGCTTCAGCTTTAATAGGAAGACTTATTATTATTCTAAGCAGATTAATATTATTTGTAGGACTTATTATTCTAAGCAGGATTAGCACTAAGAAAAACAACAGTGTTACGGCTGATATGAGTGATAAAGAGTGGATTCAGTTTCTGATATTCCCTATATTTACCATATGTGCTGTAATGTTGATGACTAGTTCTGTAATAAAATCGTATCATAGTGATATAATTGCCATTTATTATATTATAGCTATTGGACTTATTGTTCTTAATCTTGTTGTGTTTCATCTTATTAGTGAAATACTTGAGAATTCTAGAAATATGAAAGAAGCAGAGGCTTTAAGGCAGCAGTCTATAGGTCAGCTTGAATTATATAATTCGATGCGTGAAAATTATAATATACAAAGACAGAGAACACACGAATACAAAAATCAGATTGTATGTATGGATATGCTTATGAAGAAAAAAGATTATAGTAAGTTAGAAGACTACATAGGTAATATATCAGATGGGCTGGATGCACAGTTAGATATGGTTGATACAAACAATGATGTTGTGAATGCGATTTTTAATGCAAAGTATTACGAAGCTATAAAAAATGATGTTTTAGTTGTTCTCAAGATCAATGACTTGTCAGATATTAAGATATCAGACAATGATATTGTTACTATATTGTCTAATCTTCTTGATAATGCAATTGAGGCAGCAAAACAGTGTGATATAGGGAAAAGAATTGTAAAGATAAAAATGCTATATGAGGATGCTGTACTCAGTATAGCTGTGTCTAATTCATATAAGGCGGAACCAGTGCTTACAGAAGATGGATATATACGCACAACTAAGAAAGATAGAGAAGAGCATGGATGGGGGATGAGAAATGTAGTTACAACATTGGAAAAATATAATGCAGAATATATTATTGATTATAAGAATGGAGAGTTTGTGTTTTCAATAATAATGTAGATGGCAGAAACCAGATGTCTGATGACGTCTGGTTTTTTTGCTATATAGATTGTGGTTGCTATTTAGAGGGGTACTTTAATATAGTCGTTTTTTGTTCAATATAGTCGTTTTTTGATAATGGGGTTGAATTGTGTATTTTGTATGTTAAAATGTAAATAGAAAGAGAATTGTATATATGATTGATGAATTAATAGTAAAAATAGTTGATAGTATGATAAATACAGATATTATATCAAAAGATGACAAGGAAGCATATGTGTATGCTTATACAATTACACTGGAAAAAGTATTGACACTAATTACGATAAGCATAATGGGTGTGGTTTTAAACAGGCTTGTGAATATAATAATATTTTTGTGTACATTTATGTTTCTTAGAAGAAGAACAGGCGGTTTTCATCTTGAAACATTTGGCCAGTGTTTTATGGGAACTAATCTTATATGTGTTATCATTGAGGCATGTGACTTCGTATGGTTAAAGTATATGACACTTGTTATGTTTCTTTGTATGGTATCTGTTTTATACATAATATGTGTTGGTACAGTTAATCATCCTAATCTTGCACTTAATGATGGCGAATTAATGGAAAGTAAGAAAAGAGCAAGAATTATAGTGGCTTTGGAAGCATTATTAACTATAGTTTTGTGTATTGTGAGGGTTGATAGAACAATAACAGGATATATGGCTATGGGTATTAACATATGTGCATTGTTATTGGTTATGTCAAAGATACAGAGCAGGATGAATAAGTAAGATGCTTGGTACATAGAAGGTTATTTGTTAGTTAGATTTCATGTATCTTAGGCATTTGAAGTTGGAAAGGGGTGATAGTAAAAAGGAAAGTATAACGTTTTGGAAAATATTAAACCATTTATGGCAGATTTTTCAAAAATGGTTGTAGAGAAGGTAACAAAAGAAATTAAATCATTAAGAAAATTTTAAAAATTGGAGGTAATTTGTTATGAAAAAAAAGATAGCGAAGGTATGTGCATTATCGGCAGTGTTTAGTCTGTTTTTATCAGTTAGTGCTTTTGCTGGACAGCAGACAAGAAGAGTGGAATATAACAATGAGTCATTTTCATCTGGTTATATGGATGATTACAATGTTTCACATAGTATACGTGGAACTGCCTCAGTACAGGCAAATGTTGGATGGGATGAAGGATATTCAGGTTGGGTAATATCAGCTAATTTTGATAAACCGGATGTTACTGTTGATGGAAATAGTATAGGTGTTGAATATAAAGGCGATACTGTATATAGAGGAAGCACAGCTCATCAGGAATTTGAATTGAATAATTCTGGACATTATGTTATCCCATATATTTCATGTGATGAATATGGAGATACATCATTTTGGGTTAATTCAAGGTAAAAGCTTATGAAAAAAGTGGTATTAAGTGTTATATTTTTTATGATGGCTATGTTGGCGGCGTGTACTAAATACCAGATAAATGAGGAACAGTCTGATAATAATAATCCTTTTCCTGATTATGTATATAATCAGGAAAAGGAGCAGGGGGTATATGGGCAGTCAGATATGGCAATAGCAGAAAATGGCTATTATTATATAATTGACAATATTTTGTATTTTTATAATATAAATAGCGATGTCAATATGCCGTTATGCTCTAAGGTAAACTGTAATCATGATGGTGAAACATGTGATGCTTATGTTAGTGGAATTAATGCAGAAAATGGCACATTTGAATGTAATTGTATGAATAAAAAAGTTATGTATTATAATAATCATTTATATTGTATTGAGGTTACTAAAGACAGGGATTATTATTTATGCCAGTATGATGCTACATTTGGAAATAAAGAACGTATTACAAAGCTTGCATCAGTAAAAGATGAGCAGATAATGGTAACCAGTGTACAGGCAAGTATGATATCAGATGGTTATTTTTATTACTATACATCATTTTTGGATGCTGACTATGCAAAAAATTGTTATATTGCACCATTTTATATATGTAGAATAAGGCTTGAAAGCAATTCATCAAGAGAGGTTCTTGGAGAATTTCAGTTTCCGGGAGATTATGCTATGAAAGCTGGAGAGAACAATGGTTTTGGCGTTTATCTGTCAGATAATAATATTTATTTTTATGCTGGCGGAACAGGGAGAATGTATTTTTATGATAATAATGTACAATACCGTGTTTCAAAGTATGATTTAAGTACAGGTCAATATACAGAATTATGGACATATACAGGTGATGACAGAGTAGATGTATTTGGAGAAAATACAGGAAAAGTAAATTCTATGTCAGATGGCAGTTATGTCAGGATGGATAGTAATGGTAATTTCTACATTATGACATCATCAACAGGTAAAGAAAATGATACCTTAATTAAGGTTAATTTTGATAAAAATACAAGTGAAGTTATTTACACTACAGATATGGAGAAGTTGTATTCATTACAAAGTGATGGTGAGTATTTATATTTTTTTGAGTCTACACAAAGCAGAGAAACAAAGTCATATTTCACAGCAATAGATATGAATGGCACATTAAAAGCACAATATGAAATGGAATATGATGAGGAATTTTTGGAAAAAGCAAAAAAATTTTATGAGCAGTTTCCAGAGGATACTTCTGTTGTTGTGGATGCATCAGAAATCTGTGTATATGGGATTGACGAAAGATATATTCTTATGGGCAGCAATACTAATTCAGATGTATATAAGAATTTAAAATCTCTTAATAGCAAACCTTCTAAAAAGGTGATAACAACAGGCGTAGGAGTAATAAATAAAATGGATTATCTGAATAGTGGCACTGCATCAATAAAACAGATATATCAGAATTTATCATAGTTACAGAGCAGGGTTAAATATAAAATGTTTAATCCTGCTTTTTAAAAATAATTACGGGGAGAAGGGATGTTATGGCAGAGCTTAAAAGAATTGTTGGAAAAACATATATAGGTCTGTTAGTATGTTTATTAGTGTTTAATATGCTGATACTTGTCAGCGATAAAACAGATGAACAACAGGTAACATATGCATATATAGAAATGCTTAATACGGCTGAAAGTGTTAAGTCAGATAGCAAACTGAGTACGGAAGCGGCAACGATAGCGTGGCAGGAATATTTTCAGAAATATGAAATCAATGGCAGTGACCGTTCTGACAAGACAGCAGCTGCTAAACAGGCAAGAGAGAAGTTAATGCAGCAGGCAAAGTATATAGATAATTACAGGGGGATAATTGAGGATAAAAGACAGACAGCAATATTATATGCAACAGCGGGAACTTATAAAAAGAACAGCTTTGAATATAACAACTTATTAAAAACGCAATATGATTTATCACAGATAATAGATGCAGATGTGCAATTAAGTAATGGATTGTGGTTAGAAAAAATATATAAGAATAATTATATTCATTTATTAACATTAATTACGTGTGTATATACAGTATATATGTTTTTTTCGGAAAGAAAAAACGGATTATATCATATTGTACATACAGGTCAGAGTGGAAGGGGAGTTCTGTTTGTTAAGAGAAGTATAATATTGTTAATACAGGCGGTAGTAACGAATGTTGCACTGTATACAGAGTCAGCGGTTATGCTGCTTAACAGATATGATGGTGTAAAAGACCTGAATGTTGCAGCCGTAAGTGATGAATATTTTATACTTACTTCGGGTAAGCTTTCAAGAATACAGTTTTTAGGATTAATAATATTATTATCGATATTGGCAAATGTTGTATTATCGCTTGTTTTATGGGCAATTTTATTGTGCTTTGGCAATGTAAATATCGGTCTGTTTTTTTATTGCTGTATTTGTGTGGCTGATGTGGTGATATATAAGGTTATTTCAGCAAAATCTATATTGCATATATTTAAGTATCTGAATGTATATTATTTATTTTTTCCGAATAAAGCAGCAGAATACTTTAACTGGGGATGTTTTAACATTGCAGTATCTTTGTTAACAACTACGATAACTGTATCGGTATTTATAGGAATACTGGCTTTGTTTGCAAGTGCATATATCAGCATAAGAAAATATTTCACTGGTAAGATGAATATAGTAGAAAACGCTATAGAGTTAATTCTGACATATATTATGAGATTAATGGTAAAGACGAATAATTTCGGTAAAGAAGTTTATAAGATATTAATTTCACAGGGAATAATATGGATACTGCTGCTTCTTGCATATATTGCAGCTAATGTAGAGCCAAGCTATGGGGTTATATATGATGCCAAAAAGAGTTATATGTTAGGATATTATGAGAAAGCGGAAGGGTTAAGTTATGGTACGGAATTAATAGATATTTATAATGAATATAATGATGAATATGAAGATTTTCTTGATAACTTTGATTATTCTGATGAAGGCGCGAAAACAATTCTTGCTAACAGACAGGACTTATTTAATACTGTAAAAGAGAATTTTAATTATATTAAACAGATGAATGAGAAGGGAATATCAGCCGTTGTAATTAATCCATATGAGTATACAGAAACAATAGGAAACAGAGAGTGGAATAATCAGGAACTTATTGCAATGATAAATGTTATTGCAGCTATTGTTATTTCATGCGGGTTTATAGCATATGAAAAGAAATCAATGGTAAAGAGTCTGGCTCTTACGGGAATGAACAGAAGAAAATGGCTGGTAAAGAAGTTGTTTATCCAGAGTATGCTTAGTCTGCTATTTGCCTGTATTACATATGGGATGTATTATAAGAAGCTTTGTGGTGTATATACATATACCAATATAACAGCACCATTGAAAAGTATAATGCTGTTTCAGAATTACATAATAAACCCACCGATAATAGTATATATTTTTATTGATTTTATGATTAAATATATGTTCCTTTTGGGAATACAAATGATAATGTCAGTTGTATCTATATATGTTAAATATTCATATTGTTTTATTGCAGGGCTGGTAATTATTTTACCACAATTATTGTATATGCTTGGGTTTAAGTTTATGTATAAAATATCAATAGTAAAGTATATGGCATTTTTCAGATGTTGGATAGAAAGCGGAAGGACGATGACTGTTTACTGGTTTTTGACTGGAATAATTATTTTGATTGGAATAGGCGCAACTATATATATTATGAATGTATTCCAGCATAAGGCTGTTATAAATAAAAATGATAAGGAAAGGAGTTAATTAAAATATGGAATTAGAGCTTATAAATTTAAAAAAAACTTATGGAACAGTACAAGCGTTAAAAGGAATAAATTATAAATTTACATCAGGAATATATGGAATATTAGGTTCAAATGGTGCAGGAAAGAGTACTATGATTAATCTTATTACCGATAATATTTCAAGAGATAAGATTAATGGTGGAAGTATTTTATATAGTCAGGATAAAGAAAAAAAAGACATATTGAAGCTTGGAAAAAATTTTAGGAAAATTGTTGGATATATGCCACAACAGCAGGGATTTTATGAGGATTTTTCGCCTATGGCATTTCTTAAATATATGGCAGAAATTAAAGAAGTGAAAAAGATTAAAGTATCAGATAAAAATGGAAATACAATTACTAAAAGTGTTAATCAGCAGATAGAAGAGCTTCTCGATGTAGTTAACCTTAGTAATGTTGCATATAAGAAAATAGGTGGTTTTTCGGGAGGTATGAAACAGAGAGTTCTTTTGGCACAAGCTTTATTAGGAGAACCTAGAATTCTTATACTTGATGAACCCACTGCTGGACTTGACCCTAAAGAAAGAATTTCAATAAGAAATTATATTGCAGAATTATCAAAGAATAAGATAATTCTTTTTGCAACACATGTAGTAAGTGATATAGAGTGTATAGCCGATAAGGTTATTTTATTAAAAGATGGACAAATTATAGCAACAGGCACTCCTGTAGAATTGATTGAGAATATGTCAGGAAAAGTAGGAGAAATTACTTGTTCTCTTGAGCAGATTAGTGATAAACAGAAAAAATATAAGATAGGTAATATAAGACAAAGAAAAAATGGTTTAGCATTGAGGGTAGTAGGAGATGAGTTACCTGATGAAGCAGTAAAAGTTGAAGATAATATTAATCTGGAAGATGTATATTTATATTATTTTGAATAAATATTAATTATAAATAGGGGGGAATATATATATGAAAAAGAAAAAATATGCAATTATACTAATATGCCTTTTAGTTATAGTAATAGTTATAATAGCAATAAATATAAGGATTCCAAAACGAATCAGTATAAATCAGAATATATCCGAACTTTCTGTTACAAGGGGGAAAGATGGAGTAAAACAGAAAATAGATGATTGTGATAAAATAGCTGGTATGATTAATGGAATACATGTGAGAACATATTCTGTTGTTTCTATATTAAAAGGAGATGCATCGCGTACTGGTTGGGAGTATTATCTTTCGTATAAAGATAGTGATGGAAAACATAAAAGTATAGTGATATCGCAAAGCAATATAAAGTATAATGGGAAAAGTTATACAGTAGAAGATACAGACATGATTACAGATATTATAAATGAACTCGCTGCTGTATATAGTGAATATGATTCAAAGATAATTAAGTTTAATCTTACAGATTTGAAAAATATTATTATAAAAAGTAATATTACATCAAAAAAAGTGACTATAGATGGAAAAACATTAGATGATTGTATTGAAAGACTATCAAAAGATAATATGCCGGAAAAAGCTAAGCCAGACACAGAACGTACTTTATATAAGATTACATTTAATTATAATGACGGAACAAGTGAAGAAATTCCTGTGTATTTTGGAGATGTTTTAATGTATAAAGGAAAATATTATGAAGCGTGTGGTAATCTGTGTGAGGTTATAAATGAGCATGTTGGTGATTAATGTATAATGGTATATTTAACTAAAGAGTTGCCCTGCAGCTCTTTTTTTATTGTGCAAAATGTGGTATTCTATTATTTAATGAAGTTTTATAAAGATACGATGTATGAGCTATGAATACGAAAGAGAATCCGTATATATATGAGTCTGATACATGTATTTATATAGCAGGAAGGAAAATATTATGCCAGTAACAGATTATTTAGTAAGAAATGCCGAGTTATACCCGGATGAGGTAGCTCTAGTTGAGCTTAATCCTGATGAGAAGGATACTAGAAGAACGACCTGGAAGGAGTTCGATCTGATTCAGCCTATTAATAACATGCCATACAGGCGTGAGATTACATGGAGTGTATTCAACGAAAAGGCTAACAGGTTTGCCAATATGCTTCTTAGCAGGGGAGTTAAGAAAGGGGATAAGGTAGCTATTCTTATGTATAACTGTCTTGAATGGCTGCCTATATATTTTGGCGTGTTAAAGACGGGTGCTATCGCAGTGCCTTTTAACTTCCGTTATGATTCGGATGAGATATATTACTGTGCCGAGCTTGCACAGGTTGATGTTATAGTTTTTGGTTTTGCTTTTATCGGAAGAATAGAGGTAAATGCAGAGAGATTATCAAGAGGAAGACTTCTTATATATGTTGGTGATAACTGTCCAAGTTTCGCAGAAAGTTATCATGAACTGGTAGCAGACTGCTCCAGCAAGGAGCTGGATGTTAAGATAACTGAGGATGATTATGGTGCTATATACTTTTCTTCTGGAACTACAGGTTTTCCTAAGGCTATATTACATAAGCACCAGAGTCTTACACAGGCAGCTATCATGGAGCAGAAGCATCATTCAACAGGAAGAGATGATACATTCTTGTGTATACCGCCTCTTTATCATACAGGTGCTAAGTTCCACTGGATGGGAAGTCTTGTGGCAGGTAGTAAGGCAGTTCTTCTTAAGGGAACCAAGCCGGAGCAGATATTATCTGCAGTATCAAGTGAACACTGCACTATAGTATGGCTGCTGGTGCCTTGGGCACAGGATATTCTGGATGCACTTGATTCAGGAAGGATTAAGCTTTCAGATTATAATCTGTCGCAGTGGAGACTCATGCATATAGGGGCACAGCCTGTTCCACCTTCACTTATAAAAAGATGGAAAGAGTATTTTCCTAATCATCAGTATGATACCAACTATGGTTTATCAGAATCTACAGGTCCAGGATGTGTTCACCTTGGCGTTGAAAACATACACAAGGTTGGTGCTATTGGTATTCCAGGATACGGCTGGCAGTGTAAGATAGTGGATGAGCATGATAACGAGGTCTGTCAGGGTGAAGTAGGTGAGTTATGTGTAAAAGGACCTGGCGTTATGACATGTTATTACAGGAATGAGGAGGCTACTAAGGAGGTACTTAAGGATGGATGGCTGTATACAGGAGATATGGCTATGCAGGATGAAGATGGATTCTACTTCCTTGTTGACCGTAAGAAAGATGTTATTGTATCAGGTGGAGAGAATATATATCCTGTACAGATAGAAGATTTCTTAAGAAGATTCCACAAGATTAAGGATGCGGCTGTTATCGGTCTTCCTGACAGAAGATTAGGAGAGAAGACAGCTGCTATCATAGAGATAAAGGATGGAGTTACATGCACAGAGGAAGAGATAGAGAATTTCTGTATGGAGCTTCCTAGATATAAGAGACCTAAGGAGATTATATTCGCTGAGATCCCACGTAATGCAACAGGTAAGATAGAAAAACCTAAGCTTCGTAAGATATATGGGGCTGATAAGCTTGTGGCGCAGGAGAATCAGGGCTGATTGATGTATATTAATAGATTTCGCCATGCTGATAATATGTTGGAAAAGTGGAATGTAGAAAGAAACTGGCAAATGAGGCAATATTGAAAATACGCAGGAATGTGTATAGCAGAAAGCATGTATAAATGAATATTAGTGTAACGAAAAAGAACGGAGTAATATATGAAAGAATTGATGTTAGGCAACAAAGCGGTTGCCAGAGGATTATATGAAGCTGGGTGTAAGGTGATATCCAGCTATCCAGGTACACCAAGTACAGAGATTACAGAGGAGGCGGCAGCTTACAAGGAGGTATATTGTGAGTGGGCACCTAACGAAAAGGTAGCACTTGAGGTAGCGCATGGGGCTACACTTGGTGGAGTAAGGGCAGCATGTGCTATGAAGCACGTTGGACTTAATGTGGCAGCAGATCCATTATTTACTATATCATACCAGGGACTTAATGCCGGTCTTGTAGTATGTGTGGCAGATGATCCTGGTATGCATTCATCTCAGAATGAGCAGGATTCAAGACATTATGCCATAGCAGCCAAGCTGCCTATGCTTGAGCCATCAGATTCAGAGGAATCAAGAGTGTTTGCTAAGAAAGCATTTGAAATGTCCGAAAAATTCAATACTCCTGTACTCCTCAAGATGGTTACAAGAGTATCACATTCACAGAGTATAGTAGATACAGAGGAACGCGTAGAGCCAGCACAGGTACCTTATGTGAAAGATACAACTAAAGTTATGATGACTCTTAATTCGCGCAATGCACATGTAAGAGTGGAGCAGAGAACGAAAGACCTTATAGAATATGCAGAGAATTGTGAATTCAACAGGGTTGAGATGGGAAAAGATACAAGTGTTGGTATTATCACAGATTCTACTTCTTATCAGTATGCAAGGGAAGTATTAGGAGAGGACGCATGTATATTAAAGCTGGGACTTATCAATCCTCTTCCTGAAAAGCTTATTAAGGATTTCGCAGCTAAAGTTGACAAAGTAGTAGTTCTTGAAGAACTTGATCCAATTATAGAGAATCATTGTAAGCAGCTTGGTATCAAGGTATCTGGCAAAGATACATTTCCTATATGTGGTGAATTCTCACAGAATCTTGTAAGAGAATGTCTTGGCATGGAAGTACCTGCTCATATGAGCATAGATGAGAATCTGCCGGCTCGACCACCTGTTATGTGTGCAGGATGTCCACATAGAGGTATATTTTACATATTAAAAAAGAAAAAATGCATGGTATACGGAGATATCGGATGTTATACACTTGGTGCGGTGGCCCCTCTTAATGCTATGGATTTAAATGTGTGCATGGGAGCATCATGTTCAGGTCTTCATGGCTTTAACAAGGCTATGGGAGAAGCAGGAGAAAGCAACAGCGTAGGTGTTATTGGTGATTCAACATTTATACATTCTGGTATGACTGGTATAACTGATATTTCTTACAATATGAGTAACTCGACTGTTATTATTCTGGATAATTCCATAACAGGTATGACTGGCCATCAGCAGAATCCTACAACTGGTAAGAATCTTCGAGGTGAGCCGGCAGGTAAGGTTGACCTTGAAGCACTGTGCAAGGCGCTTGGCTTTAACAGGGTAAGAGTGGTTGATCCATATGATCTTAAGGCTGTGGAAGAAGCTGTAACAGAGGAGCTTGCTGCTAAAGAGCCATCTATTATCATAAGCCGTAGACCTTGTGTTATGATAAAAGGCACAGTTCATAAGCCACCTATAAGTGTTGATGAGGACAAATGTGTTGGATGTAAGCAGTGTATGAGTATCGGTTGTCCTGCTATAGCAGTTAAGGATAAGAAAGCACACATTGACCCAACACTTTGCATAGGATGTAAGGTGTGCTCACAGATGTGTAAGTTTGGGGCTATTTAAGGATTACATTATTATCAGAATATAAAGTCCGATTTATTCAATAAATATCAGGCTTTAATAAGAAATGAGGAACATATATGAATGATTCAGTTAAGAATATTATGATTGTTGGTGTAGGTGGACAGGGAACACTGCTTGCCAGCAAGATGTTAGGATATGTGCTTATGCATCAGGGTTATGATGTCAAGGTATCGGAAGTGCATGGTATGAGCCAGAGAGGTGGAAGCGTTGTTACCTATGTAAGATTTGGTAAAAAAGTATATTCACCAGTTATAGATAAGGGAGAAGCTGATTATATTCTTTCTTTCGAGAAGCTTGAGGCTGAACGCTGGATAGAATATCTTAAGGTTGGTGGACAGATTATCACCAACACGCAGGAGGTTGATCCTATGCCTGTTATAACAGGTGCTGCAGAATACCCGGCAGATATTGTTAAGAAGCTGGAGGGAGCTGGTGCTAAGGTTGATGCAAAGGATTTCTTATCAATAGCTGAGGAGGCTGGTTCATCTAAGGCTGTTAATATCGTGCTTATGGGAAGATTATCAGAATATTTTGATGATATACCTTATGAAGACTGGAGTGCAGCTATAGATGCAATCGTACCAGAGAAGTTCAGGGAACTTAATCATAAGGCGTTTGATCTTGGAAGGCAGGCATAAAATTCTTATATGATAATGGTGCTATATGATGTAGCACCATTATTTTTTTTATAATACATGTCACTTTTCCAGCTGCGTATCTGTAATATATACATAAGCTTATGATGTTTAGACCAAAGGTCAATATGCCGGGTGTGTCTGCATATATTTGGCACAAACCTGTCAAGTACAGAAATAAACGTGGAAAAGGACGGTGGTTTTTATGAAGAAATCAATAAAAAAGATATTGGTAGATGTGAGCGTGATTACACTGATTATAGGCTGTTTGTCAGCAGTGATGGCATGCAGCAGTAAAACATCTGATAGCGGACAGACAGACGTAGATTATAAGTATGCATCATATGTATATGATGACAATGAGCCGCAATATTATATGTCAGACAGTGCAGCGGCAGCAGAGACAGGTTACTACTATATAGCTGGTGCATCAGGAGTCAGTGACAATAAGAATAGCTACATGTATTACTATGATATGGTTAAACAGGAGGCTATTCCACTGTGTTCCGATATTGATTGTGACCATAAGACGAAAGACTGTGAGGCATATATATCATCAGATATGTGTCTTAGTAGTAAGATATGGTATCACAATCAGAGAATATATATGATAGAAAAGACCGCTGAGAAGGATATACTTGTTTCTTATAATAAGACTATGAGAGATAAGAAAGAAGAAAAAACATTGTCCATAGATGGTTATTCTGTCAATGGAAATAAAAACAATGCATGTATCAGCCATGGAAAGCTGTATTATATGTTAGCAGGTAATAACACAATCATGCTGTGTTCAGTATCGTTATCGGATGACAGCCAGCCTCATATTATAAAGACATATGAAAGTACATATAACTATCTTGAACTGATAGTATTGTATGGCATAGGAGATAAAGTATATATAAACTGGAACAGTGGTATATCCGTGGGAGAAAGTATATATTATGTTGAGGTGCTTGATATAAATACAGAAAATGTGCAGAGACTTTACAATATGAATGAACAATATCCTGACATAGCTGATTCAATCTTAAACTGGAACAGTGAAGTCAGCTTTGATAAAAGCAATAATATGTACTTCCCATGTGCCAATGAGGATAAATATATTATAAGAAAGTTAAATCTGGACAACGGAGAGATAAAAGATATATTTACATTGGATATTGAGGGAACTACAGAGGAAGCAAAGCAGGAGAAAAAAGAAATTAAAAATGAGCAGGTTTCGCAGTTTAAAGAAATTGGGGATGAGAATTACATACATTTTTATGGATATGATGGAAAACATCTGTATGTATACAGAGGAGTTAATATTTCTAAATTAGTGGGAAAAAGCATAGAAGAAAAACGGGCAGCCTATGACAATTATATTTATATATTTGATACAGATGGAAATGTTGATGAAACGGTTGTACTGAATAAAACTAATGAGAATTCTTCAGGTAATATAACTCTTGACTATAAAGGCGGTGATGAAAGGTGCATGCTTGTAACAACTGCCAGAGCGGATGTAGCAGGTATGGAACTGTCACAGGAGGAAAAAGATAAGATAGAGGCTATTAATAAAGAGGCGGCAAAGAAAAAGAAGGGTGGAGCAAATATATGTGTAACTGCAGTTCTTGATAAGTCACAGATAGGAAGCACAAGCATGCAGTGGCAGCAGATAACACCAGAGTAGTTGGAGAAAGCCTATGGAACTGATAAGAATAATAAAGAAAAGCATTCTGTGTATAATATGTGCGCTGGCAGCGGTTATAAGCATATGTATTTATCAGGTTAACAGCAGCAATGATGCTGTGACATATAGATATTACAGACAGATTATCAATGATTATGACAAGATTAAAGAAGACAGGGTAGGTCTGACAGCCAGTAAGCTGACAGCCGCATATGATACATATAGGGAAGAAGATAGCGAGTATATAAACAAAGCAGCAGAGCTTGTTGAGAATAAGGAAAAGTACGTGAAGTCTTATAACAGCTATTATGACAATAGTGCGGACAACATCAAGTCTAAAAATTATAGCAGAATAGCAGATAGCACACTTTTTGGTGATACAGACAGCTATTATATTCTCAATGCCAATAAGCAGTTAAAAGATAAAGAAAAGCTTGAAAAAGCAGATGTGGCATTTAATAATACAAACACGGCAGCTATTGAGCAGCTTCTTAATAATAGAGCTATACCGCTTATCTACGTGATTATGATGACGGTTATCATAATACATTTTACAGAAGAGAGCGACAACGGAGTATATGTGCTTGTAAGAACAAGCAGGAGAGGAAGAATATTTCTGCCTGTTATAAGATGCTTTATTATTATAGTATTTAATATAATATTATCATGTCTGTTTAATTCAATAACATATGGTATATATGCAAAGATATATGGTGTTGATGGAACTTGCTGTATACAGAATTCGAAAATGTTTAGTATGTTTCCTTATGCTGTTAGTGTAAATCAGATTTTTGTTATATATGTATTAGTATATGCCTGCGCAATGACTGCCATAAGTCTTTTGATATATCTTATGATAAACCTTGTGAATAATTATAAGATAGCAGTTACGCTGCTTATAGCAGTGCTTTTATGCGAATATATGCTGTATGGCAGAATACAGTATAACAGTACATTTAACAGTCTTAAATATATTAATGTATTTAATATTATATTTCCTGGAGGCTCTTATCTTATGTATGAGAACTGGGGAAGAGATGGCTTTATAACAGATGTAAGTACAACAACGTGGATTCTTACAGCTGTTTTACTTGCTGCAGGACTGACTGGAAATGTGATTGCTTATTCATTAAAATATACAATCAGACAAAAGAGTGTCATAGAAGCTGCTGCGGTAAAGATAAGTCAGTCTAATCAGAAGATTGTGTCTGGTATGCCTTTATATGTTATGGAAATCTATAAAACAATGATAGTACAGAAGGGGATTGTTTTTATACTGGCAGGGATATATCTGTTTACATCGGCTAAGGTTATGAAGGGCATAGATTATGGCAGTAATAACAAGACATATAAGCTTAACAGTTTTTATGTGGAATTCGATGGGCATGAGGCAGATAAGGAGGTCAGTGATTATATTGAAGCATTAAGAGATGAGGCTGTGCTAGTGCAGGACAGTAAAGAAGATGGCTCTTATGAGAAGGAAAATGCCAAAAAGCTTCTTGGTACAGTGGACATAATGCAGAAGGAATATGATTATGTTAAAAATATAAATGAGTCCCGTGAAGCAGAGACGGTTATAGTTAATCCATATAATTATGATGATATATTTGGAAGCAGGCTTTATTCTAACAATGAAACAATGAATCTGATATCCGTTGTTATCATTATACTGATAGCGGCAGGAGATTATGCCTCAGAGCGGCAGCAGGGAATGAATATGCATATAAGAACAGCAGGAAAAAGAAAGAAGCTGTGGTGGATCAAGCTGTCAAAGATTGTTATGCTGGCGGTCATTATATGGGGGCTTGCTGCTGGCATTAATATATATAACATAACACGCTGCTACAGCTATAACCAGATTGATAAAAGTATACTGTGTCTGCAAAAATTCGCAGATTTTCCGTTTGATATAAGTATACGTTCATATATTATCATTAATTATATATGCAGGTTATTATGGCTGATAGTTATAGCAGTTATAGCATATATGGTATCGTACAGATTTAGTTATAAGGTGTCAGTAATCATATCACTGTGTATGCTCATTCCACATGTCTTATATGTGCTTGGTGTAGGATTGGCAAAGAAAATGTCAATAATAGCCGCGATGGATATAAACAGGATGTTTGATTCATATGGGTATGGGTTAAAGAGTGTACTGCTGTTTATCATAGTATTTCTAATCATGGAAATAATACTGGTATATAATTATAAAAAAGCAGTGAAGTAGTGAAACGGTGAAAATGTGAAACAGTAGAGTGTGAAGCGTTGGAGCAGCGAAACAGTAAAGCCAGAGAAGGGTTTTATAAGCGGGAATAACAGGGGTGGATATAGTCTTAAGATGTAGCGGTAAAGACTGCAATGGTGTAAGTTATAATACCATTGCAGTCATTTTTGCATATAATCCCACGATATGCGAATATTGTGAAAAAATCAGAAAATTATAAAAATAAAATTGAGTGAATAAGGTGGGGATGCTATAATGAGCGCAGGTCAAATAAAGAATAGCATAGAAATTAAGAAATGAGGATGTGTATGTTCAATCTTGAAGAAGAACTAAAAAAACTTCCAGATAAGCCGGGAGTATATATTATGCATGATAAGCATGACACAATCATATATGTAGGCAAGGCAAAGGTGTTAAAAAACCGTGTAAGGCAGTATTTCCAGAGCAGTAAGAATCATTCTGCAAAGGTTGTACAGATGGTTTCGCATATAGCATATTTTGAATATATAGTAACTGATTCCGAGCTTGAGGCACTGGTGCTTGAGTGTAATCTTATTAAAGAACACAGACCTAAGTATAACACGATGCTTAAGGATGATAAGAGTTATCCATTTATCAAAGTTACTGTAAATGAAGCATATCCAAGAGTGTTATTCTCAAGAACAATGAAGCATGGTACAGGAAAGTTCTTTGGCCCATATACATCAGCAGGTGCCGTAAAAGAAACTATAGAACTTTTATGCAAGCTTTATAAGGTAAGAACCTGTAACAGAAGGCTTCCTAAGGATATAGGCAAAGAAAGGCCATGCCTTAACTACCATATAGGACAGTGCAATGCACCATGCCAGGGGATGGTTAGTGAAGCAGAGTACAGGAAAAATATAGAGTCGGTTATCAGTTTCCTTAATGGTAACTATTCAGAGATAATAAACGAGCTTACGGATAAGATGATGGATTGCTCAAGGAAGCTTGAGTATGAGGAAGCAGCAAGATATAGAGATCTTCTTAACAGCGTAAAGCAGATAGCACAGAAGCAGAAGATTACAGCGGATGATGCTACTGACAGGGATGTAATAGCATGTGCTATGGATGCAGAGGATGCGGTCGTGCAGGTGTTTTTTATAAGACAGGGAAAGCTGCTTGGAAGAGAGCATTTTCATATGAAGGTTGCTGCGAATGATAGCAGAAGTGCCATATTATCACAGTTTATGAAACAGTACTATGGTGGAACTCCATATATTCCTAATGTTATCATGACACAGGAAGAGATAGATGATGCAGATGTTATCGCCGAGTGGCTTGGAAGCAGAAAGAAAAGAAAGGTATCTATCATAACACCTAAAAAGGGTGACAAGGAGCGTATGGTTGAACTGGCACATAAGAATGCACTTATGGTTCTTACCAAGGATGCTGAGAAAATTAAGCTTGAAGAAAAGAGAACAACAGGTGCCATGAAAGAGATAGCTGGATGGCTTGGACTTAAGAACATAAGAAGAGCAGAAGCTTATGATATATCCAATACAAGTGGTGTTGAATCTGTAGGTTCCATGGTTGTTTTTGAAGATGGAAGACCAAAGAAGAATGATTACCGTAAGTTTAAGATAAAGACAGTCAAAGGACCTGACGATTATAAGAGCATGAGTGAGGTGCTTACAAGACGTTTCCAGAGAGGCATGAGGGAACGTGCGGGTGAAGAGGAGTCAAGAGGCTTTTCGGTGTATCCTGATCTGATTATGATGGATGGTGGACGTGGACAGGTAAATATAGCACTAAAGGTGCTGTCAGAGCTGGATATTCACATCCCGGTATGCGGCATGGTTAAGGATGATAATCATAATACAAGAGGCTTGTATTATAACAACGTAGAGATACCAATAGACAGACATAGCGAGGGCTTTAAGCTTATAACACGTGTTCAGGATGAAGCACATAGATTTGCCATAGAGTATCACAGATCACTAAGAAGTAAGCTGCAGGTTAATTCGGTGCTTGATGATATAGAAGGAATCGGACCAGTAAGGAGAAAAGCACTTATGAAGCATTTTCTCGATATAGAAAAGATAAGGGCTGCAGGTGTGAGTGAGCTTATGGAGGTTGAAGGCATAACAGAGAATGTGGCACAGAATATATATAAGTATTTCCATTGACGAACGGACGACAGCTTGTATTCGATTAAACAACAATATATTTGAAGAAAATCTTTTAATATCATAGGCACTGTGTTACACTAATGTATAAGATGGTGTAAATATCGAAAGCGGGATAAAATGTTGTGAATATGGCATTCAATATGTACGCATGTGGATACATATGGTAAAAATATAAATATAAAACAGGAAAACATTAATCAAATATATAATAATTGCGGCATTGTCAATAATGACTTTAATATGCAGGATAGGAGTAGTATATGAATGGTAAAGAAAGAGTTAATTTATCAAAAGTAATTGAGAAGATGAATCTTGTGAATCTTACACCAGATATAGATGTCAAGGGAATATGGATTCATGTGCCTGAGTTTAACAGACCAGCACTTCAGCTTACAGGGTTTTATGACCAGTTCGATAATGACCGTATACAGATAATAGGCAATGTGGAATATTCATATCTTAAGAGTCTTTCAGAGACAGAGCGTTTTGAGCGTTATATGCAGCTTTTATCAAGCAATATTCCATGTCTTATATTCTGCAGGAATCTTGAACCTGAACCAGAGATCATAGAGCTTGCAAAGAAGTATCAGATACCTATTCTTAAGTCAGAAGAGTCAACTTCTTCATTTTCAGCAGAGGTTATAAGATGGCTCAAGGTACAGCTGGCACCTTGTATTGTAATCCATGGTGTGCTTGTTGATGTTTATGGTGAGGGCGTGCTTATAACAGGTGAGAGTGGTATAGGTAAGAGTGAGGCTGCACTTGAGCTTATTAAGAGAGGACATCGTCTTGTAACAGATGATGCAGTTGAGATAAGAAAGGTAAGTAATGAAACATTAGTGGGTTCAGCCCCAGGTGTAACAAAGTATTTCATAGAGCTAAGAGGTATCGGAATCATAGATGTTAAGACACTTTTTGGTGTAGAAAGTGTTAAGGAAACACAGGAGATCGATATGGTTATCAAGCTTGAGGACTGGAATAAGGATAAGGAATATGACAGGTTAGGTCTTGAAGAGGAATACACAGAGTATCTTGGCAATAAAGTCGTATGCCATTCGCTTCCAATACGTCCAGGACGTAATCTTGCTGTTATTGTAGAGGCAGCAGCGGTAAACCACAGACAGAAGAAGATGGGTTACAATGCAGCTAAGGAGTTATACAGAAGGGTTCAGGAAAACCTTATGAAAGGTGACGAAGAGGACGACCTTTAATTACAATAATTAGATAACAGATTATGACTGGGGGAAGTTTGTATGTGTGGTAATGATAATATAAGTAATGCAGGAATTAATAATGATAAAAGCATAGTACTTGGAATAGATATTGGTGGAACAACATGTAAGTGTGGAGTTTTTAGTGTGTCAGGAGAGCTTCTTTATAAGGATGAGATTCCAACAAGAAAGGATGAGGGTGGAAGCCTTATACTGGAAGATATAAAAAAACATATACCAGATATGTTGGAAGCAGTAGAAAAAGCAAGTGATGATATAGCCGGAGTAGGAATAGGAGTTCCAGGTGCTGTCAGGGATGATGGCACAGTTAACAAATGTGTCAATCTTGGATGGGGTGTGTTTAATGTGGCACAGACATTCAGTAAGATGACAGGATACAAGGTTAAGGTTGGAAATGATGCGAATATGGCAGCGCTCGGTGAGTACTGGATGGGAAGCGCCAAAGAGTACTCAAGCAGTCTTTTAGTTACACTTGGTACAGGTGTCGGCGGTGGTGTTATCATTGATGGAAAGCCTTTGTGCGGCTTCAATGGTGCAGCGGCTGAGATAGGCCACCTTCCTGTAGCTGATGAGGAGAAGGAGTATTGTAACTGTGGTAAGAGGGGCTGTCTTGAACAGGTGGCTTCTGCAACTGGCATAGTCAAGACATCTGTCAGAATGCTTAGCGAATCAGATGAGCCGTCAGCGTTAAGGGATATTCCTTATATATCAGCCAAAGCCGTGTTTGATGAGGCGAAGAATGGAGATTCTGTTGCTTTAAAGGTTGTTGATTATATGTGCCGTTATCTTGGTAAAGGTCTTGCATGTGCTTCTGGTATGGTCGATACAGAGGTTATATGTATAGGTGGTGGTGTTTCAGCAGCAGGCGGGTTTTTGTTAAGCAGAGTGGAAAAGTACTATAAGGAGTATGTGTTCCATGCTTCAAGAAACACTAAGATATTAAAGGCAACACTTGGCAACGATGCTGGTATGTATGGAGCAGCCAGACTTGTATTGAATGAGTAGAATGATGTGAATAATGAATATAGACAGGGAGTATGATAATACATGAATCAGAATGATTTGTTGGAAAAGCTTAAGGATATAGCAGGTGAATCACAGGTCAGAACAGATGAACCTATGAGCAGTCATACTACATTCAGAATAGGAGGCACTGCGGATTATTTCGTAATGCCTTCTTCTGTTGAAGAGTTACAGGCTATAATACGATTATTGAAAAAATCAGACATGAATTACTATGTTATAGGCAATGGGAGCAACCTGCTGGTAGGAGATAAAGGCTTTAGAGGAGTTATTATACAGCTTTCAGATGCTTTTGATAAAGTGGAGTATATTGATGATGTAACGGTAAAGGCTATGTCAGGCATGAAGCTGTCAAGGCTTGGAAACAGGCTTTCAGATAAAGGACTTGCAGGCTTTGAGTTCGCAACAGGTATTCCAGGAACGATAGGCGGGGCGGTCAGAATGAATGCTGGAGCTTATGGTGGAGAGATAAAGGATATTATTGTCAGTGCTGAGGTCTTAGATCAGAATGGTGATATCCATACGCTGGGTAAAGATGAGCTTGAACTTGGATATAGAACAAGCTGCATAATGAAATATGGATATATAGTAGTAAGTGCAACACTTAAGTTAAGTAAAGGCAATACTGATGAGATAAAAGAGAATATAAAGGAACTTTCACAAAAGAGAAGAATGAAACAGCCGTTAGAATATCCAAGTGCGGGAAGTACATTTAAAAGACCAGAGGGATATTTTGCAGCAAAGCTTATAGAGGATGCAGGACTTAAAGGTCTGTCAGAAGGTGATGCACAGGTGTCAGAAAAACATGCAGGCTTTGTTGTTAATAAAGGCAGGGCAACAGCAAAGGATGTATGTGAGCTTACAGATAAGATAAAAGAAGAGGTCTTAAAGAAGTCTGGCGTTAAGCTTGAGCTTGAGGTTGTTAAAATAGGAGAGTTCTAGATACAGGTTTTAGTCAGGAGCGAGGCAGTATATGAAGATTATTATAGTCACAGGTATGTCGGGAGCAGGTAAATCGACAGCGTTGAATGTTTTAGAGGATGAGGGATATTATTGTGTGGATAATATGCCTATATCTCTTATATCAAAGTTTGCAGAGCTTGCAGACTGCCAGAAGCAGAATAATGGATATAACAACATAGCACTTGGTGTAGACATAAGGAGTGGCAATTCACTTGCCGAGTTCGATTCCGTACTTGATTATATGAAAAGCAGGAAATATGATTATACGATTCTGTTTCTTGAGTCAAGTGATGATGTACTTATAAAAAGATACAAGGAAACGAGAAGGACACATCCGCTTGCTAAGGACGGAAGAGTGGATAAAGCTATACTGCTTGAAAGAGAGCAGCTGGGGTTTCTTAAACAAAGAGCAGATGTTATCATAGATACAAGCCAGCTTCTGACAAGAGAGTTTAAGGAAGAACTTGAAAAGATAGTGCTTGAAAGAAAAGAGTTTAACAACCTTATCGTTACAGTGTTATCTTTTGGGTTTAAGTATGGTATACCAGCTGATGCTGATATGGTGTTTGATGTAAGATTTCTCCCTAATCCATATTATGTTGAAGAGCTAAGACCGCTTACGGGTAATGATAAAAAGATACAGGATTATGTCATGAAAGCACCAGAGGCAGAAGAGTTCCTTGTGCGTGTTGATGGACTTATACAGTTTCTGCTTCCTAATTATGTCAAGGAGGGAAAGTCAAGCCTTGTCATAGCAGTTGGATGTACAGGTGGAAAGCATCGTTCTGTGACACTTGCCAATGCGATTGCAGACAGACTTTCAAAGACACCTTATGGCTGCAAGGTGGAACACAGGGATATAGAGAAGGATTCAAAGCGTAAGGGTTAAGGATTCACAAGAGTTTAATATTTAATGAAGCCAGGGTCAAAAGCCACGGCTTTGATACAACAAATGCAGGGTGTACCCTTGTATAGCAATATAAGAAATGGAGATAATTAATGTCGTTTTCTTCAGATGTTAAGGAAGAGCTGAGTGCAAGGCTTGATTCGGCAAGACACTGCCAGATAGCTGAGTTTGCAGCTATTATGGGAATATCGGGACGTATAAGACGTTCATCGGGTGGTGAGATGCAGGTTGAACTGCTCACTGAAAATGAGGTTGCCAGATACAAGTTTATTGTACTTTTAGAGACTATATTTGATATAGATTCCTCAGATATATTATATATATCCGAGAGCAGCAGGGATACAAGCATAAGAATATGTGACCAGAAGCAGGTCGCAAAGATATTACAGACACTTAAGTGGGCAGATGATACATTTGAACATATAGAACCAGTATTCGTGGACCCAAGAATAGTACAGAAGGATTGCTGCAAAAAAGCATTTATAAGAGGAGCTTTTATAGCCGCAGGCTCAATAAGTGACCCTAATAAGTTTTATCATTACGAAATAGTATGTGATTATGAAGAAGATGCAGAGTGTGTTAAAGATATGCTTTGCTTTTTTAATCTTGATGCAAAGGTTACGCAGCGTAAGAATAATTATATAGTCTATATGAAGGAGGGCAGCAATATAACAGATGCCCTTAATCTTATGGGAGCATATGTTTCCCAGATGGAGCTGTATAATGTCATGATTCTTAAAGAGATGAGAAATGATGTTAACAGGAAGGTTAACTGTGAAACGGCGAATCTTAATAAGACAATATCAGCGGCAGTCAAGCAGACAAGAGATATTGAGTATATAAGAGATACAGTAGGACTTTCAAGCCTTAAGGAAGGACTTTACCAGGTAGCAAAGATACGTCTTGAACATCAGGATATGAATCTTAAGGATATAGGAGAACTTCTTGATCCGCCTGTGGGAAAGTCCGGGGTTAATCACAGACTAAGAAAGATAAGCGAAATGGCAGATGAGATAAGGGCTGCCAGGCAGGGGTATTGACAACAAGCGTATAATAAAACTTAGGCGGGGCATATTTATGATAGATATAAAGATGTTGACATAACTATTATAATGCTGCAGTCGGATGTAAGAAAGGTTTCTGCATATAAGGCAGAAATGCAGGAGATTATATACAGTAAGGATATAATGGAGGATAATGAGATGACAAAAGTAGATATTATTTCAGGATTCTTAGGAGCTGGAAAGACAACTCTTATAGCTAAGCTTTTAAAGGAAGCATTTCCAGGAGAACAGGTAGTTCTTATAGAGAATGAGTTTGGCGAAATCGGCATAGATGGTGGATTCTTAAAGGAATCGGGTGTTGAGATAAGAGAGATGAATTCAGGATGTATATGCTGCTCTCTAGTAGGTGATTTTGGTACATCACTTAAGGAAGTAGTTGAAAAGTATCATCCAGACAGAATTATCATTGAGCCATCTGGTGTTGGTAAGCTTTCAGATGTTATAAAGGCAGTTAAGGATCTTCATATTGAGAATGAAATCAGGTTGAACAGTGCATCGACTGTAGCAGATGCATCTAAGGTAAAGGTATATATGAAGAACTTTGGTGAGTTCTTTAACAACCAGATTGAGCATGCAGGAACTATTATTCTTAGCAGAACACAGAATGTTTCAGAGGCTAAGTTAAAGACAGATATAGAACTTATTAGATCACTTAACAAGGATGCACATATTATTACAACTCCTTGGGATGATATTAATGGTAAGCAGATTCTTGATGCAATGGAAAATGTTACTAATCTTGAGCTGGAGATGCTTGCAGAAGCAGCAGCTAAGGCAGCAGAGGAACATGAACATGAGCACCACCATGATGGAGAGTGTGGTTGCGGACATGACCACGATCACGAGCATGAGCATCATCACGACCATGATGGAGAGTGTGGCTGCGGACATGACCACGATCACGAGCATGAGCATCATCACGATCATGACGGAGAGTGTGGCTGCGGACATGA
>OHMA01000268.1_pt1 | contig 33104 bp, 33 predicted proteins | sample 1569171 | NCBI WGS metagenome assembly OHMA01 (sample SAMEA3879580, study PRJEB24766) | human gut metagenome | biome: human-associated habitat; feature: feces | place: USA | collected 1985/1987
CCCGGTTTTTATCTGTCCCATATTCAAAGCAACCGCCATGTCCGCAATCGTCGTATCTTCTGTTTCACCTGAACGATGGCTTGATATAGCAGTATATCCAGCTTTATGCGCCATCTTAACCGCCTCTATTGTTTCTGACAACGTTCCTATCTGATTGAATTTTATAAGAATTGAATTCGCACAGCCTGAAGCTATACCTTTTTTTAATCTTTCTGTATTAGTAACAAATAAATCATCCCCCACAAGCTGTACACGATTGCCCAGTTTATCAGTTATATCTCTCCATCCGTCCCAATCTTCTTCGTTAAGCGGGTCTTCTATTGATATAACTGGGAATTTGTCGATAATTTTAGAGTAATAATCGACAAGTTGTTTGCTATCCCGCTTAATTGCAAGCATTTCATTGTTTGCATCAAGTAAATCATAAGTCATTCTTTGTTGTTTCATGTCTACATTTTCATGAACTTTTGATTGTCTTGTTGCATATTCTCTTGGGAACTCATACAATCCGCTTTCAGTATTGTATAATTCGGAAGCTGCGGCATCCATCGCGAAATAAATGTCTTCGCCTGGCTTATATCCTGCTGTAATCACCGCCTCCATAAGAAGTTCAAACACTTCAAATGCATCAGCCACATCTGGTGCAAAACCTCCCTCATCACCAACAGTAACTGCGAATCCTTTCTTAGTAAGTATTTCCTTTAATGAATGAAACACCTCTGTTCCCATACGAAGTGCCTCTCGAAAACTTGATGCACCCGCCGGAACTATCATATACTCCTGAAAATCACTTCCAACTGCGTGCCTACCCCCATTTATAATATTCATCATAGGAACTGGAAGTGTCGTAGCCGCATTTCCACCTATAAACCTGTATAATGGCATATGAAATGATGCCGCCGCTGCCCTGGCGCATGCTATTGATACTGCAAGAATTGAATTAGCACCTAATCTGGACTTATCTTTTGTTCCATCTTCTTTTATCATAGCTTTATCTATTGCATATATATTAGATGCATCCATTGCAAGTACGGTATTGTTAAGTTCAACATTTATATGTTTTACAGCCTTAAGCGTACCTTTTCCAAAATATCTTTTCTGATCCATATCTCTTAGTTCAACAGCCTCAAAAGCACCTGTTGACGCTCCACTTGGAACCATACCATGTCCAACAGTTCCATCGTTAAGCAAAACCTGTGCCTCTACTGTGGGATTGCCTCTTGAGTCCAGTATTTCCCTTCCAATAACCTTCTTTATTTCAAGCTTTCTATGTCTATGCCCCATCATCTTCAAGGTACTATTGTTAACTTCATCTGGTGGAATATGGGGATTATCAAGACAGCCTGCTTCTATCCCATCACTGCACTCATATGCTTCAGGTGAACAATATCTTTCTGCCATAGGCTCATTCATAGGAACACCACCGGCAAAGTCAGATTGTGTGTATACTGTACTGCTCTGCTGGCTATCCTTATTATCAGAATTTCTTGTTAAATCAGATTGCATTAGTGTATTCCTCCTGTCAATTATTTGCTTTATATGGTCACTGCTTTTATACAGCTTCTGCTTTATATAATCACTGCTTTTATATTACTTCTGCTTTATATAATCACTGCTTTTATATTGCTTCTGTTTTATATAATCACTGCTTTTATATTGCTTCTGTTTTATATAATCGCTGCTCATATATTATATAATTGACGGAATTGTTGAAAATATTCTTGTAATGTCTGAATATACTTTAGTTTAGATTTGCTTTGTTCTTCATTATCTTTAATTTTTATGATGTGCGTACTTTTCTCTTGTTGCCATTCCTCCACGTATATGCCGCTCTTGTTTGTTGACATCAAGCACTTTCCTCACTTTCGCAGCAAGTGCAGGATTAATCTCTAAAAGTCTTGTTGTTACATCCTTGTGTGCGGTGCTTTTACTTACTCCAAACTGTTTTGCCGCCTTTCTGACTGTAGTATTGTTATCTATTATGTAATTAGCAATATCTATTACCCTTTCTTCAATATAAGTTTTCAAAAATAAAAACCCCTGCATATCTGTTTGTACAGTTTATGCAGGGATTATGAAAATATTCTGTTTTGTTATTTTAGTTATTTTATTTGTTATATTTCTTCAGCAAGCGTGTGAAGCAAACCTTCACAGCCAGCCTTTACATCTTTATATGTTGCTTCGAAATCTCCTGTATACCACGGATCCGCTACATCAAGGCCTGAACCTGCAAATGTAAGCAGCTTATATATCTTTTCATCTGGATCTCCACCTGATATACGCTGCATATTTCTTATGTTCTCTGTATCCATTCCTATAAGATAATCATATTTCTCATAATCATCCAGTGTCATCTGCACTGCTCTATGTGGAATAACCGGTATTCCTTCTGCTTTTAATCTGGCAACCGTCCCATGGTGTGGGGGATTGCCTATCTCTTCACGGCTTGTTGCCGCTGAATTAATATAAAACTGGTCTGATAAACCAGCTTGTTTAACTAAATATGTCATGACACTTTCGGCCATGGTGCTGCGGCAGATGTTGCCGTGGCAAACAAATAATATTTTTATCATGTTCTTATATCTCCTTAAATCGTCACATTTCCTTGTATTTGAAAGTTCTTTACAATTTTCATTTTTCTTATAGTTTCTGTATCTTCTTATAAACCCTCATATTTTGGCTATCAAAAGTTGTAAAATAGGTATTAATATATATACTCTTCTTTTAATTTTTCTTTCGGTATGATAACCATTGGCACATCTGTTTCTCCTTCTTTCCAATATGGCACATAAAACACCGCTGCTTCAACACCCAAAACTTCCATTTGAGCTACAAATCCTTTTAATTGATACTGAGATACCCCTCTAACCACCCAATTTTCTGCATCTAGTAATTTTTCCCTCATTTTTTCTGCAATTACTTTAGAATAGAAGAATGGTACTATCGGCTTTCCTTCTGGCAAAGAAAAATAGGTTCCTGTTATTTCACCTGATTGTATTTCCATTAATGTCCAGAAAGGAGCCCCTTGAGTGGCTTCATCTGGAAGAAATGCCTCTTTAATTACACCAGCAACTATTTCTCCTAAAGAAGGTAAGTCTTTTGTTTCCATTAAATGAATGCCATTGGATTCTGCAAATTGTTTTGCGCCTTCTTGATAACCTGATTTAGCCACCATCATCCCCGAAATATTATTCAAATCATTTAATTTTGACAAAAACTCTCCCACCTCACCTTTACTTACAGGAGTATTCCAATCTTTGCATTCTATAGCAATACGATGTCTCATATTCAAATGCTGAAATTCATAGTATACATCAAACTCATGCTTAACTCCCGATTTTCCTATTACTGATACATTAGATGATACCATTGCACCTTCATCCATAAAATCCAACAATTTTTGATATACAAATTGTACATAATTTTCCAATTCTTTTCCTGCCTTCATACTGTTTTTTCCTCGTATTATATCTTCATATCGAAATATCTTTTAAAAGTTGTAAAACTCTCCCTATTTTACAACTAACCGATTACATGCTTGTTCACTTTATTCCTAAAACAGCGTATCAATATTCAAGTCTTGATATGCTTCTGTTTCACTAATTAGCATTTGTAAAAACTCATAAGTTCTTATCTGCGTACAATATCTTTTAGAAAGTTTATCTCCAAAATCTAATGTAATATAGACTTTCTTACGCTTTGAAAAATATACATCACAATGAGTAATATATTTTACCATTCATTAGCACTAATTTTACAATAAGAATTCGGAGCAACAAAAAATTCAATATTATCTGCTAGCAAATCATCTTGAATGTCTAACATTTCTATAACACAAAATGATTTTCTACTCCATTTTCCACTATACAAAATTATACAATTTATAAACTGTCCTTTTTGACTATTGTTCGTTACAACAAATGTAGGTTTTTTATCCACGTTATACATAAAAGAAAAATAAATATTGAATTTTCTCATATATGGTAACATTGCAATACACCCTACCATAAATGTAATTAATATTCCTAAAATTTGCCCTATGGCACTAATTGCTTCCCAATTCATTATTTTTTTCTCCTCCAGCAGTATAAATTTTAGGTTAGTAAAAAACTCAATCTATAATACATTTTATCTTATTTTCAGAACACTTTCTGTATATACGGCTTGTGGACAATATTCTTTAATCAACGCAATAGCTAATATTTTTTCCGCTTCACTCATTTTAGGTCCAAATACAATTTCTATTTCTTCTAGCACTTTATCATCTATTTCTAAAAACAATTGATTATATGGTGGCTTTGATAATGTGTCCTCAATTCTTCTAATTTGTTCTTGATGTTTTTCAAAACTAGCCGGATAAGCCTCTTTTAATCCCATAGGAGAAAGTGAAATTATATATCTCCACTCTTTCTGAAAAGCCCAATTTGTTCTTTTAAATCGTCCTATATCTTTTAATGAATAGGAAATAGATATATTACCCTGGGTAATATCAGACATTGTTTTGGCTTCCAAAAACTTTTTAACTGCATCTTCACAAGATTCTGTTCTAATTTGGGGAAATAACTTATCTTGAGAATCTGTATATTCAATCTTTTCTAAATGTGGTTCTGTAGAAACAATACTAGCCTTGTTTTCTTCGTATATTTTCTTCAAATTTATATATGTATCTACATCTTCAGATAAAAAATATTCCCCTTTTTTAAATCTATATTTTTTAAACGGAAATTCAGGCATTCGTATTCTAACGCCATGCATATTCGGTGTATATAAATTCCACAAAGGTATAGATTCCTCTGAATCTTCAGTCCAGCAACTCACATAGACAAATTTTCCAAACTTCCCCATATCTTCTGTTTCTGCTTCATCAAGGTCATCAACGTACAACAAGTTATTAAAGCAAATTGTTTTATTTCTCAAAATCAAAGCTAATGTTTCTAAACTTGTATAATGGTATAAATATTTCATTCTCTACTATCTCCTTTTTCGTCATATCGGAACATTTTTCAAAAGTTGTAAAATCGTTGTAATACACTCTCCTATTGTAAGGAAATCTGCATAAAATAAGGAGATTTGGGCAAAAGAAAAACTCCTGCCGTGGCAGATAAATAGTATTTTTATCATAGTTTTGTTTCTCCTTGTTTTGCCCCGGAATGCCCTGTTTTGCAAGAGTTTCTGGGATTATGGTGATGTGCTCTGAAATTACAGATTGTGGTGAATTAGTGCAGAATGGAGCATATTGTTACTACCTGTTAGTAGTAAAATTGGTAGTAATAGGGAATGGGCTACTACTAAGGGTTTTTAACTACTTTTTAATAGTCGGAATTTTTGTTCCTTTTACATTCACACCGAGTATGGTTGCTCCCAATAGCAAGGCTCCACCGACAATAGGTACACCATACTTAATAATTCCATTCAGAAAATCCTTATTTTCTGTGTCTTTTGCAGAGATTTTATCCGCTACTAATATCATTTTCTCTGTAATTTCATCACGTTCTTCTTTAGAAATGTCCTCTTTTTTCAAAAGTTCACTTAAATCTTGAAGAATCACTTTATATGCTTCTACAGCATCTTTCTGACTTGAATTATTATCCTTAATAACATTGTCACACATGTCATTTAACTGTGCAACCATATTATTGGCCGAATCAGCATATGCCGGAAACTGATTAATAATAGCAATAGCTACCTCTTTATCCATATTCGGTATAAGTGATACAAACTCCATAATCTTATCTTTAGATATTTCACTAAACTTGTTAATTTGTAATGCATCTTTTACTTGTTCTTCTGATACTAAATTCTGTGCCATTTTATTCTCCTTATGCAATCTGCTTTCGTTGTTTATAGTAGTTTTTTGCTAATTTGCGTTGGCTACCATATGCATTCCAATATAATGCCTGATTATCTATTGCAATTTCTAATTCTATTTCTTCTCGAATATTTTTTTCCTTACTTGTTGCTCTTTCTTCAACAACTAAATACACTACTATTGCTTCTGAATTTTCTGCTATATTTCTATATTTAGCAGTTGTTCTATTTTTGTCGCACTCTAGAACATCGAATTTTGCATTAAAATCAAATAATCTTCTCGCTGCATACTTTTTTCTTAGGTTCAATTCATTCGAATAGTCTTTCATCAACCATGATAAATCGTACTCTAATTCTTCATAAACATCGGAAGTCTGTGCTACTTCCAGCAATTGATTATGATTGTCATACATTACCCATACTCCACACTCACCTTTATATGACAATATGTTGTTGACAATAACATTGTATTGCCCACGACACTTGCGAAGTTCCAATAGTTTTATTTTATTCATATTTCCTCCACTTATAATATTTGCTGGAGCATCTTTTGAATTTAAAATCGGGTCAAACACTTTTTCGTGTAAAAAACTCATAAGTTCCTGTTCCTTTGTCTCCTATTCCTTCTCGTACCACATTACATTTGAGCTGTCTTTTCCTATGCAGCGCACATTGTTAACAATTCCACTATCTACTCTTCCATAAAAGGTTTTTCCTAAATTTAATTTAATTCCTTTTCCCATCGTCCACTCTACACCAAAAAGAGCCTTGATATTAAACTTGGTTCCACTCGGTAGCGCATTAACTTTTTCTATTAATTTTTGATAATACTTTCCGAAAACATCATCATCTTTCAGAACCTCACCCTTGATATAAAGAGGAACCGTCAATCCCAACTTGTCAGCCTCCGCTTGTAACTGTTTAAACTCGGCTTTTGTAAATAAAATTTGCACGTTGATTTTATCCATATCCAACCCTCCGTTTCTCATTGCACTGTTTCTGATTTATATCATATTTCAGAGAATGATGATTGTCAATATTTTTATTCTGAAATATAATATAAATCAGAAACAAACGCCCCAGCCTAAGCCAGAGCGTCATCTCTTTTCCATATTAAACTACCTTAAACATCTTCTGCGACATCGTTTTCTCTTTCTTCTGCTCAACCTCCGCCTGTGCCTTCCTAAACTCTTCCATCCGTTTCAATTCTTCCTCAGCATCATCGAATCCGATATGCGTGTACACATTCATTGTGACTGATATATCCGAATGCCCCATGAGGTACTGTAATGTCTTTGGATTCATTCCCGATTTTGCCATATTCGAGCAATAGGTGTGTCGGCATACATGAGGTGTGATGTTTGGCATCTGCACCCGGTAGATGTCATTGTATCTGCCGACCATATGATTGAATCGGTGCTGCCAATGCATTGCCACAAGTGGCATTCCATTATCATCGTAAAACAGGAATCCGCTATATCCATCTATGGACTTCTCCACTTTCGGTGCATTTCTATCCTCGATGATTGCCTGAAACATCTGTGCCACATCCTCTGTGATTGGCAATACTCTTGTTCCGGCATCCGTCTTTGTGGTTTCTATGATATATCGCATATCCGATGTTCTCTGCAACTGATGGTCGATGTTCACAGTTCTATTCTCAAGATCAATGTCCTTCAGCGTCAAGCCACAAAATTCTGATATTCTCATTCCCGTATGAAAGAGTATGTACACCACTTCATAGTATTTACAGCACACCACATCGTCATGCACAAACTTCAGGAACTTTCTCATCTGGTCTTTTGTAATTGCCTCTCTTGTGACTGCGTCATTTACTAATACTCCGGCAAGCTGAAATCCAAATGGATTCTTTACCAGAATGTCATCATCCACCGCCATCTGAAAATCTGGTCGCAGCACTCCCCGGATTGTATGAATAGAACTGTAGCTTTTTCCATCCTCTTGCTGCAATTTGATAAGGAACAGCTTTGCACCGGATGTTTTCACACTTCGTATTGTCTTTTTGCCAAATGCTTCCTTCGCAAGCAATCTCTGCACTGTAACATATCCCTGTTTCGTGCTTTGCCTTACTCCGATCTTTGTTTTCAAATATCGGTCTACAAGTTCACAGACTGTCATCTGTCCGTCTACGATATTTACAAGCAAATCCAAGTCTGTATTTACCTGTTTTTCCAATTCACGAAGGGAGAGGCATGGCTTCTTGCCCTTTGGAAGTTTGTCCGTAGGCTCCAGTTTCCAACTGTATACAAAATGTGGTTTTCCATCAATGTGATATTTATATTGATATTTTCCGTCTGCTCTTATGCTTTCTCCCGGTCTTAATACTCTACGCTTGGAATCTCGCCTTGTCTGTCCTCTTCCTGCCTTTGCCATTATACCCGCCTCCTTAGTTCTGGATGTTTACGCAGATACCTTTCAAAGGCTACATGAAGAATCAGCTTGCGTTCTCCGTAGTATGCCAGAAAATCTTCCCCATCCGTATTATTCAATAAATCATAAAATTTTCTCCGGCTCAGAACAAAATATTCAATTGCCTCAGAAGGATTCAAAATATCCTTTTCTGCTAAACTTGGTCTTGCCATAAAATCACATTCCTTTCTGCCAAAAGTGGCTGTTTTCAAGGGCTTTCGTGGTCATCCTATATTCGCTCTTATGCCCTGTAATAGCAACTACTTTCGGCAGATAAAAGAAACTATATTTCTGAAGAATTAAGAATAAATTCTTCGAACTTCGGGCGGATGATCAGGAATCTGTTTCCGCAGTACACCGTCACCGTTCCAAGGTTATCCTCTGCAATTCTTCTTAGTTCCTTTATACCAATATTAAAATAAGCTGCTGCCTCCTTGATGGTGAGCATATACTTCTCACTAACAGGAAGCGCTTCATTGCTTTCTGCATTCATAGTATCTCTCCTTCCGACAAGGTGGCCACACAGCTGACTCCTTTGTACTATTTTTTCTTTTTTGTCATTTTCACTCTGATTCTGTGATATTTGCCCCCAGGGGCGGTCTAAATCTCTGTCACCTTTTATGCCAAGCAACGGTGCCGCCCATTCACGCACAAAAACTGCGAATTTGAACGGGGTATTAACACCCAATACAGCGAAATACCATACAAGGGGCATATATCCCATTCAAGATGATAGAATTAAAATCAAACAATCTATGATTACTTTCTTTCATCTGCCATCTGAATAACCTTGATTGCTTCATTTCTTACAAGTTTTCCGTCAAGGAACTCAAATGCAAGATATCCAATCTGATCATATAATACGAATTTTTCCAACAATGTTCTTATCGACACAGGTTTTCTTCCTACAATCCAGTAATATGAGAAGTCACCAAATGCAATCGGCTTAGTACCTATATCGATAGCCGGCATATATTCCGAAATAATAACCTGTTTTCCAAGAATTGTATCATTTGTCTGATTCCACAAATAATTGTCATCGATATCCTTCAGCTTTCTGAGTGCAAGTGCCGTTTTATCATTCATAAGCCAGATGCCATTTCTTCTATATTCCTTATCAACACTAAAATATAAAGAAATCACATCATCATAAGTCAGCGTTTCTGCTGTCAGTGCTGTTTTAGCTCCATCTGTATTATGAAGAATACCAGTAGACTCATCTGCTCCGATTCGTATTGTCGGAAATCCCGGTGTCTTTACCAGTTCATATGCCTTTGGCAGGCTGATTCCCATCTGTGCAAATAATTCCTGCACACTCATAGTTGTTTTCTCCATAAGATGTTGCTCCTTCCGTAGAGTTGGTTATGTCCGCCTCTTCAATAATTGTTTCTCTGCTACCGCTCATGGCGGCTACCAGTCCCCGCAGTAACAAAGGCTTGTTCATTGAGAACGGTATGAAATTGTCAAGGTACAAATCCGTTATAGCATTTTGTGTAACTTTTTATTGTTTTCATGAATATTTTAAGCTATAATGTAACCGGAATCCAAAAACTGACGGTAACGCTAACGGTTACGAATTAACGATTGGAATGAGGTATGATATGCCATTAAACTGGAATGATGAAACGATTCCATCAGAAGCAGATAAAACAACAGATATATTAGGATTTAAAGAAATCGGTGGTATCGGGCAACTGATTTACCACCCTTTCCGATTCAAAAAATATGAACTTGATATTGATAAAAGCAATGATTACTGTGCAACACCATTTTGCCGCCCCGGATATGAACCCATCTTTCCTAAAGAAGATTTTCTTTCCGGACAGGGACTGCTTACTAGCCTTTGCAATCTGGCAATGCAGATAAACAGCTTTGATAATAAAATTCCATATACGCAGCTCATCATGGAATGGTGTACAAATAATATGCATCCATATAATATTGATTTCATTTATTCTGAATTGAATGAATCGTTTGATATAAATAGCTTCGATGCAGAAATGGTAGAAAAAGACGGAAAATTCGAGATTAACAACTTCTTAGATGACCTCGGGAAATTATATAATGCAATCATGTTTTATGTTGCTCTCGAAGGTGTCTGTATTGCCGATGACGAAGCTGCATATGATTTATCCAAAGAAGGAAAATACTTTGAGGGCTACTCTTTCTTTGATAAATATAAGCATCCTATCGTTGCAATACCGGATGACTTAGATTATGGGGAGGCAAAAGGAAATCTCATAGAAGAAATGCGAATTGATAATGAGTACATTAAAAATCATCCGGCAGAAAAACCTTCAACCGGAGAATTTGCTACTACACCATATGACGATTACGATGAATTGCGGAATGCGCTTATTGACATCATTCCGGAATTTACCATGAAATTAAAGGTAGATCCCCACACTAACCGATTAGAATTTTCTACCGATATTAATTCTGTATTTGATATTGCATGGCTGACACTTGCAAGAATGCTTTCCGAAGGCCCTGCACCAGAAGATAAAGGCAAATCGGATAATCGTCCAGAATGCATTATGATTCGCTGTCGGAACTGTGGTAAATTCATAATACGAAAGAGCAACCGACAGGAGTTTTGTGATGCTGAAGAATGCCAGAAGGTTCGAAATGCCAGAAAGCAAAAGGCCTACCGTGAACGAAAAGCCATTGAAAAGGCTCAAAAAAGCAAGAAAAAAGCACATTAATTTATATAATTTGGCGGAAAGGCAAATAGATTATTGTATCTAATGTCAGCCAGCTACATGCAATTATGTGCTATGATATTATATTAAATATGTTAAAAGACACTGGGATTCCCCCTATGCAATTTCGCGAAAAAACGTGTTTGAGTGGGCATCGGTCTTTATGATAAAAAGACACAGAGATAATACTCCCCCTTGGGATAACTATAGATATAAAAAGGAGTTTTTATTTTGACAACAGATTATACAGAACAGATTCAAAACTTTGTAATCAACTCTATACAATTGATAAATATACAATTACAAAAATTGACAGGACAAAATTCAATCACAATCAGTAATGTATACCCTCTTTCATTTGAAACAACATTCCAAAAATCAAATAATCTACATATTGATTCTTCAGATAATCTTTTTGATGCATTAGGTAAATTATATGAGAGTACGCTTCCTAAAAACTTGCGCAAAGATTTAGGACAATTCTATACTAGAGATGATTCACTTATAACTCAAATGATTTCAGACTCTGAACTGTTCAAAGGATTGATTTTAGAGCCTTCGTGCGGTTCTGGTTTGTTTATGGTACATATAGCAAACAGAATTATTGCAATTATGAAAAAAGAGGGAAATACAAGTGAAGAAATATTGACATATATACAAAAGAATCTGTATGGGAATGATAATGACTTGCTCGCGCTACAAATCACTGAAATAAACCTACTTACAACTTTATTGCCTCTGATTGCAGATGCACTTAATACCAACCCATTTTTAAAATTAAATAAGTTAAACTTGACATCATTCGACTTTACACAAAGAGATGTTTTTTCAAAAAAATTCTCTTTAGTAATCGGCAACCCCCCATTTATTACGATGTACGGAAAAAGAAGTCGAAATATGACAGAAGAAAAAAGAGCATACTTCAATACATTTGATTTCGTACAAAATAGAAATGGAAATAATAAGTTTAATATATCCATGTTCTTTGTCGAAAATGGCTTAAAACAACTTGAACCAAATGGACAGCTTATATTTATACTGGATATAGCATTTTTTGAAACGGCTTATATAGATTTAAGAAAATACATCATTGAAAATTATTATATAAATAGCATCACGAAAGGCCTACAGGCATTTGAAGATGTTGCTAGTGGTCAAATCATAATAAATATAAGTAACCGTAAAGAATCCAATGATTCAGTAATATTTAAAGATATTGAAAATAATATTTCTTGCCAAATCAATCAAGCCATTTGGGACGATTCAAAAAACAAGTATAAAATTTTCATTCCTTTAGTTCATCAAGCAAAAGATATCAACGATAAAGTAATGAAGTATCCACGTCTGGATACCTATTACCCTGGAAAGGCTCTACGAACATGTTGTGCACTTACTGGTAAAACAGAGGAATTTGTTGTTAATCCACTTATCGAAAAAAAACATTTGGTATTCCCATATATCGAAGGTTCTAAAGGATTAAAATGTAAATTTGGGGAATTAACACCAACATGCCATATCAAATATGATTATGAGCTTCAACTAGCCATTTCTGAAGAGTTCAAAAAAGAATTAGAATTAGCTGGTGTAAAGAATAAAAAAAGAGTAACTCTCGGAGATAAAGATGCTTATTTGTCACCAAAGATTTTTATACGTCAAAGTGCGACAGAAATAATTGCAACTTATACTGAAGATCCTTTTGCCGCCAACAATAGCATTTATGTATTGAGTAACAAATCTAACGCCAAGCAAGATACCGACATGCTTAAATATGTTTGTGGAATATTAAATTCCGAATTAATAACATATTTCTGTCGAATAAATAAAATAATACGTGTAGAAAAAGGTAAAACTCCGCAGATAAAAACCTCAGATTTAAAAGAAATACGTATTTGTATATCAGATGAATATTATTACCCAATAATTGATTTAGTTGAAAAGCTATTGGAATGTCAAAATTCAACATATTATAACACTCTAAACAATTATATTTATTCCATTTACAATATAACAACTGATGAACAAAAATTTATAAAAACATATCTATATGCTTAAAAAGAAAAGGCTTCATCCCAATGAGAGACGAAGTCTTTTCTTTTTACATTAATCCTGCGTATAATATTCATTAATTTGATTTTCCAAAGAAGCAAAAATATCTGGCAATTCTTTTTGTTTTTTCTTCTGTTTTTCTAAATTACGCTTCACAGATTCCATATATTTTTTATAAAACAACTTGACAAACTCTTCTCTGGTTCTATATTCTTCCTGCTCAGTAATATTTGCTTGAAATTGGGGTTTAGGATTAATTCTAAATTTCCCCATATCTTTCAAGAAAACACAATGCACATATTTTTCGTCATCAAATTTAATTAATTGGATATATCCATCTTTAGTTGGCTTATACTTCACCAAAACATATAGTATGTAAAAATGACCATCCTTAATAAAATCAATCACCTTTTTAGGAGTTCCCAAATCTGGATTGCTTCCTGCACCAGTACTTTTTATTGCTTTTATATCTCCCCAAACTAGATCATCAAAATCATGATATTCTTCATTCTTATAGTTAAAGCAAAAATCAAACGGATTTTTCGTATTCTCCTTTGGAGCACCCTGAGGATTATATATTCTATCATGTGGATGTTCCAACACATATCCAACAAACCAATCCTCCAAATAGTCGCTTACCTCTGCTCCTGCTCTTGCGTGGGCACTAACGGGCAACGTATAATTATGTTCTGATAAAAATGAATTAAAAATATGCTCTATATCGTCTTTCATCTTCGTTTCAAATTCAACAACCTGCATATTTATTATCTCCTTTTATTGTTTCCCTTCAGTAATTTTCTTTGCATATATGAGTAATCTTTTTCCCAAATCATCAAATCTGCTATCCAATTCAGCTTTTTTCTTTGTCTGTTTTTCAATAATACGATCTATAGACTCTTGGTATTTAACATAAAATAGTTCAAGAAACTCTTCTCTAGTTCTATATTCTTCTGGCTCATTAATATTTACTTGGAACTGTGGTTTCGGATTTATCCTTACAGTGTGATTAATATCCTTTAAAAATTGACAATGAACATATCTACCATCATCAAACGGTCTGAACTTTGTCTGATTATCTTCAGTCGCGTCATATTCCAAAAAAACAAACATTAAATAAAAATGTCCATCCATAATAAACTTAATTATTTTTTCTGGAGTTCCTAAATCCGGATTACTATCCGCATATGAAAATTTTGTTGCTTTAATATCTCCCCAAATCAAATCGTCATAGTTGTACTCTTCACACTTATAATTAAAGCAAAAGTCATATGGATTTTTAGTTGCCCCCTTAGGAGCACCTTTGGGATTATATATCCTAATATGAGGATGATTATTTAGATATTCAACAAAGCTGTCCTCTAAATAATCACTTATTTCTGCTCCACTTCTCGATCGTGCACTTATAGGAAATAAATAATTATGTTCAGCTAAAATATTAGTAAACACCTCTTCAATATCTGACTTCATTATATTTTCAAATTCTCTGACATCCATCTTTAATTTCTCCCTCAATACTTATTGTTCTTCTACCACGACAAAAAGAGCTGAAACTGACATTCCAAATCCCTCTGCTATCTTACAAATATTCTGAAGAGATATATTTCTTTTCCCAGCTTCAACAGAAGCATAATATGTTCTATCCATACCAATGGATAACGCAAATTTTTCTTGGCTAAGTCCTGTTTCTTCTCTCAATTTTTTCAAGGCAATTCCAAATTTTTTTTGCATATCAACAAATACCTCCATATAATATTATATTTTTTGTGTGTTTTTAAGGCAACGGATTATAAGTCACAAGCAAAAGCATAAAAAAAACCACAATGCTGATAGTCTCCCTACCAACGATTGTGGCTTTTTATATTCAAAGTTTTGTATATGTGCCATCGCTTAGTAGTCCATTACTACTAAGGATTTCTTCCAACACGTTTGCATTTATCTCGATTCCTCCCATGAGCCTTAGTAGTCGAAACCGTAGTAATTCCAAGTCTTTCCGCCATATTCTACCCCGTGTTGCCCAGTCTGCGAAGGTATGTATTATCATAAAACTGGAGTGCCGTGGCAGATGAAAAGTACTTTTATCATAGTTTTTCTCCTTAATATAATAACCTCACCAGACAACAATCCAGTGAGGTCATATAATCACACTTTCTGTTTAGTTACAAACTCAAGCTTGCTGATATCTGCCTGATTAATACCAGTACGTTCTAGTACATAATGTATCTGTGCTAACATCTCAGTATCATCCAATACTCTTGTCAGACCAACAAGTTTTTCATCATCCCAGACGGTAAGCACAGTTGAGGAATTCATAAGAGCCTTATACAGTCAATTTGGATAATTTCCTGATATCCAATGAACCGATAGAAATAACTTTTGAATCTGTTCTTTCGTAAACTTTTTTTCTTCTGTATATATAAGCATAATCTATTTCCCCCTATCTGTTATGATCACATCTCTGGCATTGCAGCATTTCATTTTCAACATCATCTTTATAAAAAACACCTGACCATTGGCAAATATTCTGCAAAATAGGCACAACAGATTTTCCTTTTTGTGTCAACATATACTCTACCCTTGGTGGGATTTCATCATAGGATTTTCTTTCAACAATCCCAACTTCTATCAGGTCTTTTAATGTTGCAGCAAGTACTGTATCCGTAATATTGCACATTTCTCTTCGAAGTTCACTGTATCGAAGCTTTTCGGCTGCAGATAACACACTTATTATGCGTGATTTCCATTTTCCACCAAATATTGCCAATCCATATTCAAGTGGGCAACGTATATCATCATCTAATTTTTTCTTATATTTTGCCATTAAAAATCACCTTCCAGCTCTACGCATCGCTGCTAAAGCCTCTTGTCTATTAAACTCATTCTCTCCTTTTTCTTTCACATATGCTGTCATTATAGCTTGATAGTGATTCTTTTTTAAGTTACTATGAAATTTATTAGCAGCTCTTTGTTATATTTCTTTATTATATTTCTTTCTTATTCCCAGCACCTCCGATTTACGCTTTAACCCCTCTTCTACCTCAATACATTTGTATTATTATTGCAAAGCACCTCAAAATGATTTCGATTTGTTTTTATAAAGCCTTCTTTTTGCAGCTTTGATATCTCAGTAGACATTGCTGCGCGGTCAATGCAAAGATAATCTGCCAGCTGCTGCCTGTCAAAAGGAATATCAAAGGACAAGGACGAATGTCTGATAGATTCTGCTGACAGGTATGACAATAATTTCTCCCTTGTTGTCCGCTTGCCAACATGTGTAATCTTATCATTCAGAATCAGTATCTTATTTGCCAGTACACTGACCAGATTGCGAATCAGCTTCTGATGATGCTCACATGCAGTTGGACAAGTAACCAGAAGCTTCTGTATATTTAAAAAAACAATCTCACAATCCTCATCTGCTACCACACTGATGTTCAGAACAGCACCAGGACTTGCCGCATATGGTTCTCCAAAAAAATCACCAGCATGACATTTAGACAGAATATTCCGATGTCCCCAGAGATCCTCCTGAATAATAAGAACACAGCCTGACAATACTAATCCCATTACCTGTGTAGAATCTGCTGCTCTGAAAATATAAGAATCCTTCTCTTTAGAAACTGTTACTGCCTCTACACAGTGCAATACAGATAATATCTCATTATCAGTAAGACCTTTAAAAAAAGGACTGTTTTTTAAAATAGGTAAATATTTTTTCAAAATCTCACCTCCTGTTGGAAATCAAACATACAAGTTGTATTTATTATAATATGATTCTAACAGAAACAAAAATAAAATTCTATTAATGGAGGGTAAAATGATAAGAAAAATTATACGTATTGATAAAGAAAAATGTAACGGATGTGGTGCATGTGCAACTGCCTGCCACGAAGGTGCCATTGATATTATAGACGGAAAAGCCGAGCTGGTAAGAGAACATTTTTGTGACGGATTGGGGGATTGCCTCCCAGAATGTCCTACAGGAGCTATTTCATTTGAGGAAAGAGAAGCACCTGCATATGATGAAGATGCTGTAAAAGAAGCACAGAGTAAAATAGCTGCCCAAAACCATGCAATGTCACCTCACACCGGCTGTCCCGGATCTAAAATCATGCAGATACAGCGAACAAAAACGCCTGAGACTGTAAAACCATTTTCAGGTGCAGATTCGATATCACAACTTGAGAACTGGCCGGTACAGATCAAACTGGCACCTATCAGTGCACCATATTTTAATGGTGCAAAACTTCTGATAGCCGCCGATTGTACTGCTTACGCTTATGCTGGATTTCATCAGGATTTTATTCAGAATAAGGTAACACTAATAGGTTGTCCGAAATTAGACCAGGTTGATTATAGTGAGAAACTGGCTGCTATTATTCAGAATAACAACATTCAAAGTGTGACAATCGTAAGAATGGAAGTTCCATGCTGTGGTGGTCTGGAGATGGCAGTAAAAAATGCACTTCAAAATAGTGGAAAATTCATACCATGGCAGGTTGTAACAATAAGTATTGATGGAAAAATTATTGATTAATAAGGAGATTACTGAAATGAATAAAAAAATGTTTTGTTTTCAGTGTGAACAGACAGCCGGATGTACTGGCTGTACAGGAAATGCAGGTGTCTGTGGAAAAAATGCAGATACAGCCAAATTACAGGATGAGCTGACAGGTGCATTGATTGGTCTTGCAAGAGCTGTAGACAGTGCATCAGCTATTTCTAAAAGAACCGTACAAGTCATAATTGAAGGTCTGTTTACAACAGTTACAAATGTAAGTTTTGATAATGCAGCAATCGAAGATATGATACAAAAAGTCAGAGCTGAGAAAGAACGACTGGTTCCTGACTGCAGCAAATGTCAATCGCCATGTGGTAAAACAAACGAATACGACATGCAGCAGATGTGGAATGCCGATAAAGATATCCGCTCTTTAAAATCTCTTATTCTTTTTGGTATTCGTGGAATGGCCGCCTATGCTTACCATGCAAATGTTCTGAATTATGAAGATGATGAAGTAAACCGATTCTTCTGCGAAGCATTATTTAAGATTGGTTACGAAGAAAGTATAGAAACACTGCTTCCTACAGTACTTAAAGTAGGCGAGATCAACCTTAGGTGTATGGCACTTCTTGATAAAGCAAATACAAACAGCTATGGAATGCCAGAGCCCACTGATGTTACACTTACCATCGAAAAAGGACCTTTTATTGTCGTGACAGGTCATGATCTTAAAGACCTGCAGCTTTTACTTGAACAGACAGAAGGAAAAGGAATCAACATATATACTCATGGTGAAATGCTCCCTGCCCATGCCTATCCACTCTTGAAAAAATCCCCACACTTAAAAGGAAATTTTGGAACTGCATGGCAGAATCAGCAGAAAGAGTTTGATCATCTTCCAGCTCCGATTCTTTACACTACCAACTGTCTGATGCCGCCAAAAAGCAGTTATGCTGACAGAGTATTTACAACAGAGGTGGTTGCTTTCCCTGGCGCTGTTCATATTGATGAGAAAAAAGATTTTACGCCAGTTATCAAAAAAGCACTTGAACTTGGTGGCTATAAAGAAAATCAGACATTAAAAGGTATCAATGGAGGTACCAAGGTGACAACCGGATTCGGTCATGCAGCTATACTGTCACATGCAAATACTATAGTAGATGCTGTAAAATCAGGTGCAATCAGCCATTTCTTCCTGGTTGCCGGATGTGATGGTGCTAAACCGGGTCGAAACTATTACACAGATTTTGTTAAACAAACTCCTTCTGACAGTATCATCCTAACCCTGGCATGTGGCAAATTCCGTTTCAATGATCTTAATCTTGGAGAAATCAATGGTCTGCCACGACTGATGGATATGGGGCAGTGTAACGATGCTTACGGGGCGATTCAGGTTGCTCTGGCACTTGCGGATGCATTTGGATGTACTGTAAATGAGCTTCCTCTCTCCTTCGTTCTTTCATGGTACGAACAGAAGGCAGTCTGCATTTTGTTGACGCTTCTGCACCTTGGTATCAAAAACATCCGTCTTGGTCCTTCTCTACCTGCGTTTTTGTCTCCTAATATTCTGAACCTTCTTGTGGAAAAATATGGCATAGCACCTATCACCACACCAGAAGAAGACATCAAAGCGCTGATAAATACTCGATAACACCAATAAAGCCAATAAAGCCGATACAGGAATAAAAACCCTGCCTCGGCTTTTTCTTTTGTCATTCTCCAGGACACAAAATATCCTCATTCTCATCATATTTTCTTCACTATTCCCACATACACTATAGATAAGATGTAAGGAGCAGAAGATCAAAACATTGTTTATGCCTGCATAATAAAACTTTTAACTTTAGAATCCACCTGACATAGATATTGATATTGATATTAATGATATATGCATTAACGATATCTATCCGACAATATCTATATTAACTAAAGAAATAATGAATGAAAGGATGAATATATATGATTAATTTAAAAAAAGTAAACAAATCATGCGTAGCCGCAGTTATTCTTGCCATGTGTCTTATGACATCAGGCTGTGGTTCACAAAACTATACAACCAACAACAAAAATACTGATACCACTGTAACTTCCAGCATTACTGCCCAGGATACCAATGTAACTCACGCAGATGATGCCGATAACTACAAAACTGAAATAACAGGAGAATTCAGCATTACATCAACTGATGGTTCTACAATAACACAGAATGATTCCGTATATACCATAACACAGGCTGGCGAATATACCGTTACCGGACTCTTATCAGAAGGACAAATTGTAGTTAATGCTGACGATAATGCCGAAATCACCATTGTATTGAATGGTACATCCATCACATGTTCTAACGGTTCACCTATTTATATTAAAAATGCTGATAATGTAAAAATCAAATCTGAGGAAAACACTTATAACTGTATAGTTGATGCAAGAGCTGAAGCTGACGACAATTCAGACAATTCTTCCAGTGAAAATGGTAATGCTGCCATCTATGCAGCATGTGACCTTAAATTGGTTGGAAAAGGGGCATTATCAGCAACTGGCAACTATAACAACGGTATCCAGAGCAAAGATGACATTTCTATTAAAAATGTTACCATCAAGGTTAATGCTATAAATAATGCTATAAAAGGAAACGATGAGGTAGCTATAGAATCTGGTGAAATAATAGCTATATCCAGAAAAGGCGATGGCATCAAAACATCAAACAGCAGTCTTTCAACCAAAGAAAAACAGAAAGGAAATGTAATAATATCTGGTGGAAATATTGATATATATGCTGCCTGTGACGGCATAGATGCTGCATATGGCGTAGATGTTTCAGGTGATGGAAATCTGAATATATATACAGATACTTATTCTGATTATAGTGAAGCCGTGGCTGCCGACACCTCCGGTTCTTCAGCCAGCAGCTCTGGTTCTCCAATCAGCACCCCAGATTCATCAGCCAGCAACCCAGGTTCTTCAGCCAGCAACCCAGGTTCTTCAGCCAGCAACCCAGGTTCTTCAAATCAGAATCAAGGTTCATCATCTAAATCATCATCCAATGCAACTATGATGACATACATAACAACTGCCAATACAGACAACCAGAATAACAGCCGCGTGGGAACTCCACCCGATATGAACAATGCTCAGAACAATGGTAACATGGGCAATCCTCCTGATATGAATAATAGTAGCAGCAATTCAGACAATAATCCTGACATGAAAGGTAACTTCGGCGGTAGAAACAGAGCTGCTAATGGTATGCCTGGCAATAACAGCTCAGGAAATTCATCTAAAAAGTCTTACTCTACAAAGGGAATCAAAGCCGAGAGCGAGATAAATATATCTGGTGCAGCCATTAACATAAGTTCAACTGATGATGGTATTCTTGCCAACTCAGATTCTGGTGTTCTTGAAACCGGCGAAGATGGCAAGGGTATAATATCTATATCAGGTGGAACTATCACAATCTCTACAGGTGATGATGGAATACATGCAGATAAAGAGCTTAATATAACTGATGGATATATAAATGTTTTAACATCCTACGAGGGTCTTGAGGCTATAACAATCAACATCAGTGGTGGACAAAGCTTTGTATATGCAGCTGATGATGGCATTAATGCATGTACCGGAGATGGCACATCTACTCCTCTTATTAATATAACTGGTGGATACGTTGATGTAACAACCGGTTCTGGCGATACAGATGGTATAGATTCTAACGGCAACTACACCCAGTCTGGCGGTATGGTTCTTGTAAAAGGCGGCAGTTCATCAGGTCAGGTATCTGGTTCTATTGATGTTGACGGAAATATTACTATAACTGGTGGAACATGTGTAGCTTTAGGCGGTATATGTGAAACTCCTGTAAATTCAGTTAATGCTTACGTATTCAGCTCTGTATCCTTTAACGCAGGAAGCTACTCAGTAAAAGATTCCAGCGGTAATGAAATAATAAGCTTTACATTAAACAACAGTTACTCAAATGGCTGGATATGCACATCTGCTCTTACAACAAACACTGAATACACTCTTTACTGCGATGGTTCTTCATTAACAAACTGGACACAATCTGCAGGAACCATGGGTGCATCCAATGCCGGCGGCTTTGGCAGCAATCCAGGCGGTTTTAATGGTGGTGGCCGAGGAGGTAACATGAATGGCGGAAAAAATATGAACGATAATAGAAATATAAATGGCAATAATACACCAAATAACAATAATGTACAATAACAATTGCAAACAATAGTTTGATTGAATTTAGTTAATAACGAACGGACGACAAATATAAGATACAGGCAGTCCTGCATACTATGCGAAATGCACTTGAAGTTTGATTGTGATAGTTCTTAGTCTTTCCCTTAGTCAACCAGCTAGCTTCGTACACGGATGTACGAAGCAGCGAAGCCGCGCCATGGACGGCGCGTCTGAGCGGTAGCGTCAGTTATCATAGTTTATATGGAAAGACTTAGAAATATCCAATCAAAGCTTCTGGCATTGAACATAGTGTGCAGGACTACCTGTAGCTTATATTTGTCGTCCGTTCGTCACTAACCAATATTCAATTAAACAACAATATCTCACACTGTTTTATAAACTCATCAGGCTGTTCTACCTGTGGAAGTAAACCTGAACCAGATATATTAACAGTTTCAATCGCACTATTAAGAGATGTGTATTCATTGAGTGTTTCTGTATTGAAATTATCACCATGTATAATATATATACAGTTGTTTAGTTCTTTAACGGCTTTTGATATAGAAACTGTTGTATAGTTACACTCTGTGCTTGAGAAAAGATATTTGCTAGATGCACCAGATAAGTGGGCATTTTCGTGGCAGGCATTCAGGTAATCAATAGGTACAAGATTATCACTGAATACTTTATTTCCAAGTATTTTGTTTAATCGGCATTTTCCTACACATATATTATAAATTGTTGTTCCAATTACAGGAATAGAGAGAAGCTTTCTTCTTATATTAGCCCTTTTCCCTGGTGTGATTCCTGCTCTTGAGACAGCCTCTGGGCTTACCAGCAGTATTTTATTATATAAGGCATTGTTAGTAAAGGCAGCGCCTATTGCTATTGGAGCAGAACTTCCAGTTGCCATTATATCTGTTGGTTTTCCTATAACATTTGTTATAAAATCATTTAATAGCTGTGTATACATATATGTTGTGTAAGTAATGTGTGGTTTATCAGAGTGACCGCATCCAAGCATATCTAATACATAAACATAATGTGTATCTGATAAATGCTGTATAACGTTATTCCACTCATATCCAGAGCTATATGCATTCAGATCGTGTATAAGCAATAAAGGAGAAGCATTTTTATCACCATAAGCTGAGTAAGCAATATTTCCAAATTTCCAGCCGTAACTATTTTCTGATTTATTTTCAAATGTATAATTATTAATCGTTGCGTATTTAAATATAAACTTGTTTATGATATGTGTAGTTGCAATAACAGCTGTTCCCATACCGGCTGCCAGGCCTACTTTCTGCCATTTATTCATAATATATTCCTCATTTCTGCGCATATATTTTATACAGATTAGATGTGCCATGTGCGCATAGACACTAAATAAAACATAGTTAAATGTCAAAATTTACTCTTTCTTAACCCAAACACTCACGAACCCGCGCTACGCGCTATCTCGCCCTGCTTCGCATGGCTGTTCGTTCGTTAATGGCGCAAGAAAAGAATATGTCTGCTGCGCATCCGCATTCTTTTCTTTTGCGCTCATTATATCATAATATTATAGTCTATAAGATAAAAAGTGGCAATCTTTATAAAAGCTATTATTAAGAGTATCTTTATAAAATGTAATATTAAGAGAGCTATTAAGTTAGTTGTAAAATTTATTTATGCCACTCACATCATTATATAAGTTTAGTATATAGAAATAATTGCATTATTAGCTACAACTGTATTTTATAGATTAGGTTTTATCAGACAAAATATGCGAGGTTAATATATGTGTAGTCAAAACATGATAAAAAATGCTTTATTTTTATTATCAAATGGGTTAAAATTTTATTAAATATGAATACGTTGTATATGGAATAAAAAGGAAGTAAATATTATGAAAGATATTCAGTCTGATAAAGCTGTTAATTATATAATTAATCAGATAAAAAAACTTGAAAAAAATGTTGATGAATACAAATATGAAATCAATTCAATAGAGTTGGAACTTAAATCCATATGCAATAAGATGAATGAAGTATTAAATTCGGGCGATAAAACACAGGATTTATTCACATCAACTAATTGTGATAAATACATAGAAAAAGAATATAAAAATCTTTGTAATAAAAAAGAGTCGCTTGAAAATTTGAAAAAGAAAAAAATATCTGATCTAGATGAAGTTATTAACAAAATTAATGAAATGAGAGAAGTTATTAACAATTCGTCGGATGAAGATAGTGAAAATGTGTATAATAATAAATCAGAAAGTGAATTAAATGAATCTGATGCAGAGATATTGTGGATATTAGAAGAAGACAGACAGCGTATATCAAGAGATATTCATGATACAGTAGTTCAGAATCTTACTGCACTTATACATAAGGAAGAATTTATCAATCAGATATTAGATAAAGATGTAAATCGTGCTAAAATAGAAATAAATAATGCAAAGTTATTAATAAAAGATAGCGTTAAAGATCTTAGGAATATTATATATCAGTTAAGACCAATGGAACTTGATGATCTAGGCTTTAATGAAGCACTTCTTAATCTTATAGATAAATTAGACGATAGCTATAAGAATATAATGATACACACAACTATTGATTGTAGTGATGATATATCACAGATCGCAAGTATATCGAGTCTTAGAATTATAAATGAACTATCTAGTAATTCATATAAGTATGCTGATTGTTCTAATATATACATAGATATATCCACGGATGAGCAATATATATATATAGATTATCGTGATGATGGCTGTGGTTTTGATTATAATTCAATAGGCAAGGTTAAAAATAATAATAGTGGATACGGAATAAGAATGTTAAATGAAAGAATAGTACTTCTTAAAGGAAGCATTGAATATGACAGAGACAGAGCAGAGTTTAAAATTAAAATCCCAATATATTGATATTGACTTGAAATTAAGAACGTTGTATCTGTGTATAACTTGTTATTTTGTACATTATTAAAATAGATTATGATGATAGGAGTTAAAACTGTGGACAACATGATACTGCTCATATAAGCGTAATGTTGGAATGTGTGGAAAACTTTTATTAATCATTAGAAGGGATGGTTGTAATATGCCTGTTAATATATTGTTAGCAGATGATCATAGAATGGTCAGAGAAGGACTGAAACAATTGTTGGAAATGGATGATAATATAAATGTTGTTAGTGAGGCTGATGATGGATATGAATGCCTTAATTATGCCAATAAAACACAGCCTGATATTATTCTTCTTGATATAAATATGCCTAATCTTGATGGACTTCAAGTACTTGATATTATAAAAAGCCAGAAGATGAAGTGTAAGGTAATAATACTTACAATTCATAATGAAATAGATTATTTAATAAAAGCTCTAGATAAGGGCTGCGATGGATATATATTAAAGGATTCAGATTTTGATACTTTAAAAAAAGCTATAATGACAGTATATAAGGGTGAAACATATATAGAACCAAGCCTCGTTCCTTTACTAAATGTTAGACTTGCAGAAAGAGATATTATGAAAGACAGAACCAATGAGCTTACAAGAAGGGAAATAGAAGTGTTAAGGATGATAGCTGCAGGTTCGTCAAACAAAGAAATAGCTTCGGTTTTAAATATAAGTGAACGTACAGTTAAGAATCATATCTCTAACATATTTAAGAAAATTGATGTTTCAGATAGAACACAGGCAGCGGTGTTTGCTATAAAAAATGATATAATTAAGTTGAAATAAATTGAAAGCGTTTAATAAATAATAAATAGAATTAAATTAAATTGAAAATGTTTGCTGAATAATGATTTGATTAAATAAAAAATGTTAGTGAAAAATAAAATAATATGAATGAATTTTATTTAATTAGATAAAATTAGATTAGACTGATATGATAAATTTTATATTTATAGTATAATATGGATATTCATATATTGAATTTTATGGGAAGGATGGTCAAAAGATGAAGATTAATATGCCAAATAACTATATTCAAGAAAGAGGAGCAATTAGCAAAATAGCTACATACTTTCAGCAAATAATGAAGGACAATGTATTAATCCTTATGGATGAGTTTTCTTATACTAATATAAAAGAGAAAGTAACTGAAGGATTTAAGGAGTATTATGTTAATTACATAGTAGAAATATTTAAAGGTGAATGTTGTATGGAAAATATTAATACTATTATAGAAAAATCAAATAGTAATAATATTAAGTGTGTAATAGGTATTGGTGGAGGAAAGGTTTTAGATGTAGCAAAAGCAGTAGGACATTTTGGAGATATGAAATATATAATGGTTCCAACAGCAGCATCTACTGATGGGCCAGGTAGTAAGATAGCTGTTTTATATGAAAGTGATGGTACTTTTAAAGAGTATATAAATTTACATAGTAATCCATATGGTATAATTGTTGATACAGAAATTATAGCAAATGCTCCAGTAAGACTATTAAAAGCTGGTATTGGAGATGCGCTTTCAACATATTTTGAAACAGAAGCGGGATATTATGGCGATGTAGAAAGGAAAGGATTTAGTGATATTTCTTTAACTGCCAGGGGTTTATCTAGAGAATGTTTTGATGTAATAATGAATAATGCACATTTAGCAGTACAAGCTGTGGAAAATAAAGAAGTAAATGAAGCGTTAGATAGGGTAATTGAGGCAATTATTTATTTAAGCTGTGTAGGATTTGAAAATGGGTCGTTAGCAGCAGCACATTCAATAGCTAATGCGCTAACAAGTACTTCTAAGTATAATAGCTTTATGCATGGTGAGAAAGTTGCTTTTGGAACTATAGTACAATTGTTATTAGAAAATAAAGAATGGGAATTAGTAAGTAAGGTTAGAAATATTTGCAGGGAAATAAATCTTCCATATAAAGCAAAACAAATAGGTATAGAAAGTGAAGATGAATTAGATTATATTGTTCAGATGGCATATAATTACAATCAGCCAATACATAATATGAAAAAGGAATTTATAGATAAAGATAGTATTAAGTTATCTATAAAGTTTACAGATAAATTATAATTTACAAGAGAATGTATGAAAATTCTATTTTCACTCTTACTTCTTAACTCTTCACTATAATAAATTGTAGTTTTAATACACTGCTTTTTATTATTGTCATAAATGGTTAAAAATAAAAAATAATAAAAATAAGGAATGTTATCTGAAAAAGTTAAAAATGTGTTAAAAATATTAAAAAATAGATAAAAAAATGTATAAAAATGCAGAAAGTGATGATATAATGAAAAAGTAAAAAATATCTAAAAAACAAAAGATGGAGAGGTAAAAAATGAAAAAATTATTAGCATTACTTTCAGTTTTTGTACTAAGTATGGGACTATTTGTTGGTTGTGGATCAAGTGAAGCAGCTAACGATGAATTAGTTGTATATTTTGTACCGTCAAGAAATCCTGAAGAAATTAAGGAAGCAACAGCACCTTTATCAGAAATGTTAAAGAATGAATTAGCTGAATTAGGGTATGATTTCAAAAATGTAAAAATTGAAGTTGGGACAAGCTTCGAAGCAGTTGGTGAATCATTATCAGCTGGTACTGCACAAGTTGGATTTATTCCAGGGGGAACTTATGTATTATATGATGATGGTGTAGATGTTGCATTAACAGCAACTAGATTTGGATTAAACCATGATTCAGAAAACCCTGCTGATTGGAATACAGCACCAACAGAAAATACAGATAAGAAAGTTACTTACTACAGATCATTAGTAATAGCTGGTCCAAGTGCAAAAGGACAAGAGTTAGCTGCTAAGATTAACAATGGAGAAAAGTTAACTTTAGAAGATATTCAAAGTGCTACATGGGGAGTTTCTTCAAACACAACTTCACCAGCAGGATATATTTATCCAAGTCTTTGGTTACAAGAAAACTATGGAATATCAATAACAGACCTTAATAATAAGGTTGCTTTAGATAACTATGCTACTTCATTATCTCAATTAGCAAGTGGACAAATTGATGTAATGGTAACATATGCAGATGCTCGTTTAGACTATGCTGAACAATGGAATTCAGATTTTGGAAGAACAGCTTCTATATGGGATGAAACAAATGTTATAGGTGTAACTGATGGTGTATATAACGATACAATATCAGTAACTAAAGATCCTTCAATGACTCCAGAGTTAAAAGAAGCTATACAAAAAGCTTTCATTAACATAGGTAACACTGAAGAAGGACAAGAAATTATCTCTATATATAGCCACAAAGGTTATGAAATAGCTGATGATGCTAACTATGATGCTGAAAGAAAAGCTCAAGAATTAATTAAATCTATGCAATAAATAAAAATTGAATCTTGATTTAGTTAATTAACCTAATTTATTTAACCAAAATGGATATAAGTTAGATTAATAAGTCTTTATATTAAATGAGTTCATGGAGACATGAACTCATTTTGTACGTAAAGGAATTGCATGAAAAATATTCATAAATATGATAAAAAAAGAATGTGAGGGAAACTAGTGATTAAGTTTGAGAGAGTAAATAAGGTTTATCCAAATGGATTACATGCATTAAAGAATATATCACTTGAAATAAACCAAGGTGAATTTGTAGCAATAATAGGATTATCAGGAGCGGGTAAATCTACATTATTAAGAACAATTAATAGAATGCATGATATTAGCGAAGGATCATTAACTGTAGATGGAGAAGAAGTAAATTCTTTAAAAGGGAAAGAGTTAAGAAAATTTAGACGTAAAGTTGGAATGGTGTTCCAATCATTTAACTTAGTAACAAGAACTACAGTTATAAATAACGTTTTAACTTCAAGAGTGCCTGATATGCCATTATGGAAATCTATTATTGGACTATATTCTAAAGAAGATAAGGTTATTGCATTAGAAGCTTTAGATAAGGTTGGAATATTGGATAAGGCTTATGTTAGAGCAGATCAACTTTCAGGTGGACAACAACAAAGAGTTGCTTTAGCTAGAACTTTAGCTCAAAAGCCAGAAATAATACTTGCTGATGAACCAGTTGCAGCATTAGATCCTATAACTGCAACAGCAGTTATGGACGACTTTAAGAAAATTAATAAAGAACTTAATATGTCAGTATTAATAAATATTCACCATGTAGATTTAGCATTAAAGTATGCTGATAGAGTTATCGGAATAAAGGCAGGAGAAATAGTATATGATGGACCATCAAAAGATGTAGATAGTGAGGTCTTAAAGCAAATATACGGCCGTGAATTAGCTGATGATGAAGTAATGGGGGCTTAATTATGTTAGAAAAATTAAAATGTATATTTAAGCCAAAGAAAATTGCTTTAAAAGATGGTAGAGAAGTTCAGCCACCTACTCCAGTTGCACCATTTGTAATAATTGGATTACTTTTAGCTTTAATTATTGCTGGGAATGTAACAGGATTTAATTTTGAAACATTAATGAAAAGAGGAAATCAATTCTTTGTAATTTTAAAGGATATGTTTCCACCAGATTTTAGTTATATAAAAGCTGTAATTCCACCACTTGTAGAAACTATAAAAATATCTGTTTTAGGTTCATTAATAGGTAGCTTTATAGCAATTCCTTTTGCTATGTTATGTTCAGTTAATATTAATAAATCTAAGATAGTGTTAAACTTAGTTAGAGTTGTAATGAGTATTACAAGAACATTACCAACATTAATAATTGCATTAATATCAACTTATATATTTGGGTTAGGTACATTTGCAGGAACAGTAGCAATATCAATATTTACATTTGGTATTGTAACTAAAATGTTATATGAAAAAATAGAAACAGTTGATATGGGACCTTTTGAGGCTATGGAAGCTGTGGGAGCAACAAGAGTAAAAGCCTTTGTTGGATCAATAATGCCACAAATAATGCCTTCATATTTATCTATTTGTCTGTATAGCTTAGAAATAAACGTTAGAGCTGCAGCTATCCTTGGATATGTAGGGGCTGGTGGTATTGGTCTTATTTTAAATGAGAAAATTGGATGGAGAGAATATGACAAGGTTGGTATGATTCTTGTTATGTTATTCATTACAGTTGTAATTATAGAAAATGTAAGTAAATACATAAGAGAAAGGTTAGGGTAAAATGGAATTAGCAATTAAAAATCAATTAGAAAAAGAACCAAATAAGTGGCTACATAAAGCCCTAACTGTATTATTTGTTGTGCTTGTAATAGTATGGGCATCAAAAGGTATAAATTATAGTGGGATTAAGGAAAGTGGAATTGATATTGCTAAAAATGTAATGTCAGGAATTTTACATCCAGATATGCAAATGTTACTTGATTTTAAAGAAGGTGTTCCAGCTTTATTATTAGAAACGGTTTGTATTGCTTTAATTGGTACCTTAATAGGGACAATACTAGCAATACCTTTAGCATTTATATCAGCTAGTAATTTAATGCCTAAATGGATAAGCACTGTAGGATTATTTATTATAGCAGCTCTTAGAACATTCCCAGCATTTGTTTATGGGTTAATGTTTATTCGTGTAACTGGACCTGGTGCCTTTGCAGGGGTTCTTACAGTTTCAGTAATATCCATAGGTATGATAGCTAAATTATTTATTGAAGCTATAGAAGACTTAGATACTAAAATATTAGAATCTTTAGATGCTGCAGGATGTAATACATTTGAGAAAATAAGATATGGAATACTTCCACAATTATTTACAGATTTTATTTCTACTGCAATATATAGATTTGAAATTAATATAAAAGATGCATCAGTACTTGGATTAGTTGGTGCAGGTGGAATAGGTGCTCCATTAATATTTGCAATGAATGCATTTAACTGGTCAGAGGTTGGTGCTATTCTTTGTGGATTAGTAGTTTTAGTATTAGTGGTAGAAAGACTTTCAACTAAAATTAGAACTAAGCTTGCAAGAGGATAACAATTATTAATAATAATTTATGAATGAAGCCGGTATTAACCGGCTTTTAATTTTTATTATTGAAAAAGTACTTTGATAATTATTCATTTGTAGTATAATATATAAGTAAAAAGATTTGTGGAAGTACAAACCAATAATGGTATTAAATTGAATATGAGGTTTGAATAGTGGAGAATAAAAATGTATGGTTAATGAGCCTAAGTATTTTAGAGAAGAATTTGAGAGATTAAAGGTAGAGGAATTATATATAAGTAACATAATTGATAAAATTAATTTTTATAGTAATAAAGAAGCAAAGGAAATGCTATATGAATTAATTGAGTTTACTAAAAAAAATAGCCTAATGAAAGCATACCCTTGGGTTTTATATAAATTAGGAAAAATATATATTGCAGAAGATCAAGTTAATAATGCTGATAAATTATTTAGAGAATCATATAAGATTTTTCAGGAAAATAATATTAAAGAAGGTATACTAGCAGTTATTAATGGATTTATGGCAAGTGAATGTATGCAACATAAGTATACATCAGCAGTACAGTGGGCAATTAAAGGAATAAAGTTAGCAGATGAGGTTAATGATCCTGAATTTTTAATAGCTATTAAAGGAAACTTAGCAGGAATATATATGGCTATAGATGAGTATAAAAAGGCTATAGAAATATTAGAAGAAATTGAACAGACTCCATGGCTTAGTACCGATTTAAATAAGGTTGCAATATATTTAAATAGAGTTATATGTGAGCAAAGTATTAATAACTTAGAGAAGGCACTTTATTATATTTATTATATTGAAGAATATGCATTAAAAAATCCAAACACAACAGTAAATTGGCTTCTTGAGAAAGCAAGGATATATATTAAAAAAGGTTTGTATAATGAAGCTGAAGAAATGCTATTAGAATGTTGTGAACTTTGTGATAAAATTGAAGCTCATGAGGTTAAAAGTCAAGTTATTCTTTATTTAAGTGAAATAGATATAATTAATAAAAAATATGAAATGGCAATTGAAAGACTTAAAAGTATTGAAAAGAAAATACTAGATGATAGAGTTATGTGTAGTATGAAGCATATGTATAATTATTTTAATCTAGCTTACAAAGGATTAGAAGATTATAAGAGTGCTTATATAAGCTTAGAAAAACTTACAGCCATCGAAAGGCAGTTAACGGAAATTAAATCTGCTACTATTTTTAGTGTTTTAGATGAACAAAAGAAAGAAATAGTAGAAAAAAATTATAAATTATTATATGAGCAAAACAAACTTATTTATAAAGTTGGACAAAAGATCATATCAAATCTTAATAAAAACAATATTTTTAAGGTAATTGCCAAGGAAATAAAAAATGTTATAAAATACGATATTATTCAAATTATAACTTATAATGAAGAGAAAGATAATTATCAATATCAACTAGTAATTGAGAGAGATAAAATAATTACTTTAAATAATAAAGAAGTATATAAAGGCGGTTTTGCAAGTTATAGTATTAGACATAAGGAAGACTTAATTATTAATGACATAGAAAATGAACATCAACGTTATATTGAAAATTTTGATGAGTATAGAAATTATATTAGTAAAGCGAAAGATTGGGAAAGTCTACAAGTTGCTAATTCTTTGTTGTTTGTACCTATGATAATAAAGAATAAGGTATTAGGAGTAATATGTGTTCAACACTATGAAAAAGATGTATTTGACTTAAGAGATTTAACTAGTTTAAAACTATTATCCACATATATTGCAATTGCTTTAGATAATGCATCTTTATATAAAAGAGTTAAATATAATGCAAACTATGATGATTTAACAGGTATTTTTAATAGACGCAAAGCCATTGAAAAAATAAATAAATTAAAGGATAAATCAAGAAATTTTAATGAAGATTATTATATCGCTATGATTGATATTGATAATTTCAAAAAAATTAATGATGTGTATGGACATATTGCAGGAGACAGGATTCTAATTGAGATAGCCGCAACAATTAGAAATTCGATTGGAGAAAATGATATAGTTGGAAGATATGGTGGAGAAGAATTTATAGTTATAGTAAAAGAAAATAATGGTAATTTAACTGATATTATAGAAGGAATTAGAAGAAATATTGAAGATTTAAATATAAAAATTGATAATAGGAATGTTATTAAGGTAACAGCTAGCATTGGTGTTAAAAGATTTGATATAAATAACAGAACTTTAGAAGAAAATATAGCTTTAGCAGATAAATCTTTATATAAAGCAAAGACTTTAGGAAAAAACAAGGTTGTGTATTAAAATATAAGATTATAAATGAGGATAATTGGATTTAATAAAAATAAGAGGGAAAAATCATTGAGTAAATACGAAGAGTTGAATAAAAGTACAAAGCAATCTATTAAGTGAAGAGTGAAGAAGTAAGAGTGAAAAGTTAAGGAGTAGTTCAGCTTAGCTGAATTTTAAAAATATATATTATAAGAAATTGCCATGGCAGTTTCAACCTTAACTTTTCACTATTCACTCTTATCTTAAATAAAATTGCTTTGTAATTTATTTAATTGTATTAAT
>OHMA01000295.1_pt1 | contig 30791 bp, 19 predicted proteins | sample 1569171 | NCBI WGS metagenome assembly OHMA01 (sample SAMEA3879580, study PRJEB24766) | human gut metagenome | biome: human-associated habitat; feature: feces | place: USA | collected 1985/1987
TGACGGTAAGGGCGTACGAAACCGGCTCCCACCGCAACGTAGGATGGGAAACGTTCACCGATGCCGTCATCCGTAAGCTCAGCGAGGAACGGGAACATCTGGTTTTCATGCTATGGGGAAACTATGCAAAAGCCAAAAAGAACCTGATTGACGGGAAAAAACACCTGATATTGGAGGCCGCGCACCCCTCTCCGCGTTCCGCAGAACATGGCTTCTTAGGCTGCAAGCACTTCAGCAAAGCCAATACCTATTTAAAAAGCAACGGGATTCAAGCAATAGATTGGTAAGAACGTATATGCGTCCACGACCATCCGCTCCGGATATATACGCCCCTCAATAAAACAACAAAACCATACCCCACAAGTAAAAATGGTTGTCCTATCCGTAACCGAGGTAACACATTATCCAACAGGTTCGGTTAACTTTGCCTCATCTAAAAATTAAAAAGTCATGAAAAGACCATTCGCCATATCCCTATTGGCCGGAGGAATGCTATATTCCACATTCGCGGCTGCACAAATGGAAACGGGCAACGCCCCAAAGGACCGCTCTTTGGACGAAGTCGTAGTGACAGGCACGCGCAACGAGACCGATGCCGCACAACTCTCTGCAACGGTTTCCGTCATAGACCGTAAACAAATAGAACAGGCCAATACGCCCTCGCTGCTTCCGATACTGACGGAACAAGTCCCGGGGCTTTTCGTATCCTCACGCGGAATCATGGGATACGGTGTATCAGGCGGAGCTGCCGGAGAAATAAATTTGAGAGGCATCAGCGGAAGTTCCGGCAGGCTGATGGTCTTGATAGACGGACATCCTCAGTACATGGGGCTTATGGGTCATCCCATAGCCGATGCCTATCAGGCCTTAATGGCCGAGAAGGTGGAGGTACTGCGTGGTCCGGCTTCTGTTTTATACGGTTCAAATGCGATGGGAGGAGTTATCAATATCATCACCAGGAAAATGCAGACAGAAGGCATAAGCACCCACGCCCACGTCGGTTACGGTTCATACAACACGCTCCAAACGGAAGCCACCAACCGTATCCGTAAAGGACGATTCACCAGCATCGTCAGCGGTTCGTACAATCGTACCGACGGGCACCGCGCAGACATGGGTTTCGAGCAATATGGCGGGTATGCCAAACTCGGATATGAGCTGTCCTCAAAGTGGAAAGCCGAAGCGGACGTGAACATCACCCACTTTAATGCTTCACAACCGGGTGAAGTCAGCCAACCGTTACTGGATGCCGACCAAAACATCACGCGGGGAATGACGTCCTTCGCTTTGGAGAACCATTACGAAAAGACTTCCGGAAGATTGAGTTTCTTCTACAACTGGGGCGACCATTGGATTAACGACGGCTATACGCCTTCCGCAGGGGAAGGTCCGCAGGATGACCGCTTCAACTCGTATGACGACATGATGGGTATCTCATGGTATCAGAGCGCCCGGTTCTTCAAGGATAACCGCATCACCGTAGGCTTCGACTGGTTCCGTTACGGTGGCGAGGCATGGAGCGAATATGTGAGCGGAGAAGACGCGGGAACACGTAGCGATTTGGTGGATAAGCATGAAAACGAGGTGGCAGGCTATGTGGACTTCCGGCAGGATGTCGGGAAGTGGCTCACGTTCAACGCAGGATTGCGCGTTGATCATCATTCCCGTGTCGGAACAGAATGGGTGCCGCAGGCTGGATTGGCATTCCACCTGCCTCATACCATCGAACTGAAGGCTTCTGCCTCCAAAGGTTTCCGTTACCCGATTCTCCGTGAGATGTACATGTTCCCGCCGCAGAATCCCGACTTGACGCCGGAATCTATGTGGAACTACGAGATAGCCTTCTCGCAAAGACTGTTGGGTGGAAGCCTGTCGTATGGCATCAATCTCTTCTATATCGATGGCAAGAACCTGATTATGACCCTGCCCAATCCGAGCGGAAGCGGTATGCTGAACCAGAATTCGGGAGAGATAGACAATGCAGGCGTCGAAGCACAGGTCGCTTACCGTTTCAATAAGAGTTGGTCGGTGGATGCCAATTACAGCTACCTGCACATGGAGAATCCCGTGATTGCCGCTCCCGAACATAAGCTCTATGCCGGAGCAAACTTCACGCAAGGACGCTGGTCGGTATCAACGGGCATACAGTACATCGCCGGACTTTACACCTCGACAGATCCGGCTACAACCGAGGATTTTGTCTTATGGAATCTGCGCGGACAATTCCGTGCCACCCCATGGCTCGACATCTGGGCACGCGGAGAAAACCTGCTGGCACAGCGTTACGAAATCAATGCCGGATACCCGATGCCGAGAGCTACGGTGATGGCAGGTATAAATCTGAACTTTTAATTGATAAATTACAGTATATATGAAAAAGATAATGAGCATGATAATGGCTGCAATGGTATTTTTGACCATAGGAACAGGATATGTACAGGCACAGGACAAGACATCGGATAGCGCATCTGAACTCCCAAAGGTCTATCTTATCAAGGAAATTACCCCGGAAAATCTTGTGAAGATCTACGAGGCTCTCGGTCGTAAAGCCGAAGGAAAGGTTGCGGTAAAACTCTCCACCGGCGAACCGGGCGGACATAATTTTCTCCAGCCGACACTCATTGCACCACTTGTACGGAAAATGAACGGCACAATCGTGGAGTGCAATACGGCCTATGGTGGCGGACGTGCCAATACGGAGGCACACCTCAAGGCTGCTGCCGACCACGGTTTTACGGCGATTGCGAAAGTGGACATCATGGATGCCGACGGCGAAGTGTCCCTGCCGGTAAAAGGCGGCAAGCACCTGAAAGAGGATTTCGTGGGCAAGAACTACTTGAATTACGATTTTACGGTTGTGCTGTCGCATTTCAAAGGTCATGCGATGGGTGGTTTCGGCGGCGCAATCAAGAATATCTCCATCGGCATCGCCTCGTCGGGCGGCAAGGCGTGGATTCATTCGGCAGGCACGACCAAGGACGTAAGCAAAGTCTGGGGTAACCTTCCCGAACAGGATAACTTTTTGGAGTCGATGGCCGAGGCCGCCAAAGCCGTCACGGACCATTGCGGCGATAAGATTCTCTACATCAGTGTGGCCAACAATCTTTCGGTGGACTGCGACTGTGACTCCTCGCCTGAAGATCCGAGGATGGGCGACATCGGTATCCTTGCCTCGCTTGACCCGGTAGCGCTTGACCGGGCCTGCACCGATCTGGTACGCTCCTCCGAAGACCACGGTAAAATTCACCTGATCGAACGTATCGACTCGCGCCACGGGATGCATACACTCGACTATGCCGAACAGCTCGGTATGGGAAGTCAGAAGTACGAACTTGTCGAACTGAAATAGACTGTTCGGGATGCTTGCTATGGCTGTACTGCCCCGCCATCTTTCTCAAATCCGTTCTGTTGGCTGTGGTTGCCGGGTATGCGGCTTCGCATTTCAGGAAAGCTTCGCCCGGACTGCTCCTTGGGGTCGTCTTGGCCTATCAGCTTGTCGGGATGCTGGGAGAATAGGCAACGAAAGGAGATTTCTGGCTTGCCGCACAGGATTTCCGGATTGGTATTCCAGGCATGCTGCTTCAGATATTCGGGAGCTGGCTATTCATTAACCGCATCATTCGTAAGTAATACCATTCCTATTGATTTTTGAATGAAAATAATAAACAAGGAGAGGAAAAGGTCTTTTCCCGTTCCTTTGCAACCTCAAATCGGCAATGGATAAGTAGCCATTATTCTCTTAACTCCTGCTGAACAGGTCAAAACCCCTCAATGGATGAATATAGAGTAAACCTGCATATCTCCCTTTATTTCCAACAGTTTGCATTATTCCTGCGAAATCCATCCGTATGTGAGCGAGTTTTGTTATATTTGTCCGATAAATAAAAAAACAGCTCATGATTTCAAACAAAATTTTACTAATATGCCTGGCCTTCATTGCATTGACTGCATGCAACGCCGGCTCGAAAAGACAAACAAATCATCATATGGAAAATGAAAAGCGTACCTTGGTAAAACTGGAAACCACCATGGGAAATATCACAGTGGCCCTGTATAATGAAACGCCGAAACATCGTGATAACTTTATCAAACTGGTAAAAGAAGGAGTATATGACAGTACATTGTTCCACCGGGTTATCAAACAATTCATGATCCAAGCTGGCGATCCGGACAGCAAAAACGCATCGGATACTGCCATGCTGGGCAGCGGTGATGTGGGTTACACCATTCCCGCTGAGTTCAATCCGAAATTCTTCCACAAGAAAGGAGTATTGGCGGCAGCACGCCAGGGTGATGATGTGAACCCCGAAAAGGCTTCATCGGGTTGCCAGTTCTATATTGTTACCGGACGCAAGTTCACCGAACCGCAATTGCTGGGCATGGAGAACAAAATAAACGAACAGCACGAAGAGGCCCTGTTCGACAGTCTAGCACGCCAGCACATGAAGGAAATATACAAGATGCGCAAGGCGGGCGACAATGCCGGATTACTGGAATTACAGGACACCTTGGAAGCCCAAGCCCGTGAGCTGGCGGACAAAGAAGAGAAATTCCGCTTCACCCCCGAACAGATCAAAGCATACAGCACCATAGGCGGCGCTCCCCACCTGGACGGTTCTTATACCGTATTCGGTGAAGTAACCGAAGGTATGGAAGTAGTGGACAATATTGAAATAGCAAAAACGAACCGCGCAGACCGCCCTATAGAGAATATCCGGATTCTCAAGGCAAGTATTCAGTAATTTGCGACTCAGATGATTAACATTAACCGATACACCTTGTCTAACGGGCTGCGTGTGATACACAATGAGGACAATACAACCCAGATGGTGGCACTGAACCTGCTGTACGATGTGGGCGCACGCGATGAAGATCCTGATCATACCGGATTCGCCCATCTGTTTGAGCACCTGATGTTCGGAGGCTCCGTCCATGTGCCCGACTATGACACTCCGGTACAAAATGCCGGAGGCGAAAACAACGCATGGACAAATAATGACATAACCAATTATTACATCACCCTCCCTCGCCAGAATGTGGAAACCGGATTCTGGCTGGAGAGTGACCGTATGTTGTCCCTCGACTTTAACCCGCGCAGTCTGGAAGTGCAACGGCAAGTGGTAATCGAAGAGTTCAAACAGCGGAACCTGAACCAGCCATACGGAGACGCCTCACATCTGCTACGCGCCCTAGCTTATAAGGTGCATCCGTACCAGTGGCCTACCATCGGTAAAGAAATCAGCCACATAGCCAATGCCACCCTTGAAGAGGTGAAAGCCTTTTTCTTTAAATATTATGCACCGGACAACGCCATTCTGGCTGTAACGGGACATATTACTTTTGAAGAGACAGTGACATTGGCTGAAAAGTGGTTCGGCCCTATCCCGCGCCGCAACGTACCCCCCCGCTCACTGCCGGCAGAACCCCGGCAAACGGAGGAACGCCGACTGACAGTAGAGCGGAACGTGCCTGTAGACGCGCTCTTTATGGCATTCCATATCTGTGAACGACGCCATCCCGACTATTATGCTTTTGATATGCTGAGCGACTTGCTAAGTAGCGGACGTTCCTGCCGCCTGGTGCAGCATCTGGTGCAAAAGAAACAGGTATTCAACAGCATCGACGCCTATATCTCGGGCAGCATTGACGAGGGATTGTTCCATATCACCGGCAAACCCGCCCCAGGCGTCACGCTGGAAGCTGCCGAAGCTGCCGTATGGCAGGAACTGAAGGCATTGACGGAAGAAAGTGTGGATGAAGACGAGCTGGAAAAAGTAAAGAACCGCTATGAAAGCGAACAGATATTCAATAACCTGAATTACCTGAATGTGGCTACCAATCTGGCTTATTTTGAACTGACCGGCAAAGCGGAAGATATTAACAATGAAGTAAACAAATATCGCTCGGTCACTGCCGGCCAGATAAAAGAAGCTGCACAAAAAACATTTGTGCGAGAAAATTGTTCCACACTCTACTATAAAAGTAATTTGCCGACCTGATAATGTGCTAATTTGCCAACTGGCTGCGCCATGCGGAACACAGCGCAGCCAGTTGGCAAATTAGCATATTGGCACATTAGCAATTTATTAACCATGCAACATTACAAAGCACTTTTCACTTTAGGTATCCCTATCGTTATCGGCCAGATAGGTGTCATCATTTTGGGTTTTGCCGATACATTGATGATAGGCCATCACAGCACGAATGAATTAGCCGCCGCCAGTTTTGTCAACAATATGTTTACTTTGGCCATTATTTTCGCTACCGGATTCTCATACGGGCTGACTCCTATCGTAGGGAGTCTGTTCGGACGGGGAGAAACCCATGTAGTGGGACGAATGCTGAAGAACAGCCTGTTTGCCAATACACTGCTGGCAGTATTGCTCACACTCATCATGTGGATACTCTATCTGAATATCCACCGGCTGGGGCAACCCGAAGAACTGCTGCCTTTAATGCGTCCCTACTTCATCGTTTTACTGATATCCTTGTTGTTTGTACTGCTTTTCAACGGTTTCAAGCAATTTGCCGACGGCATAACCGATACCCGCGTTTCCATGTGGATCTTATTGGCAGGAAATGTGATGAACATCATCGGCAACTACATCCTGATTTACGGTAAACTGGGAATGCCCGAAATGGGATTGCTGGGAGCGGGAATTTCCACATTGGCCTCCCGTATCATGATGGTGGTCGTGTTCGCCGTCATTTTTTTCTGTACCCGACGTTATCATATTTATAAAGAAGGCTTTCTACACAATACGCTCAACCGGGCAGACTTCCTGCACCTGAACAAACTGGGATGGCCCATTGCCATGCAGATGGGAATGGAAACTGCTTCGTTCAGTCTCAGTGCCATTATGGTGGGATGGATCGGGACTACTGCTCTGGCGGCCCACCAAGTGATGCTCGCCATTTCCCAAATCTGCTTTATGATGTATTATGGCATGGGAGCAGCCGTTGCCGTGCGGGTTAGCAACTTCCGCGGACAGAATGACCGGATGAACGTCAGGCGCTCTGCATACGCCGGATTCCATATCATGCTGCTCATCGCACTGATAGGCGCCCTGCCCATCTTCCTGCTGCGTAACGAACTGGGAGGATGGTTCAGCGACAGTCCGGCGGTCAGCGTGATGGTAGCACAACTTATCATTCCGTTCATCATCTACCAGTTTGGTGATGGTTTACAGATAAATTTCGCCAATGCCCTTCGTGGAATCGCAGATGTGAAACCCATGATGTATATCGCATTCATCGCCTATTTCCTTATCTCCCTGCCGGCCGGCTATTTTTTCGGTTTCATCATGGATTGGGGAATCATAGGAATATGGATGGCATTTCCTTTCGGACTGACTACAGCCGGAATACTCTATTACCTACGCTTTAACCGTGATACGAAATTAAAATAAAACCACCATGAGCCTGCCCAACCGTTCCACCAAGCTGAAAGTTGCATTCGGCTATATTCTGCTGACTGCACTGCTCTTTATATCTATCGGATATATCTATCAAGAAATGAAGTCACTGTCCGGAACCGGTGATGATGAAGCCATCCTGAGCCAACGGCGCCATGTCACCAACCAAATTATCGGCCAGCTCTATCAGGCGGAAGTCATCGGACAATCACTCAGTACGGGACAAATAGAACAATACTACCGATACCAACGAGCCATGAAACAAGCCACCACGGCACTTGACTCCCTACGCACGTTGCTGACAGACAGCATACAACTGGCGCGACTGGATACCGTAGGAATGCTTTTCATGGATAAAGAACGGAATATGCGCAACCTGCTGAAAGCAATTCAGGACGGTGGGACAGATATACTTTACAAACAGCATATAGACGAACTGATCGCCCAGCAAGATTCCTTGCTCAGCCTTCCCCATGTACGAAAAAAAGTAATCACACACACCAATTCTTATATTATTCGTAAAAAGCCCAAAAGCTTCTTCAAACGTTTGGGAGAAGTGTTCTCGCCCGGAAAAGCAGATTCCACACAGGTCAACAATGTGATTCAGGAAGAATATACCGATACGCTGACCGAGGCATACAGTCCGGCAGATACTGTGGTCACCATGTTGAAAAACATACAGAGCCGAGTAACCGATACCCAACAAGAACGTATGGAAATGGTCAATCGCCGCACCCAGTCCCTGCGCCTCAGCGGCTTGAAACTAAGTCAGAAAGTCAATCAGCTATTAAGTACTATAGAGGAGGAAGAGCAAGCTTTGGCCCAAAACAAACATATACAAGAGGAATACATCCGCCAAAGCTCTATCCGCACAGTGGCAGGAATCGCCATTGTCGCCGTGGTTCTGGCTATTTTCTTCCTGGTCCTGATATGGAGGGACATCACTCGCAGCAACCACTACCGCCGAGAACTGGAAAAAGCCAAACGTCGCGCCGAAGACTTATTGGCGGCGCGTGAAAAACTAATGCTGACCATCACCCACGATATCAAAGCTCCCGTGGGTTCCATCTTGGGCTATACCGACCTGCTGGAGCGGATCACTACCGAAGAACGCCAGCGTTTCTATCTGAACAATATGCAGAGTTCAGCCAATCACCTGCTCAGCCTGGTCAAATCCCTGCTGGATTACCACCGGCTGGATGCACATAAAATGGACGTCAACCAGGTATCGTTCAACCCCCACCAACTGTTCGACACCATTTATATTAGCTTCAAACCGATGGCAGACTCCAAACAGCTGGAACTGAACTATCATTGCAACGAATCATTGAACCGCGTATACATAGGAGACCCGTTCCGTATCCGCCAAATAGCGGAGAATCTGCTATCCAATGCACTGAAATTCACTAAAGAAGGAGGCATCACCCTGCGGGCAGCATTGGAAAACGGCCAATTGCATTTCAGTATCAGTGACACAGGATGCGGTATCAGCCAAGAAGAGCAACAACGTATCTTTCAGGAATTCACCCGGCTCCATAATGCACAAGGACAAGAAGGATTCGGCTTGGGACTGGCCATCACCCGTAAACTGGTGCTTCTGCTCGAAGGAGATATCAAGATAGAAAGCGAACAAGGGAAAGGCAGCCGATTCCATGTATATCTGCCTTTGCCTGAGGGTCCTTCCCATCCGGATGAAAATCTTTCCGGACCGGGAGCAGAACATACTCCTGCTTCCCCTGACGCAACCGGGATCCGGCAAACAGACACTCCACGCGAAGACAGTGAGCCGATTCACCTGATTTTAATTGACGACGACCGCATACAGTTACAGCTTACCACCGCCATGCTGGAACGCCCCGGAGTGACTGTGACCTGCTGCCATCATCCCGAAGAGCTCCTCAACCAATTGAAAGAAAAGCGCTTCGACGTCTTACTCACGGACATACAAATGCCTGCCATGAACGGATTCGACTTATTGAAAGCCATCCGCACGCTGGACACATCATGGGTGCAAACCCTGCCGGTGATCGCCCTGACCGCCCGTAGCGATATGGACGAAAATTATTTCTGTTCACATGGCTTTGCCGGTTGCCTGCACAAACCTTTCACCATAAACGAATTGTTTACAGCCATCTTCCAGGCCACAGGAAAGGACGTATCCGCCGCAGGAAATCCGGCTCCTCACACAGCACCGGCCAAAGAAAACCATCCCCAACAAGAAACGTTGGATTTCTCCGCCCTGACCGCCTTCTCGGAAGATGATCCGGAAGCAGCCTCAGAAATACTCCGTACCTTCATCAGCGAAACAAAAAAGAACCGAGAGTGTATGGAAGAAGCATTGGCGAAAAAGAATATGGAAGACATCACGGCAATAGCTCATAAACTGTTGCCACTGTTCACCATGCTGGGAGCTACCCGTTGCATTCCTGCACTGACATGGATGGAACAAAGACGAGGGACAACCGAAATCGGTGAAGAAGCGATAGAGAAAACAAACTTTATAATAGAAGAAATAGAAAAAGTAATTGACGAAGCAAAAAAGCAGATCGAAATACCGAATGAAGCATGAAGAATTAAGCCCTGTTAAGTTAAAAGGTATTAGAAATAGAGTCCGTGTTTCGGTACACCGTGAAAAAAGCTTATTTTTGCACGAATAAAAACCACATAAAGATGCCACATTCCATTCTGATAGTAGAAGATGACTTGACTTTTGCCACCATGTTGAAAACTTGGCTGGGTAAAAAAGGATTTTCGGTTGATACAGCAAGCAGTAATGCGCGCGCACGCAAACAACTGGATGCACAACCATACGATCTTGTTTTGTCTGATCTGCGCCTGCCTGATCAAGATGGTATCTTCTTGCTTTCATGGATGAAAGAACAGAAATACAACATCCCACTCATCATCATGACAGGCTATGCTGACATCCAAAGCGCTGTACAGGCTATAAAACATGGAGCCAGTGATTACATTTCAAAGCCGATACAACCGGATGAGTTGCTGAAGAAAATTAATGAGGCATTGCAAAACAAAGCTTTACCCACACCGGTAGGAATAGAAAAGAACACAGTCGCGCCCAAAGCATCTAAGAACAAAGCCGTTCCCCACAGTGCAACCGTTCCTCCCTCTAATTTTCTGGAGGGGGAAAGCGAGGCAGCGCGCCAACTCTACAATTATGTAGGTCTGGTAGCCCCCACCCCCATGTCCGTGCTGATAAACGGTGCTAGCGGAACAGGTAAAGAGTATGTGGCGCACCGTATTCATCAGCTAAGCAAACGGGCCGACAAGCCATTCATTGCCATAGACTGCGGTTCTATCCCCAAAGAGCTGGCGGCTTCCGAATTTTTCGGTCATGTCAAAGGCTCCTTCACAGGGGCGTTAAACGACAAAACAGGAGCATTCGTAGAAGCCAACGGAGGTACTTTGTTTCTGGATGAAATAGGCAACTTAAGTTATGAAGTACAAATACAGTTGCTCCGTGCTTTGCAGGAAAGACGCATCCGTCCGGTCGGCTCCAATAAAGAAATAGAGGTAGACGTGCGACTGGTCAGCGCTACCAATGAGAACCTGCAACAGGCCATTGAAAAAGGAAACTTCCGCGAAGATCTTTACCACCGCATCAATGAATTCACCCTTCGTATGCCGGCATTAAAAGAGCGGCAAGAAGATATCCTGCTATTCGCCAATTTCTTTTTGGATCAGGCAAACAGAGAACTGGACCGCCAGCTGATAGGGTTTGATACCGCTGCCAGCCAAGCTTTACAAACGTATTCATGGCCCGGAAACCTCCGGCAATTGAAAAATATAGTAAAACGTGCCACCCTGTTGGCACAGAGCAACTTTATCACCCTTGCCGAATTAGGTTATGAGTTGCAGGAACCTGTAATGTCCGCCAGTCCGCAGACGTTCAGCCTGCATGATGAAGCGGCGGAAAAGAAACGTATCCTTGAGGCATTGAAGCAGACAGGAAACAATAAAAGTAAAGCCGCCATCTTATTAGGCATAGACCGGAAGACTTTATATAACAAATTGAAACTGTACGATATTCAATAACTTTACCAACAAGAATCTACTGTACCGTAAGGCTGTTACCCCTGCTGTTCCAGTAGGGCACAACCTTACAGTATATACCCCATTCCCCCATCGGCCATGTGGAATAATTCCACAAGATATTCCCCATATTCCACACTTTTTCCCATCTTCCTTTCATCCCAATCGAAGGCAATTTGCTAAATATCAGCACTTTAAAAAACAATCCCGTTTTCTGGCACAGATATTGTTTTTCTGTTATCAGAGAAAACTAAACAACATAGTATTAACAGTAAAAACCTACAATTATGAAAAAGTTATTTGTTGCAGCAGCATTGGTAATGGGATTAGGAACATCAGCAGCATTCGCCGACAACTTTATGGTGGACTCTGTGACCGTAACTATGATAAATGACTTTACCCCTATTGAAGTGAAAGACCTTCCGGCTGCCGTGCAGGAAGCTATCACAAAGAACTATGCAGAAGCTACTATCAAAGAAGCTGCCGTAGAAGCGAACGAAGATGGAACTAAAACTTACAAGGTTGTTTTAACTGATGAAGAGGGAACTGAAAGCACTGTACTTTTCAGCGAAAGCGGAGAAGTTTTGAAGTAAATGAAAGATGCCTAAAAGTAAGAAAAGGGAATGCTGTGAAGCATTCCCTTTTTGTTTTCTATCTTTAATCCATCTCAAAGCCGTTCCACAAATTACCTTCGGGTACCGGTGCAGTCAACTGGATCATTTCCTTCGACACAGGGTGAACGAACTGTACCGTCCGGGCATGCAGACAGATACTGCCATCCGGGTTGGAACGTGGAGAGCCATATTTCAAATCACCTTTAATGGGACATCCCATCTTGGCCAACTGGCAACGAATCTGATGATGCCTTCCGGTTTTCAGATCCACCTCCAATAAATAGTAATTCTGAGAATGGCCGATAAGTTTATAATGAAGTACAGCTTTCTTGGAATTCTTTACTTCCTTATCGTATGCATAAGACTTATTCTGTTTCTCGTTACGCACCAAATAGTGAACCAGCTCGCCCTCCGTTTCCTTGGGGCATTCTTTCACTATGGCCCAATAGGTCTTTTTCACCTCACCATTACGGAACATCTCATTCAGTCTGGGCAATGCCTTGCTCGTTTTGGCAAACACCACCAATCCGCTGACGGGACGATCCAAGCGGTGGGTCACCCCAATGAAAACATTGCCCGGCTTATTATATTTCTCTTTCAGGTATTGTTTCACCATCTCCGACAAAGGAGTATCACCGGTCTTGTCTCCCTGAACGATTTCAGAAGAAGTCTTATTGACTACAATAATATGATTATCCTCGTAAACAACTATCATATTACATGTTCATACCGCCGTCAACCTGGATAACCTGTCCTGATACATACGAAGACATATCAGAAGCCAAGAAAGTAGCCACATCCGCCACATCTTCAGGAGTACCTCCACGACGCAAAGGAATCTTCTTAGCCCACTCAGCTTTTACTTCGTCAGACAATTTGGCTGTCATATCCGTAATGATGAATCCCGGAGCGATGGCATTGGCACGGATACCGCGAGAGCCCAATTCCTGAGCGATGGATTTAGCCAAACCGATCATACCGGCTTTTGAAGCAGAATAATTACATTGACCGGCATTTCCGTGAACACCCACTACAGAAGCCATGTTAATAATGCTCCCACTCTTCTGACGCATCATGATCGGAGTACATGCGTGGATAAAGTTAAAGGCAGACTTCAAGTTCACAGCGATTACCGCATCCCACTGTGCCTCACTCATACGCATCATCAAGCCATCTTTCGTGATCCCTGCATTGTTTACCAGAATATCAACAGAACCAAAATCATCCTTAATCTGATTAACCACTTTCTCAGTATCCTCAAAATTCGCAGCATTAGAAGCATAACCTTTCACCTTTACACCCAACGCAGCAATTTCTTTTTCTGTATTCTGACCGTTTTCATCAATTACCAAGTCTGTAAAAGCGATATTTGCTCCTTCGGCAGCAAACTTCAATGCAATCGCCTTACCAATACCACGAGCGGCACCTGTCACAATCGCAGTCTTTCCTGTTAATAATCCCATAATTTTTGATTTTATAATTATAAAGTTAATTTTATTCCTTATTCTGTTCTTTGCGTCCCAATGCGCCATACACAATTTTTGCCACGTATGCCCATCCTGTCTCATCGTCCAGTTCCTCACCTATCTGGCCACGTATATAAGGCGCTTCAATGCCCTTCACGCAATAGTGCACAATATCCGCCACGATATTCACATTGTCTATATCAAAGATTCCCTTTTCCTTTCCTTCCGTCAACACCTGCCTGAACAGCTTTGTTTCCGTTCGGTCAAAATTCTTCCGCACTGCCTCCACTCTCCATATATCACGGAAAAAACCGGCACGCAAAGTTCCGTTCCTGAACACCACCATCTTGATAGAGTCCAGATGTGTTTCTATCAGCCGCAGTATTTTCGTATCAGGAGCGATATCCTGTTCAGCCACTTTCTCCATAGCGCCCGACAGCATCTCTAACTCCGACTCCACCACTGCCATATAAATGTCTTCTTTGCTCTTGAAATACGTATAGAGCGTGCGTCTTCCCTTCTTGGAAGCCACCGCTATATCATTCATTGTCGTATCATCCACCCCATTCTTCGCAAAAAGCTGACGGGCGACGTCTACCAATTTAGCCCTAGTCTTTGATACTGCCATATAAGTTCAATTGCACATTACATATATATGTGAGCAAAATTACATTTTTTCTTTGTACCACACAAACAAATAAAGTATAATCTTGAAGCAAACGTTAATTAACATATCGCATACGCTCTATATATCAACACATTAGCTAAAAAGATTATTTTATTTGAGAAAAAGATACAGAAATAGTTTGGAGATTAGAAAAAAAGCCGTACCTTTGCACCCGTAATCAAAACACAACATCGCGGAGTGGAGCAGTTGGTAGCTCGTTGGGCTCATAACCCAAAGGTCGTCTGTTCGAGTCAGGCCTCCGCAACTAAAAAGAGGATAAATGATTGAATCACAATCTTTTATCCTCTTTACTTTTAAAACAGTCGGACAAAAGTCGGACAAAAAATAATTGAATTCATTAACGGTATACGTTTTCGAACTCGAAAAACGTATAAAAAAATGTTTTCAGAAAGAAAAAGAAAAGGAACTTCGGGTCAGCGGAAAGCGTACCTTCTGATACAAAATAAGCATATCCCCCTACACTCTCCATATTTTTACAGGTGATTCATACGTTTCACATTCGAAAAATTGTAGTACTAATAAAAAAAATGTATTTTTGTACTAATCATGAATCAAACAACGCATAAGATGACCGACCCCATCCAGATAAAGCACTATAAAGAAGACATTACCTCTTTTAACCAACTCTACAAGGAGTTTCAAAGACGTTTTGTACGCTTCGCCAATACTTATGTCAGAGATTTAACCACAGCAGAAGATATTACTATTGAGGCGATGATGTATTATTGGGAAAACAGGCAATCCTTAAGCGAAGATTCCAATATTCCAGCCTATATCTTAACAATTATAAAAAACAAATGCCTGAATTATCTGCGTCATCAGCAAATTCATGAAGAATACTCGGATAAAATAAAAGATTACTATGAATGGGAACTGAATACCCGGATCGCCACTTTACAAGCATGCGAACCTTATGAGCTTTTTATTTCCGAAATTCAAGAACTCGTCCAACAAACCCTCACCGACATGCCCGAAAAAACCCGTACTATCTTCATGTTGAGCCGATACGAAAACAAATCCTATAAGGAAATTGCAGTTCTCATGAATATCACCCCCAAAGGAGTAGATTTCCATATAAACAAGGCATTAAAGATGCTTCAGACTAACTTAAAAGATTATTTTCCACTCTTTCTCTATTTTTTTATGAAATGCCACTAGGAATTTTCCATTCTGAAGTGCTGTTTATATAGAAGCATAAAAGAATGCAATAAAATGGAAAAAGAGAAACTACATCGTTTTTTTGCCGGAACTACTTCTATACAAGAAGGCATGGACATAAGAGCATGGATGGAAGCATCCGAAGAGAACAAGCGCATTTTTTACAAAGAGCGTAAATTGTTCGATGCCCTCATGGTGCATGATGACCAAACTACAAATAACTGCATTTCCACCAAACGAATTCCCAAAATTATTCGTCAATGGCTGAAAATAGCTTCCGTCATCATACTGACGCTTACCATTAACTATTTATATCAGGAATATAAATCGGAAAATGAAGTCATTGCCATGAATACAGTATCTGTTCCGGCAGGACAACGTACCAATATTACTTTACCAGATGGAACTAATGTATGGCTGAATGCCCGTACCACTTTACAATATCCGGTCACTTTCAGCCAAAAGCAACGAACAGTTTTTTTAAAAGGAGAAGCTTATTTTGATGTAACCAAGAAGAAAAAAACTCCTTTTATTGTACGGACAGACAAATATGACATTGAAGTTTTGGGTACACAGTTTGATGTAGATGCTTATCCTGACCAAACGGCGTTTGAAACAACTTTAATGAAAGGTAGTGTAAAAGTTACCTCACAGCACTTTCCTGAACAGACAATAACCTTGAAGCCTCATCATAAAGCATATGTAAAAGACGGGCAGTTGGCAGTTACCAAAGTAAACGATTTCACTCCTTACCGCTGGAAAGAAGGTTTGATCTGTTTTAAAGATGAACCTTTCCAGACCATCATGGAAGATTTTGAAAAATATTATGGTATCCGGATCATCATCAATAACAAAAAGGTATTGAAATATTCCTATAATGGCAAGTTCCGTCAAGCAGACGGTATTGATTATGCATTAAGAGTGCTGCAAAGGGATATCCATTTTAAATATGAAAGAGCCAACGATGAAGAAATTATTTACATCAATTGACCAGACAATACTAACCTAAAAACAACAAGCCTATGAAGAAAAGCTCAAGTTAACCTTAAAAAGAAAAATGCCGATAAGTGTTGCCGCACTTACCGGCATAGACTCAAAACAATTTTTCAAGTAAAAAAATCTATTTAAATCAACGCAAAGGTATGAAAAATAACACTTTGTCGGGGAGATATTGCTTCAAAAATCCCCGATTTAAACAAATCTTTAGAATTATGAGAATTTCCACTTTCCTATTGATGGTCTGTGTGTTCTGTTCGTATGCTGGGAATGCCCATTCTCAAAATGCAAAAGTCAGCATACGTATGAATAATGTTAAACTGGATAAGATCCTGAATGAAATTGAAAACCAAACTGATTATCTTTTTATCTACAATAACCAAGTAGATATTAACAAAATTACTTCCGTAAAGGTCAAAAATGAAGCCGTAGCACAAGTACTGGACAAAATTCTGTCAGGGACCGGTATCAACTATGAACTGGAAGGTACACACATTATTTTAACTACAGAAGCTATTAAAGACTTGCATGCTCAACAACAAGCTAAAACAGTAACGGGAACGGTAACAGATGTCAGCGGAGAACCCATTATCGGAGCCAACATCCGTATAAAGGGAACCACAACAGGTACAATCACAGATATAGATGGCAACTTCAGTATTGAAGCCGAACCACAATCTGTTATCGAAGTTTCCTACATTGGTTACCTCACACAAGAAACGGTTATCAACAACCAAAAAAGTATCCGTTTTCTATTAAAAGAAGATACAAAAACTCTTGATGAAGTGGTAGTCATTGGATACGGTGTACAGAAAAAAGCAGACTTGACAGGATCTGTTGCAAACATTAACACAGAAAAACTAAATACACAAAGTAACGCCAACATCGGCCAGGCGCTGCAAGGCAAAATTGCAGGGGTAGACATCGTATCTCAAGGTGGTGCCCCAGGTTCGGGAACCCGTATCATGGTCCGCGGTATTGGTACGCTAAACAACGCCTCCCCTCTTTACATTGTCGATGGCATGTATATGAACAGTATTGATCATATCAACCCCAATGATATTGCCAGCATTGACGTATTGAAAGATGCCTCATCCGCAGCTATCTACGGTTCCCGTGCAGCCAACGGTGTTATCATTGTCACTACCAAAGAAGGAAGTAACACAGAAGGAAAACCTATCATTGATTTATCTGTCAACTTAGGTATATCAACTGCCAGCAAATTTCTTGATATGCTAGATGCCAAAGGATGGGCAGAAGTTACCACTATAGCCCGTCAAGCTATCGGCAAACCGGCATTAGACATGGCTACCGATCTGGCTAACAAACCAGACAATGACTGGCAAGACATCATGTTTCGCCCCGCACTGATGCAAAACTACAATTTGTCTGTAAAAGGTGGTGGAAAATATTCCACTTATTACACCGGCTTAGGTTATTTCAACCAAGACGGTATTGTAAAAGGTACCAATTACCAACGGTATAATATCCAATCCAAGAATGATTATAAAAGAGGGATATTCTCTGCTGGAACAAATCTCATTATTTCATTCAGTCATGACAAGCCCCTTCACCAGGAACTTCGAGGCGGCATGATTGGCACCATTCTGCAAAGTGTTCCTACTTTGGAAAAATATGATGATACTCGTGAAGGTGGATATGGTGGCACATATGGTGATGTGGTAAACATTCCTCACCCATTGGCCATTATTGATGACAACATCATGGACCGTTATAACGAAAATGTAAAAATATTCGCTAACTTGTATGCACAAATTGAACTTTTTAAAGGACTAAAATACAAACTGAATTTAACTCCAGACTTTTCTTTCGAAAGATATAAGAATTATCTCAATAAATATGATTTTGGATTAGCGACCAACAGCATCACCCAATTAACAGAAAGACAAAGAAGGAGACGTAATATACTTGTTGAAAATTTATTAACTTTCGACCGTACGTTCGGAGAGCATAAAATTTCAGCATTGGCAGGTTATACCTATCAAGACAGCAGATTCCGCCACATACAAGCCTATGGTGAAGGATTACCCCAGGGATTAGAAGAAATAGATGCAGCCACAACCAATCGCAGCAACGAAGGCAATTCATGGAGAAGTGTCCTTACCTCTATTCTCGGACGCGTATTCTATTCCTACCAAAATAAATACTTATTCACCGCCACTATCCGCCGGGACGGTTCCTCCAAATTCGGTAAGAACAATCGATATGGTTACTTCCCCTCTTTTTCATTAGGATGGAATGTGGCCGAAGAAAAGTTCATGGAAAACGTGCATTGGCTTGATCAGCTAAAGCTTCGTGGCGGATATGGCGTTTTAGGAAATCAAGAAATCGATAACTATCAATATTCCTCCACCATCACTACCGGCATCAATTATCCCGATGGCAACGGTGGTCTGCTTCAAGGAGCATTTCCTAAAAATTTTGCCAATCCGGATATAAAATGGGAAGAAACCGCTATGACTAATGTCGGCATTGATTTTATGGCTTTTAATAACCGCCTAAGCTTAACAGCAGACTATTATGTGAAAAATACAAAAGATATCTTGCTGACCGTTCCTATTCCTATCTCTTCCGGTGGTGCCAATGACCCTATACGCAATGCGGGCAAGATACGTAACAATGGCTTTGAATTCAATTTAGGATGGATGGACCAACCCAATCCGGATATTTCGTATGGCATCAACTTAATTGGGTCTTTCAATAAAAACAAAGTAATAGCCATGGGAAGTGAAAGCGGATCTATCAAAGGCGGTTCTACCAACCAAAACATCACTACCAGTGAAACCAAAGCCGGATATCCTATTGGAGGTTATTGGCTTATCTCTACAGCCGGATATTTCAATAGTCAGGAAGAAGTAGACGCATATGCCAAAGACGGTAAAAAAATACAACCAGCCGCCGAACCGGGTGATATAAAATTTGTAGATGCCAACAACGATGGCGTTATCAATGACGACGACCGTGTATTTCAAGGCAGTCCTTTTCCCGATTTTACTTTCGCGCTGAATGGTAATATGAGATACAAAAATTTCGACTTATCAATCGGACTGCAAGGAGTGTTAGGAAATAAAATTTATAATGCAACCCGTCAGACATTAGAAGATGTAACCAAAGGTTCCAATTTTCTGGCAAGTTGCCTGGATTATTGGACTCCTGAAAACAAAAATGCCTCCCATCCACGTCTGACATGGGATGATCCTAACCGTAATACCCGTGCAGAATCCGACCGTTATCTTGAAAATGGTTCTTATTTGCGTCTCCGCAGTGTTCAATTAGGTTATACATTTCCTCAGACATGGTTTAAAGGTGCCATACAGCATGCCCGTGTGTATATTAACGCTGAAAACTTATTTACTATCACCAGTTACAGCGGATATTCACCGGATGTCAATGCAGACAATGCCAATTATCGGGGATTTGATAATTTTATTTACCCGACTAACCGTACTTTCATGTTAGGACTAAATGTAACATTCTAAAAATAAACATCTTATGAAAACATATATTAAAACGACATTGACCATATTGATTTCAGGCATGCTATTCAGTTCCTGCGAAGATCAATTAAACCAGGCCAATCTCAACCAAGCAACAGAAGATACTTTTTGGAAAGATGAAACCGATTTCAATCTGGCCTTGACCTCTTGCTATACTCCACTGAAGAATGCCCTAAACGGCGGTTATTATGGAACTCGCGGTGTAATGCTGAGAATAGCCCGAGCCGATGAAGTCGACTTCCGCAACGATATTTCGGATGTATATACAGTAAACCGTTTTACTAATAGTAATACAAACTCACTGACACAAGGCATGTTCTATCAATTTTACAATGCCTTGTACCGTACCAACTCCATTATGCAAAAACTGGAAGAAAAGAAAGAACAATTTTCTACCGATTTTCAAAATTCGGTAAAAGGAGAATGTCTTTTCATACGTGGCTTCTATTTATTCCAGTTAGCCAAAGAGTTTAAAGACGCCCCTCTCCGCCTGACAGCCTCCCAATCTCCCTCGACTTTCCCTTTAGCAAAATCATCACAAGCTGATATATGGGCACAAGCCAAAGAAGATTTAAAAACCGCTGCTTCCCTATTGCCCATAACGAATAAAATAGGAAAGCCTACACAAGGAGCCGCTTATGCCGCTTTGGGTAAAATATATGTCTATGAAGAAAATTGGCAAGAAGCGATAAACGTCCTCGAGCCTCTGACGCAGAATCCTTACACCTACAAACTAGTAGAGGACTTTAATTGGAATTTTGATGACACTCATGAAAACAATGCCGAAAGTATTTTCGAGTTATTGATAGAAGATGTGGGTGGAACAGATCTTTGGGGAGATGGAGAAAATATCAATTCCACCCAATCCAATACCCGCCCTAAAGAATATGCCGCTGCTGAAGTCGGAGGATGGTATGAAGCAAATCCTACCCAGCAAATTATGGATATCTTCTGGAAGGAAAAAGACAAAGACGGCAATTTTGATTATCGTGCCCGCTGTTCTGTGGCATGGGACTATGAGGGATGCACTTACTACCAAAGACCTTTCCGGGAAGTTTTTGCACAAGACAAGTGGAAAACATACTGGATTTTGAAATATCAGAACTGGAAGACTCAAAAAGATGAACCGGCACCTCCCAAGTCATTCATCAATGAAAGAGCCATCCGCTATGCCGATGTATTATTGATGCTGGCAGAAGCCTATATGAACAAAGGGGCTTTAGACACATCTATCGGATATATTAATCAAATCCGCCGACGCGCCAACCTGAATGACTATAGCGGCCCAATAACCAAAGAAGGGGTTTTTGAAGATCTGGTACACCAACGCGCCATTGAATTCTTTGTGGAAGGCGAACGTTTCTACGATTTACGCAGATGGGGATTGTTAGAGCAGACATTAAAAACTTGTGATGATACCCGCTATAAAAACTATCAGACTGGCAAATCCGGTAATATCAATAAGTTCAACTACTTCCCGATACCAGCCAAAGAACTTGACACCAATCCACTTTGTACGCCTAGTGAAGGATGGTAAATCAACAGGTATTAGCTTATATATAACATCAGTAAATTAGTTCTGGGGCTGATTGTTCTTCAAGCAACATTCAGCCTCTCTTTCTCTTCACACTAACCATGAAACGTATCCTTTTATTTGTTTGCATACAATTTTTCTTATTGGCATCTTTTGCCGGAGAAACCATAAATTTCTGTAAAAGCTGGAAATTCCATCTAGGAGATGCAGGCAAAGGAGCCTCTTCTTCCTCATATAACGATTCTCAATGGCGCATATTGAACATTCCTCATGACTGGAGCATAGAAGGCACTTATAAACAATTTGAAAACGGAACCGACTGGCAAAGCGGTTTCCTGCCTGCCGGAATAAGCTGGTATCGAAAAACTTTTACCATTCCTTCCAAATGGAAAAATAAAAAAGTACAAATCCTATTTGAGGGCGTATATCTGAACAGCGAAGTATGGATAAACGGTCATTGGCTGGGCAAACGTCCTAATGGGTATATCAGCTTTGTATATGATTTAACTCCATATTTGCAAGAAGGCAAGAACCAAATCGCTGTAAAAGTAGATCACAGCAAAGCATTAACCGGACGTTGGTATACAGGATCAGGAATATATCGTCCTGTATACCTGCTGGTCAGTAACCCCACCCACATTCCTTATTCCGGAATCCATTTCAGATCCAAGCTACAAAATAAGCAATCTGCCACCTACACCCTATCTATAGAAATTGAAACACAGGAGAAAAAGCCAATCAAAGTAAAAACATATCTACAAGCTCCCAACGGTAGCATAGCCGATACTTCTGAAAAAATATTTGTCTCATCTGCAGATTCTCTTTGCTTCCTGTCAGGGAGCATCAGGAAACCATTATTATGGTCACCTGATTCTCCTAACGTCTATACACTTATATGCCAACTGACAAGAGATAACAAGATACTAGATGAATGTAGATTACCTGTAGGCTTCCGTCAATTAGAATTCAACCCGGTCAGCGGATTCCTGCTCAATGGCAAATCACTAAAAATAAAAGGAGTATGCGATCATCATACAGCCGGTGCTGTAGGAGCCGCCGTACCCGACGACCTACTTCATTATCGTCTCAAATTATTGAAAGATATGGGATGTAATGCGATACGCACCAGTCATAATCCCTTCTCTCCTGCTTTCTATAATTTATGCGATACGATGGGAATCATGGTACTAAACGAAGGATTGGACGGATGGAATCAACCTAAAGCCGCCGATGACTATGGAAATTACTTTGATGAATGGTGGCAAAAAGATATGACTGATTTCATAAAACGAGACCGCAACCATCCCTCTATCATTATGTGGAGTATCGGCAACGAAGTAACGGGAGCTACCCCCGAAATCCAACACAACCTGGTCAGCCTATTTCACCAACTGGACCCTGACCGCCCTGTCACTCAAGGAGGAACTGATCCTACTAGAGGTATGAAGACCGATTATCAAAAAAAATTCAACTATCTAGACATTATCGGCTTCAATGGAAATGGAGAAGAAATAGGAGAACTAGAACACTTCCACAAAAACTACCCAACACTTTGTGCCATTGCTACAGAGGTACCCCACACTTATCAAACCCGTGGCGTATACCGAAGCCAGACACAATGGAGAAGACGGGATTTCCCCGCTCCTTGGGAAAAAGGAAACATAAACTGGGAACAATTTAAACATCGGGTCTTTCCTATACCTGACCTGACGGAAAAAGAATGCTTCCCCGAAGAATCCGATTATCCCTATTATCAATCGTCCTACGACAATGCTTCTGTACGTATCAGCGCCCGTAAATCATGGCAACGCACCTGTTCTTTCCCTTGGTTAATGGGAGAATTCCGATGGGGCAGTTTTGACTATTTAGGTGAAGCCGAATGGCCTCAACGATGTGGCAATTTCGGTATTATCGACATAGCTGCCATTCCGAAAGACGCCTATTTCCTCTACCAAAGTTTATGGACCGACAAACCAATGGTACACCTTCTTCCGCATTGGACGCATCCGGGAAAAGAAGGAAAAACAATTCCCGTAGTCATTTATACCAACTGTGATGCAGTAGAGTTATTTATAAATAATGTATCTTTGGGCAGTAAACCTTATACAGGGGAGCAACTGATATGGTTAGTTCCTTATTCGCCCGGAAAAATAGAAGCCCGAGGCATAAAAAAAGGAAAAATCGTGGCAACAGACTGTTATCAAAGTGCAGAAGCACCTCATTCTGTCGCCCTTGCCAGTAACAAGTATTCTGTAAAAGCCGGTTCGGATGAAGTCATACGCATAGAGATCGACATAACAGATAAAAACGGAATTCCTTGTCCTTATGCCTCCAATGAACTCAGTTTCCACGTAAGTGGACCACTCCGGCTATTAGGGGTAGACAACGGAAACCCTACAGATATGTTTCCATACCAACAGCCCCACTGCCGTTGCTTTCGGGGAAAATGTGTAGTATTATTACAATCTGACGAAGAAAAAGGAAAAGGAACCCTGACTGTACAAGGAACAAAATTAGTAGAAAAAAAATTAATCATCGAAGTGATATGAAAAAAATTCTTTTATTACTCTGTTTATGCTTATTCATAGAAGAGATTGCTTCTCGAGAATTAGACAAGACATTCCAGTTGCTTCCACAACCACAATCCATAGAACTGACTTCTGGAAAAGGAATCAATTATTGGGAGTTATCCTATATTCTGTCATCAGACACAACTTCCATCCCCATATTGGGAGATATGCTCAACAAACTTCCCCGTTGCCCACGAAAAGGGAAACCCATCCGGCTCCAACTCACCAGCCAGCATGTTCCTGCTTCTCCGGAAGGATACATGATGGAAATTAATGAAAAAGGAGTCTGTATATCAGCCAGAACCATGACAGGTATCTTCTACGGTTGCCAAACTTTAGAACAATTAATGGAAGACAGCCGGGATTTCAACATACTTATTCCAGCCATGCTAATCATCGATTATCCGGCCATTTCCTATCGGGCCGTGCACTTTGATGTAAAACATCATTTAGACCGCATGGAGTATTATTATCAGGAAATAGACAAACTGGCCCGATACAAAATAAACGCAGTTATTTGGGAGCTGGAAGATAAACTGCGTTATACCCGACGCCCCGAAATAGGTGCCCCCAATGCCATCAGCAAGCAGGAAATGCAAGCCTTATGCCGCTATGCCAAAGAACGGAATATTGAAATAACCCCCTTGGTCCAAGGTTTGGGACATGCCGGTTTTATTTTAAAACATCATTGGGAACTACGTGAAAACCCCGACAGCGACTGGGAGTTTTGCCCATCTGACCCTCGTACCTATGATTTGCAATTCGACCTTTACCGGGATGCTATCGAAGCCATGCCTTACAGCAAATACTTACATATAGGAGGAGATGAAATTACCGCCATAGGCATAGACCAACGCTGTAAAGCCACCGGAAAAACTCCATTTGAACTACAAATGATCTGGTTGAAAAAAGTATGCGATTTCGCAACAGCTCACAACCGCATTCCTATTTTCTGGGATGATATGCCATTAAAATACGGCGGTGTATGGGATTTGGTCAACAGTAATGAAACCCAGGATGAAATAGCAGCAAAATGGAACGATAAAAAATTGAATGAAAGCATCAAATTATTCCCCAAAGAATGTGTGTATATGCGATGGAACTACAAAGATGCCACCCAACCGGGGCATCAACGCATTTTACAATGGTATCATGACAAAGGACTGAAAGTAATGGGAGCTACCGCTGCTTCGTGTGGCAGTTCTCCATTTATACCGCGTGAAAATTCACTGGCCGGCTATATCAAAGGATTCAGCAAATTAGTTGCTCAAAATCAACTGGAAGGAATTTTGGCCACAGCATGGGATGATGGTTCCCCACACTCTGAAACGGTGTGGCGTGGATACATCGCACAGGGAGAATATGGCTGGAACCCAACAGCACGGACAGTCGAAGCCTTCAAAGCCGCACATGCCCAACGAGAATTTGGCTTTCATCCAAATGACAACCATATGGCTTTTCTGGATGAACTGGAACAAGAAGCATTTTTCTTTGATGATGCCCTGGTCAATTCGGGAAGGCGCAATCCGGCATGGGGAACTACTGATTTTACTTTAATCAGCCTACCGGATCCAGACGCACCGGGAGCATGGAGCCGTACCTACCAACAAAAAATAGCCCAAGCAAAGGTGGAACAAAAACGATATGAAAAAATATGCCAAGGCATAAAAGAGGCTAAACAACATGCTTTACGCAACCGCTATACATTAGAGGTATACGAACAGACAAACCACTTGTTCAACTTCCCCGTCCGTCTGATTCTAGCCTTGCACAACTATGATATCACTATACATGAACAAGACAAACAGACAGCATTGCAACAAATAAATGAAGTGTGCAATGACTTTCAGACCATGAGAAAACAATTGGAAGAGACCTATTCACAGACCCGTTTTATGGAACAACCTGACGGTTACATTGCTGACCAAAACCACCACAACCATCTTGCCGCCAAAACCAACAACAGCGACTGGTGGTATTATTATGAAATTCCAATGATAAGGAAGACAAGAACATGGATGAACTCTCAGACCGCCCGACAGAAAAACATTCCATAAAAAACAACGAATGAAACTTTAATATAAAAAATAATATGAACCTTATAATACAACACTACTTTATGAAACAACATTTTTTATCTTATCTCATCGCCCTGCTGCTATTTCCTCTCTATGAGATGCAAGCAGCCTACCAGCCTGAGTTTTCTACTGCCGGTTTCTATGAACTGGCAAACTCCGGACGTGAAGTATATTCCATGAATCCGGCATGGCGATTCCACAAAGGAACCGCTACAGGTGCGGAAACCACCGACTTTAATGACCAGGACTGGAAAGTGGTTTCCCTGCCCGACGGCATTGAATATGTACCGACTGAGGCCAGTGGATGTATCAACTATCAAGGTGAGGTATGGTACCGCAAACATTTCACTCCGGCAAATGAATTGAAAGGCAAAAAACTTTTCCTGCATTTCGAAGCTATCATGGGAAAAAGCAAAGTTTTTGTAAACGGCAATTTATTGACCGAACACTTTGGCGGATACCTGCCTGTAGTCATTGATGTCACCGATGCACTGAATTGGGGGACAGACAATGTGATAGCTGTATGGGCAGACAACAGCAATGACCCCAGTTATCCTCCCGGCAAAGCACAGGATGTACTGGATTATACTTATTTTGGCGGCATCTATCGTGACTGCTGGCTAATAGCCCATCGTCCGGTTTTCATCACCGATCCCAATTTCGAAAACGAAATGGCAGGCGGCGGGCTTTTCGTGGCATACGACAAAGTTTCCGACACTTCCGCAGAAATAATCCTGAAAGCCCATATACGTAATGACAGTAAAAAGAACTTCAAAGGAGTAGTAGAATATGAACTTCAGCAACCCGACGGCACACAAGCCGCATTTCTGAACGATGTCATTCAAGTACGTCCGGGCAAGGCAGTCACTTCAAAAGATAAAATAACGTTGAAGTTTCCTCTGCTTTGGAGCCCTGAAACGCCTACGTTATATAACCTGATTGTCCGTATCCGCGACAATGAAGGAAATGTAGTGGACGGCTACCGCCGCCGTATCGGTATCCGCAGCGTAGAATTCAAGGGCAAGGACGGATTCTGGCTGAACGGCAAACCTTATCCAAGCCCACTGATTGGCGCCAACCGCCATCAGGATTTTGCCGTAGTAGGCAATGCCGTTGCCAACAGCATTCATTGGCGCGACGCTAAAAAGCTACGCGACACAGGTATGAAAGTCATCCGGAATGCTCACTGCCCTCAAGACCCCGCCTTTATGGATGCATGTGACGAACTGGGGCTGTTCGTCATTGTAAACACACCGGGATGGCAATTCTGGAATGACGCTCCTGAATTTGCACAACGGGTTTATAGCGATATCCGCAACCTGGTACGGCGTGACCGCAATCACCCTTGTGTATGGTTATGGGAACCTATCCTGAATGAAACCTGGTATCCGGCAGACTTCGCCAAAAATACCCTCGATATTGTCAATCAAGAATACCCTTATCCGTATTGCTATTCCGGTTGCGACAGCGAAGCACGGGGACATGAGGTATATCCGGTACTCTTCACTCATCCGGCCAATGCGGACAAGGACTGGGCCATCAAAAGCCTCGACCCTAAAATAACCTATTTCACCCGCGAGTGGGGAGATAATGTAGACGACTGGAACTCGCACAACTCCCCCAGCCGTGTGGCACGCAACTGGGGGGAACAGGCTATGCTCATCCAGGCACAGCATTATGCCGCCCCCCGTTATCCTTTCACCTGTTACGATGTACTCTGCCGTACTCCGCGCCAACATGTCGGCGGCTGTTTGTGGCACTCGTTCGACCACCAACGCGGCTATCATCCCGATCCCTTCTATGGTGGTGTGATGGACGTATTCCGTCAACCCAAATATGCTTATTATATGTTCAAAGCCCAGCGCTCGCCCGAAAAGCAAGACCGTCTTTTCGAAACAGGACCGATGGTGTACATCGCCCATGAAATGACTCCCTTCTCACCCAAAGACGTTACTGTGTACTCCAATTGTGACGAGGTGCGGCTTACTTATAATAAAGGTGGCAAGACATGGACTTACACCAAGCCGGCAACGAAAGAAGGAATGCCCTCACCCGTTATTACATTCAAAGATATATACGACTTCATGATAGACAAAAACATGTCTATGAGAAAGAAGAAACAGGACGAGGTGTTCCTACTGGCCGAAGGCATCATAGATGGAAAAGTAGTTGCCACGCACGAAGTACGACCGGCCCGGCGTCCCGAGAAAGTGCTACTTTGGGTTGACAATGAAAACACCGACTTAAAAGCTGATGGCTCCGACTTTGTAACCGTAGTAGCCGCCATAGCCGATAAAAACGGGAACATCAAACGTCTGAACAACTATTATGTGAAATTCCATGTAGAAGGCGAAGGACGTATTTTGGGCGGAGCGAATATACTGGCCAATCCGGCTCCGGTAAAATGGGGAACAGCCCCCGTGCTGATACAATCCACCTTGAAGCCGGGTAAAATCAAAATCACTGCCAGCGTATTGTTCGAAGGCTCGCAAATGCCTGCCAGCGCAGTGTTGGAATTAGAAAGCAAGCCGGCGGCTCATCCTCTCATCTACACCGAAAGTGAAGCTGCGCTGATTTCCATGAACAGCGACTCACCTTTCGGGCAATCAGCCGCCAAATCGGCTTCCGAACTGGAACAGGAACGTTTGCTGAAAGAACGGAATGCACAAAAGCTGAAAGAAGTGGAAAAACAGCAAGCTGATTTCGGTGAAAAGAAGTAAACCTTTCCATCCGGTGTGGGGAAGAGGCAGAAAGAGAAAAGCAATTCAAAGCCTCTTCTACTCCATCCCCACAAGGGATGGAACAAAATGAAAAAACTAAAATACAAATCACCCATGACATATAAGTTAACCGTTACAACCCTGGCACTAACTGCCATAACCTCCACTGTAGCAGCCACTCACGCCAAACCAGACACGGAACATCCCCATATCGTATTGATTTTATGCGATGATATGGGATTCTCTGATTTATCCTGCTACGGAGGAGAAATACATACCCCTAATATAGATTATCTGGCCGAACAAGGCATACGTTTCAGCCAATTTAAAAACACAGGACGAAGCTGCCCCAGCCGTGCCGCCTTACTCACCGGACATTATCAGCACGAAGCGGAAATGGGATGGATGACCGCGGTAGACGAACATCGTCCGGGGTATCGGGGACAGATTTCGGATCACCACCCTTGCCGAAGTACTGCGCGATCAAGGCTATGCCACTTACATGAGTGGCAAATGGCATGTTACCTTAGATGCGGCCTTTGAAACCCCCAATGGAAGTTATCCAGTTCAACGGGGATTCGACAAATACTACGGCTGCCTGCATGGAGGGGGAAGCTATTACAAACCAGATCCCGTTTATCATAACCTGCAACGGATTACCGAGTTTCCGGATGATTATTACTATACCACTGCTATCACAGACTCTGCCGTTAGTTTTATCAAACAACATCCCACGCAGACTCCCATGTTCATGTACATAGCACATTACGCACCTCACTTGCCCCTACAAGCCCCTCAAGACAAGATAGATGCTTGCCGTGAGCGCTATAAAGCCGGCTACGATGTTCTACGCCAACAACGTTTCGAACGTCAAAAAGCCTTAGGGCTGATAACGCCGGAAATGGTTCTTCCAGTCTTCCAAAAAGAATTTCCGGACGGTAAACGACCCGCCTGGACCGAACTTACTCCACAGCAGCAAGAAAAATGGATAACCGATATGGCTACCTATGCCGCCATGATCGAAATCATGGACAGCGGCATAGGAAAGGTAATACAGACCTTAAAAGACAAAGGAATGTATGAACATACCCTGTTTCTGTTTATGAGCGACAACGGCTCTACCAGTGAAGGGGGATTCATCAAACAGCTGATGGCTGATTTAAGCAATACCCCCTATCGCAGTTACAAACAATGGGTATTCCAAGGAGGAACCAGTTCCCCTCTCATCCTTACAGACGGAAGAAGCAAAAGCCAGACAGAAAAAGGCAGTATCTGTCGGGAACCCAGTCATATCATTGATATTTTTCCCACCTGCCTGGATATTGCTTCCGCACATTACCCCGACACGTTTCACAATCAAAAAGTGAAATTGGCCGGAACCAGTCTCCTGCCGGCTATACGAAAACAAAAAATACAGCCGCGCGATCTTTTCTTTGAACATCAGACCTCATGCGCCATCCTGTCTGACGGTTGGAAACTAGTACGTGCCAACGGCAGACAGCCTTGGGAATTGATTCACCTCACCACCGATCCTTTTGAGACACAAGATCTTTCCGAACAATTTCCTTTAAAAGCAAAAGAATTAGAAAACAAATGGACACGATGGGCAGAGCAACAACACGTTTATCCTTTTGAATACCGTCCATGGACAGAACGAATCAATTATTACCAGTCACTATATCCCGATCAAAAAGGCAAAGAAAACTAAAAAGTTTCCATAAAAATCCCTGTTTAAATTTTCATTCATACAATTCCCTTCATTCAAAACAACAAAAAACTATGATTTTCAATGAGAATTTAAACAGGGAGACAATGCCCCCCCCTGCCATCTCCTCAAATTTCCCCTTATTCCCCTAATTTATCGAAAAAAAAACAGCTTTCGCCGAATAGATTAGAAAAATCGACCGAGAACATTTACCTTTGCTATCTAAAATTAAATAATAAATACCATTCAAGTTTTAATCATAAAACAGCAAAACGAAAA
>OHMA01000335.1_pt1 | contig 29142 bp, 19 predicted proteins | sample 1569171 | NCBI WGS metagenome assembly OHMA01 (sample SAMEA3879580, study PRJEB24766) | human gut metagenome | biome: human-associated habitat; feature: feces | place: USA | collected 1985/1987
AAAAACAGTAGAATATTAACTTAATATCAAAAATAATTAATAAAAGTTAAAAAATATAATGAATTTGCTAAAAATAAAAAGACTGTATTGACAGAGTATTAAAAGAAAGAGTAATATATTAACAATAGAATATTTTGGAAGTTCTTTTGAGAAATAAAAGCTGTGATAGAGATATTTATTTGGAGGAAAAGTTTCAGAGAGTCCATGGTTGCTGTGAATGGATACTTTAACTAAATAATGATCACTCTTGAGCTGTATCCTGAACACTATTTTATAGTAAGTAAGGGGGTACCGGTAAGCACCGTTAAATGCAAGGGTTTGTTTGAGCCTAGTGATATTAATGATGAGGAATTTTATCCCACCGTTATGATTTTATCATTAAGGGTGGGATTTTTTTAACCTAAATTCATTCCGTTTTATTCAATAATTTGAAATTATTTGATTTTGGGGGTTATATAAATGGAAAGACATGTTTTGTCGGTTTTAGTTAGGAATTCTTCAGGAGTACTAACAAGAGTTTCGGGACTATTTGCAAGAAGAGGGTTTAATATTGATAGTTTAACTGTTGGGAGAACTGAAAATCCGGAAATTTCAAGAATGACTATTACTTTAAATGGTAATGAAGATGTTTTAGAACAGTTTACTAAACAACTAAATAAATTAGAAGATGTTTTAAGAGTATTAAAATTAAAATCTGATAATTCAGTATATAGAGAACTGGTACTTATCAAGGTTAAGGCTGATGCTGAACAAAGAGCAGCAGTAAATGAGGTAGTAAAAATATTTAGAAGTAAAATAATAGATGTTTCTCCAGAAACATTAACTATCGAATTAACAGGAGATGAAAGTAAAATAAGTGCTCTTATAAAACTTTTAGAAGAGTATGAAATAAAGGAATTAGTAAGGACAGGAGTTTGTGCATTAGAAAGGGGCGCTAATGATATAACAGATTACTGTGAAATATTCAATTAGTTTAGAAGATAAAAGTAGTTAGGTAATAAGCAAGTAAATAGCGACGAGATATGGTGATGAGAAGATTAGATTAATATTTCTTAAACTAGCTTATCACTTGAAACTTGTCACTAATATATGGGGGGGCATTAAAGTTTGGATAGAAATATAGAAATTTTTGATTCTACCTTGCGAGATGGTGCACAAGGACAAGGCATATCATTCTCACTAGAAGATAAGTTAAAAATAGTTAAGGCCTTAGATGAGATAGGAATTGATTATATTGAAGCTGGAAATCCAGGGTCAAATCCAAAAGATATGGAGTTTTTTAATGTAGTTAAAGATATAAAATTAAATAATTCTAAATTGGTAGCTTTCGGTTCAACACGTAAGCCGGATATAAAGATTGAAGATGATTTAAATATAAAAGGCTTAATAAAGGCAAAAACAGAATTTGTATCAATATTTGGAAAATCGGCAGCTTTTCAGGTTACAGATATATTAAAAACATCTTTGGAAGAAAATCTAAAAATGATAGAGGACACTATAAAATACTTCAAAGAAAATAATAAAGAAGTGATATTTGATGCAGAACATTTTTTTGATGGATATAAGGAAAATAGTAAATATGCACTTTCAACATTAAAAGTAGCAAAAGAGGCTGGAGCAAGGACATTAGTCTTATGTGATACTAATGGTGGAACTTTACCAAATGAAATAAGAGATATAACAGCTCAGGTTGAAGGTTTATTTGGAAACATGATAGGAATACACTGTCATAATGATATTGGAATGGCAGTTGCCAATTCAATAATATCAATAGAGTCGGGAGTATCACATATTCAAGGAACTTTTGTTGGAGTAGGTGAGCGTTGTGGAAATACTAATTTAAGTACAGTAATTCCAACAATAGCTTTAAAAATGAATTATGGAATAAGATCAAAAAAATATTTACAGGATTTAACGGCAAAGGCTAGATATATTTCTGAAATATCTAATATTCAGTTAGAAGATTCTACTCCATACATAGGAAAAGCGGCATTTGCTCATAAGGGTGGAATGCATATAGATGCTATTTGTAAGACATCACAATCTTATGAGCATATAAAACCAGAGGAAGTTGGAAATAAAAGAAGATTTTTATTATCAGAAGTAAGTGGTAAAAGTACAGTTTTACAAGAAATACACAAAATTTTCCCAAATGTAAAAAAAGATGGTGAAGAAGTTAAAAATGTAACTAAGAGATTAAAGGAATTAGAATATGAAGGATATCAATTTGAAGGTGCTGAAGGGACAGTTGAGTTATTAATAAGAAAAACTATAGGAAAGTACAAGCCGTTTTTTAAATTAAATCACTTTAAAACTATGGGAGAAAATCCTTGGAATAATGGTGAATTTAGTTCAACTGCATTAATTAATATAACTGTTGATGGAAAAACAGAAATGACAGCAGCAGAAGGTGATGGTCCCGTAAATGCTTTAGATAAGGCTCTTAGAAAAGCGTTAGAAGTATTCTATCCAGAATTAAAAGAAGTAAAATTAGTTGATTATAAAGTTAGAGTTTTAGATTCTGAAAGCACTACAGGTGCAAAGGTTAGAGTATTAATAGAAAGTACAGATAGCAATGAAAGCTGGAGTACAGTTGGGGTATCTAAAGATGTAATTCAAGCAAGTTGGATTGCATTAGTTGATTCAATAGAGTATAAGCTAATAAAAGATATTGAAAGAAAAGCAAAAGCATATTTTTAAAGGGGGAAACACTTATGGCAATGACAATGACACAAAAAATATTAGCAGCACATGCAGGATTAGAAAGTGTAAAAGCAGGACAATTAATAGAAGCAAATTTAGATTTAGTATTAGGAAATGATATTACTTCACCAGTTGCAGTAAAGGAATTTGAAAAGTTTGGAGTAAAAAAAGTATTTGATAAAGAAAAAATAGCAATAGTTCCAGATCATTTTACTCCTAATAAAGATATAAAAGCTGCAGAACAATGTAAATTTATAAGAGAATTTTCAAGAGAAAAAGGTATAACTAATTTCTTTGAAATAGGGGAAATGGGAATAGAACATTGTTTATTACCAGAAAAGGGATTAGTAGTTGCAGGAGATGTAGTTATTGGGGCAGATTCTCATACTTGTACCTATGGAGCTTTAGGAGCTTTTTCAACTGGAATTGGTTCAACTGATATGGCTGCTGGAATGGCTACAGGAAAATGTTGGTTTAAGGTTCCTTCAGCATTAAAGTTTGTTTTAAAAGGAAAACCATCAAAATGGGTTAGTGGTAAAGATGTAATTCTTCATATAATTGGAATGATAGGTGTTGATGGAGCATTATATAAATCAATGGAGTTTTTTGGTGATGGATTAGAGCATTTATCAATGGATGATAGATTTACAATGGCAAATATGGCTATTGAAGCTGGTGGAAAAAATGGAATATTTCCAGTAGATGAAAAGACAGTTGAATATTTAAAGGAACATGGAAAGAAAGAATGGACAGTATATGAAGCAGATGAAGATGCTGAATATGATGAAGTCTATGAAATAGATTTAACTACTTTAAGACCAACAGTTTCTTTCCCACATTTACCTGATAATACGAGGACTATTGATGAAGTTGGTAATGTAGAAATTGATCAAGCAGTAATAGGTTCTTGTACAAATGGAAGAATTTCAGATTTAAGAGTTGCAAGAGATATATTAAAAGGTAAAAAGGTAAATAAAAGAGTTAGATGTATAGTTTTCCCTGGAACTCAAAAAATTTATTTACAAGCCTTAGAAGAAGGTATAATAAAGGATTTAGTAGAAGCAGGAGCGGTGGTTTCAACACCAACATGTGGTCCATGTCTAGGAGGTCATATGGGTATACTAGCTAAAGGTGAAAGAGCAATTTCAACTACTAATAGAAATTTTGTAGGTAGAATGGGACATGTTGAATCAGAAGTTTACTTATCAAGTCCGGCAGTTGCAGCGGCTTCAGCAATAACAGGAAAAATAACTAATCCAGAAACACTTTAAGGGGGTAAATAAATATGAAAGCAACAGGAAGAGTTTTTAAATATGGGGATAATGTAGATACAGATGTAATTATACCAGCAAGGTACTTAAATACATCAGATCCAAAGGAATTAGCAAGTCATTGTATGGAAGATATAGATAAAGAGTTTGTTAAGAATGTGGAAGATGGAGATTTCATTGTAGCAAATAAAAATTTTGGTTGTGGATCTTCACGAGAACATGCACCTATAGCTATAAAGGCAGCAGGGGTTAGCTGTGTAATAGCTTCAACTTTTGCAAGAATATTCTACAGAAATGCTATTAATATAGGATTACCTATTTTAGAATGTGATGAGGCTGTTAAGGCAATAGATAATGGAGATAAGCTAGAGGTTGACTTCTCTACAGGAGTAATTAAAAACCTAACTAAGAATGAAGAATATAAGGGAGAACCATTCCCAGAGTTTATGCAAAATATAATAGATAATGACGGATTAATTGGATATATAAGAAATAAATAAATTGGGGGTTAAAAAAATGAAATATCATATAGCAGTTATACCTGGAGATGGTATTGGACCGGAGGTAGTAGAATCAACTATTAAAGTTTTAAATGCAGTAGGAGAAAAATTTGGTCATAGATTTGATTATGAATATTTATTGGCAGGGGGATGTGCAATAGATAAAACAGGCAATCCTTTACCTCAAGAAACAATAGATGCATGTAAGAAAAGCGATGCTGTATTACTGGGGGCAGTAGGAGGGCCAAAGTGGGATAATCCAACAGCTAAAGTAAGGCCTGAACAAGCTTTGTTAGGTTTAAGAGGTGGGCTTGGACTTTATTGTAACTTAAGACCAGCATTGTTATATGCACCACTTAAAGATGCGTCACCATTAAAGGAAAGCATAATTGGTAATGGTATAGATGTACTTGTGGTAAGAGAATTAACTGGTGGAATTTACTTTGGAGATAGAGGACAAACTACTGTAGATGGAATTCCTGCAGCATATGATACTGAAAGATATAACGAAGAAGAGGTTAGAAGAATTGCTAAAATTGCTTTTGACTCAGCAATGAAGAGAAAGAAGAAGGTAACTTCAGTAGATAAAGCAAATATACTTGAAAGCTCAAGGTTATGGAGAAGAATTGTGGAAGATGTAGCTAAGGATTATCCAGAAGTAGAATTAAATCACTTATATATTGATAATGCAGCAATGCAAATGGTAAGAGATCCAAGACAATTTGATGTAATAGTTACTTCAAATATGTTTGGAGATATATTATCAGATGAAGCAAGTATGGTAACAGGATCTATTGGTATGCTTCCATCAGCATCATTAGGGAAAAATAGTTTTGGTATGTATGAACCTATACATGGAAGTGCACCTGATATTGCAGGTAAAGGAATTGCAAATCCTCTTGCTACAATACTTTCAGGAAGTATGATGCTTAAGCACACATTTAAACTAGACGATGAGGCTGCATTAATAGATAAGGCTGTTTTAAGAGTTTTAGAATCAGGATATAGAACAGGAGACATAATGAGTGAAGGTATGAAACTTGTTGGTACTGAAGAAATGACAAAGTTAGTTTTAAGTGAGATAGAAAAGGGGATGTAAAATATGAGAAGTGACGTTGTAAAAAAAGGCCCTCAAAGGGCTCCGCACAGGTCACTATTCAAAGCGGCAGGTCTTACTGAAGAAGAATTAGAGAGACCTCTAATAGGAGTAGTAACCTCACAAAATGATATTATTCCAGGGCATGTGCATTTAGATCAAATTGTTGAAGGTGTAAAAAAAGGAGTACTTATGTCAGGTGGAACTCCACTAGTATTTCCAACTATAGGAGTTTGCGATGGAATTGCTATGGGACATGAAGGAATGAAGTATTCTTTAGTAACTAGGGAGCTTATTGCAGACACAATTGAGTGTATGGTTAAAGCTCATGGATTCGATGCATTAGTGTTAATACCTAATTGTGATAAGATTGTTCCAGGTATGATGATGGCAGCGTTGAGATTAAATATTCCAGCTGTAATTGTTAGTGGAGGTCCAATGCTACCAGGAAAGTTTAAAGATACAGATGTTTCTTTAACAACTGTATTTGAAGCTGTAGGAGCATATGAAAATGGAACAATGCTTGAGGGAGATTTAAAGGAGCTAGAAGATAATGCATGTCCAACTTGCGGCTCGTGTTCAGGAATGTTCACAGCAAATTCAATGAATTGCTTGGCAGAAGTATTAGGATTAGCTTTGCCTGGAAATGGTACAATACCTGCTGTTTATTCAGAAAGAATTAGATTAGCAAAGCAAGCTGGTATGGCAGTAATGAATCTTTTAGAAAAAGATATAAAACCAAGAGATATAGTAACTGAAAAAGCTATTGAAAATGCATTAGCCTGCGATATGGCGCTTGGTTGTTCGTCAAACTCTGTATTGCATTTAACTGCTATAGCAAATGAAGCAAAATTACCAATAAATCTTGATATTATAAATGAGGTTTCTAGTAGAACACCTAATCTTTGTCACCTTGCACCAGCATCACAAACGCATATTATAGATCTTTATTATGCAGGGGGAATTGGAGCAGTTTTAAATGAATTATCTAAGAAAAATATTATTCATTTAAATTGCATTACTGCTACAGGTAAAACTCAAGGTGAAAATATAGAAGGTAAGAAGGTCAAAGATTATTCAATTGTTAGGCCAATAGAAGAACCATATAGTGAAACAGGTGGTATTGCTATTTTAAGAGGAAACCTTGCGAAAGATGGGGCAGTTGTAAAAAGATCAGCAGTTGCAAAAGAGATGTTAAAACATAAAGGACCAGCAAGAGTGTATGACTCAGAAGAAGAGGCAATAGAAGCTATTATAGGAAAACAAATAAAAGCTGGAGATGTTATTGTTATTAGATACGAAGGACCAAAGGGTGGTCCAGGTATGAGAGAAATGCTATCACCAACATCAGCAATTGCTGGAATGGGACTAGATAAGGAAGTTGCTTTAATAACAGATGGTAGATTTAGTGGGGCAACTAAAGGAGCTTCAATAGGACATGTATCACCTGAAGCAGCTGAAAGTGGAGTAATAGCTTTAGTTGAAGAGGGGGATATTATATCAATTGATATAAATGCAGGAAAACTAGAACTAGAGGTTTCTGATGAGGAGTTAGAAGGAAGAAGAAAAAGATTAAAGCCAGTAGAACCAAAGGTTACTGAAGGATATTTAGCAAGATATGCTAAATTAGTAAGTTCTGCAAGTACTGGAGCTGTATTTAAATAAAAAAAATTATGGTAAGGAGGGGGCGGGATGATTTTAACAGGGTCAGATATAGTTGTTCAATCACTTATAGATGAGGGTGTAGATATTGTATTTGGTTATCCAGGTGGACAAGTTATTAATTTGTATGATTCGTTATATAAGTACCAAGATAAAATACGTCATATTTTAACTTGTCATGAGCAGGGGGCTGCTCATGCTGCAGATGGATATGCAAGAGCTACTGGAAAGGTGGGAGTATGTATTGCAACCTCTGGACCAGGTGCAACAAACTTAGTAACAGGTATAGCCACAGCTTATATGGATTCTATCCCTATGGTAGCGATAACTGGGAATGTTCCTATGAGTTTATTAGGTAAAGATAGTTTTCAAGAGGTGGATATAACAGGAATAACAATGCCTATTACTAAACACAATTATATAGTTAAGGATATAAATGATCTTCAAGAGGTTATAAAGAAAGCATTTTATATAGCTAAAGAGGGAAGGCCGGGACCTGTTTTAATTGATATTCCAAAGAATATTCAAGTAGAAAAAGTAGAATACAAAAAGTTAGAACCATTAGAAGTAGCAAGAAAAGAAAAATTAATTTATGAAGATAAAGTTAATGAAGCTATTGAATTAATTAATAATTCTAAGAAGCCATTTATATATGTAGGGGGAGGAGCTATTACTTCAGACGCTAGTGAAGAGGTTATTGAGCTAGCAGAAAAGATTAACTCGCCTATATGTAATTCTTTGATGGGTATTGGAGTTGTTCCTAAGGGACATCCGTTATTAACTGGAATGATAGGGATGCATGGCACAAAAGCTTCAAATATAAGCGCTACAAAGTGTGACTTATTTATTGCGCTAGGAGCAAGATTCTCTGATAGAGTAATATCTAATCCGGAAAATTTAAGCAATGCAAAAATTCTTCATATAGATGTAGACCCAGCTGAAATAAATAAAAATATAAAGGTTGATTTATCAGTAGTTGGTGACTTGAAGTTAGTGCTTCAAAGAATTTTACCACATATAGATGAAAAGAAGAATAAAGAGTGGTTAGAGCATGTTGAATATTTAAAAACATTAACTGCTTATAAGAAGGAAGAAGAGGAGAAGTTAACTCCACAGTATTTTTTTGAAATATTAAACAAGTTGAATCAAGGTAACTTAATTATATCTACAGAAGTAGGACAACATCAAATGTGGACAGCTCAATATTTTGATTTTAATGCTCCTAGAAGATTGATAACTTCTGGAGGTCTTGGAACTATGGGATTTGGGTTGGGTGCTTCAATTGGTGCACAACTTGGTAAACCAGATTGTAAAGTTATTAATATTGCTGGTGATGGTAGCTTCATGATGAATTGTAATGAGTTAGCAACAGCAGTTAAAAATAATTTGCCAATAGTTATAGTGATTATGAATAACAATGTTTTAGGTATGGTAAGACAGTGGCAAACATTATTCTTTGATGGAAGATATTCTAATACTACATTAGATAGAAAGACAGATTTAGTTAAGCTTGCAGAAGCTTTTGGAGCAGAAGGTTATAGAGTAACTAAAAAGGATGAGTTAGAGGGTATTTTAGAAAAAGCTTTGAAGTCAAAGGGACCTGTAGTTATAGATTACGTAATAGATAATGACAAAAAGGTATTTCCTATGGTTGCACCAGGTGCACCAATTAATCAAATAATAAGCGAGGAAGATATTCAATAAATATTAGGAGGAATAAAAAATGGTAAAAATGTATTATGAAAAAGACACAAACCTAGATTATTTAAAAGGAAAGAAGGTTGCAATAATTGGTTATGGTAGCCAAGGACATGCTCATGCATTAAACCTACATGATAGTGGAATAGATGTTATAGTTGGTTTATATGAAGGAAGTAAGTCTTGGAAGGTAGCAGAAAATGATGGATTACAAGTTGCTACAGTACCAGAGGCTGTTAAAGCGGCTGATATAGTAATGATGCTTATTCCAGATGAAAAACAAGCTGCTATATATAAAGAACAAGTTGCTCCATATTTAGAAGCAGGAAATGCTTTAGCATTTGCTCATGGATTTAATATAAACTTTGGTCAAATAGTTGCACCTAAAGATGTTGATGTATTTATGGTTGCTCCAAAGGGACCAGGACATATGGTTAGAAGAACATATACAGAAGGGTCAGGAGTACCATGTTTAGTAGCTGTACATCAAGATCCAAGTGGAAATGCTAAGGATATTGCTTTAGCATATTCAAATGCTATTGGTGGTGCTAGATCAGGAGTACTTGAAACTACATTTAAAGATGAAACTGAAACAGATTTATTTGGTGAACAAGCAGTTCTTTGTGGAGGTGTAACAGCCTTAATCAAAGCTGGATTTGAAACTCTAGTAGAAGCTGGATATGCTCCAGAAAATGCTTATTTTGAATGTATGCATGAAATGAAATTAATAGTAGATTTAATGTATCAAGGTGGTATGGCAACAATGAGATATTCTATCTCTGATACTGCTGAATATGGTGATTACATGATAGGTAATAGAATAATCACTGAAGATACTAAGAAAGAAATGAAGAAAGTTCTTACTGAGATTCAAGATGGAACTTTCGCAAGAAACTGGCTAATGGAAAACCAAGTTGGAAGACCAAACTTCAATGCTAAGAGAAGAATGGAAGCAGAACATCCAATAGAAAAGGTTGGCTCTGAATTAAGAGAAATGATGACTTGGATTAATAAGAAGCTGGATTAATAATTACTTTAAAAAAACGCTAAAATCCCACTAATATCCACTGAATTGTGTAACAGCAACTCTCCCCAGGATATTAGTGGGATTATTTATATTAACATTTTTTAGACTATATCAATTTTGGTTGATATAGTCTTTTAATATTTAACGAAAAAGTTAATAATGTAAATACTTGTGCTTTTTGGTTATTAATTAAGTAATATAATAGATGATATTGTTTACAAAGATTAGTCGGCTAATAATTATTTTATGAAGAATTTATTAAATAGCGCACAAAATATTGAATGATAAAATATTATGCATTATTATAATAGTTAGTCGACTAATTAAAGGAGGGCTAATTATGAACAAAAACATAGATGATGAAGAATCTTTGAGATATGTTTTTTCTCAGGTTATGCGACTTCATTTTATAAGAACTCATTCATTACTTGAAGAAACTGGTTTGTATCCAGGACAGCCGCCATTATTATTTTCTTTAAATAAGAAGAATGGTCAGAGTCAGAGAGAATTATCAGAAAATCTTAATGTTAAAGCATCTACAATGGCTGTGATGATTAAGAGAATGGAGAAGACTGGTTTAATAAAAAGAGAGCAGGATGAGAAAGATCAAAGGATTTCAAGAATTTTTATTACAGATGCAGGAAAAGAAATTTGTTCAAAATTAAAAACTGTACATGAGCAAATAGAGGAAGAGGCTTTTAGAAACTTTACAGTTGAAGAGAAGTTACTACTTCGAAGATTAATGATGCAGTTAAGAGAAAATTTAGAGGAAGCTTGCGGAAAAGATAAAAATATAAGTTTTTGTAATCATCATAAGTAGACAGAGAAAGGAGAAAGGATATGCTAAAGCTTTTAAAGTATTTAAAGAAATCAATTGTACCAATTTTAGTAATAGTTCTATTCTTAATAGGGCAAGCAGTATGTGATTTATCCTTACCAGATTATACTTCTAAGGTAGTTAATGTTGGTATACAACAAGGAGGAGTTGAAAATCCTGTTCCAGATGTAATAAGAGCTACTGAAATGGATAAGCTTATGCTTTTTATGAATGAAAGTGATAAGAATACAGTGTTAAGCAATTATAATCATTTAGATAAGGCATCTCTTTCAGATAAAGATTTAACAGGGGATGAGCCTATATATGAACTTAATACAAAAGATAAAAAAACTATAGAAGAGTTAAGTAATATTTTTGGCAAACCTATGTTAATAGTAGAGGGGTTTGAAAGTGATAGTAAAGAAACTAAAAAGATGAAGGAACAAATGATGGCTAATCTACCACCTCAAATGATTCAAAATGGTGACGTAGATGTGTTCCAAGTATTTTCATTAATGCCAGAAGAAGAATTATCAGAAATGAGAAAAACTATTGATGAAAAGTTTAGTGATATGCCAGATAGCATAATAACACAAAGTGCTATTTCTTATGTAAAAGGAGAATATAAAAACTTAGGAATTGACACAGATAAGCTTCAAACAAATTATATGTTTTTAGCTGGAGCTAAGATGTTAGGAATTGCATTATTAAGTGCATTAGCAACTATAGTTGTTGGGTTCCTAGGGGCTAGAGTAGCAGCTACTCTAGGTAAAAATTTAAGAAGTAAAGTCTTTAATAAGGTAATGTCATTTTCTAATACAGAGATGGATAAATTCTCTACAGCATCATTAATTACACGTAGCACAAACGATATTCAACAGGTTCAGATGCTAATGGTAATGATGTTAAGAGTAGTTATTTATTCACCTATTATAGCAATAGGAGGAATAATAAAGGTAACTAAGACTAATACATCAATGACCTGGATTATAGCAGTAGCAGTAATAGCAATACTTTCATTAGTAATGATTTTATTTATTGTTGTAATGCCTAAGTTCAAGGTTGTTCAAAAATTAGTGGATAGAGTTAACTTAGTAACACGTGAAATATTAACTGGTATACCTGTTATACGTGCATTTAGTACTCAAAAGTATGAAGAAAAGAGATTTGATAAAGCAAACTTAGACTTAACAAAGACAAATATATTTGTAAATAGAGTAATGGCTTGTATGATGCCAGCTATGATGCTTGTTATGAATGGAATTAGCGTTCTTATAATGTGGAATGGTGCACATGGAGTAGATTCAGGAGCAATGCAAGTTGGGGATATGATGGCATTTATTCAATATACAATGCAAATAATAATGTCATTCTTAATGATATCTGCAATATCAATAATGCTTCCAAGAGCAGCTGTTTGTGTGCAACGTGTTGATGAAGTAATATCTACAGATTTAATAATAGAAGATAAAGAACAAACAGAAAACTTTAAAGAAGATAAAAAGGGATATATTGAATTTAATAATGTATCGTTTAAGTATCCTAATGCTGAAGAAGATGTTCTAAGCGATATATCATTTGTTGCAAAACCAGGAGAGACAACAGCTTTTATTGGTAGCACAGGTAGTGGTAAATCAACACTGATTAACTTAATACCACGTTTTTATGATGTGACAGAAGGTAGTATTAAGGTTGATGGTGTAGACGTTAGAAATGTATCTCAACATGACTTAAGAGAGAAGATAGGATATGTTCCTCAAAAGGGTATATTATTCTCTGGAACAATAGATTCAAATTTAAGATATGGGAGAGAAGAAGCTACTGATGTAGAGATTGTAAGGGCTGCTGAAATAGCACAGGCAATGGAGTTTATTTCTTCAAAACCTGAAAGATTTGAAACTGAAATTTCTCAAGGTGGTACAAATGTATCTGGTGGACAAAAACAAAGACTTTCTATTGCAAGAGCAATAGCTAAGAATCCAGAAATTTATATATTTGATGATAGTTTTTCTGCTTTAGATTTTAAGACTGATTCAGCATTACGTAAGGCACTTAAGCAAGAAACAAGTGATAGTACAGTGTTAATAGTTGCGCAAAGAATAAGTACTATTTTACATGCAGATCAAATTATTGTTTTAGATGAAGGAAAAGTAGTTGGAAAAGGAACTCATAATGAGCTTCTAAAGAACTGTGAAGTTTATAAGCAAATAGCTTTATCACAACTTTCAAAGGAGGAGCTAGAAAATGAGCAATAATAAAAGTGGCGGAATGAAAAGAGGATTTGGTGGACACGGTCCTATGGCAGGAATGCGTGGCGGAGAAAAGGCAAAAGACTTTAAGGGCACAATGAAAAAGCTTTTAAAATATATTGCAGACTTTAAAGTTGCTTTAATTGGTATTGTGATTTTTGCATTTGGAAGTGCTGCGTTCTCAATAGTTGGACCTAAGATTTCAGGTGAAGCAACTACAGAAATATTTAATGGATTAGTGGAAAAGGTAACCGGAGTAGAAGGTGGAGGAATAAACTTTGATAGAGTAGGTCAAATACTTTTATTCCTAATAGGATTATATGTTATTAGTGCTATATTCTCATTTATTCAAGGGATAATAATGAGTGGAATAACACAAAAAATATGTTATAACCTTAGAAAAGATTTATCAGAAAAGATAAATAGAATGCCAATGAAGTACTTTGATACGAAGACTCATGGAGAGGTTTTATCAAGATTTACAAATGATATAGATACCCTAGGGCAAAGCTTAAATCAAAGTATGAATCAGCTTATTACTTCTGTAACAATGATAATTGGTGCATTAATAATGATGTTATCAATAAGTTGGCAAATGACTCTTGTTGCTTTACTAATGTTACCATTATCAATGGTACTAATAATGGGTATAGTTAAAAAGTCACAAAAATACTTTAAAGATCAACAAAAGTATTTAGGAAATGTTAATGGTCAAGTTGAAGAATTATATGGTGGCCATACTATAGTTAAGGCTTTTAATGGTGAAGAAAAAGCTGTAAAAGAATTTGATGAGTTAAATAATCAATTATATGGATCAGCTTGGAAATCACAATTCTTATCAGGAATTATGCAACCTATGATGATGTTTATTGGTAATTTAGGATATGTTGCAGTTGCTATACTTGGAGGCTTCTTAACTATTAAGAAAACTATTGAAGTTGGTGATATACAATCATTTATTATGTATATAAGAAACTTTACTCAGCCTATAACACAAGTAGCTCAAGTTACTAACCTTTTACAATCTACAGCAGCTGCTGCTGAAAGAGTATTTGAATTCTTAGATGAGGAAGAGGAACACCAAACAGTTGATAATCCAGTTCGTATAGAAGGTTTAGAGGGTAGAGTGGACTTTAATAATGTTCATTTTGGATACAATTCAAATAAGACAATTATTAATGACTTTACAGCTCATGTAAAGCCGGGGCAAAAGGTTGCAATTGTTGGACCAACTGGTGCTGGTAAAACTACTATGGTTAAACTTCTTATGAGATTCTACGATGTAAATAGTGGTGAGATTTTAATAGATGGTCATAATATAAAAGACTTTAATAGAAGTGAATTAAGAGAAATGTTTGGTATGGTACTTCAAGATACTTGGTTATTTAATGGAAGTATCAAGGAAAACATTAGATATGGTAGATTAGATGCAACTGATGAAGAGGTGATTGAAGCAGCTAAGGCGGCTCATGTTCATCATTTTGTTAAGACATTACCTGATGGATACAACATGGAACTTAATGAAGAAGCAAGCAATGTATCTCAAGGGCAAAAGCAATTACTAACAATTGCAAGGGCGATACTTGCTGACCCTAAGATCTTAATACTTGATGAAGCTACAAGTTCAGTTGATACAAGAACAGAGGTATTAATTCAAAAGGCTATGGATAACTTGATGGAAGGAAGAACTAGCTTTGTTATAGCTCATAGATTATCGACAATACGTGATGCTGATTTGATTTTAGTTATGAATCAAGGGGATATAGTTGAGCAAGGAAACCATGAAGAGCTATTAGCTAAGGGTGGATTCTATTCTAAATTATATAATTCACAATTTGAAAAAGAAGAGGGAACAGCAGTATAGCATTATAAAGAACTCTTTAAGAAACTAATATTATTAAGATAAGATTTCAGAATTAAATATAATTTCAAAGAGCAAGGTGTGAAATAAACGTCTTGCTCTTTTTTAGTGAAAATACTTGGAGAATAAACGGGTTCTTTAAATTTTTCTTATTTTCTTTTATACTTGATTTATAAGTTTTAGATAGGGTGAGTTTATGAATTATGTTTATATATTAAAATGTGGCGATGATTCTTTATATACAGGTTGGACTAATAATTTGGAAAAAAGGTTTAAGGACCATTGTAGTGGAAGGGGAGCTAAGTATACTAAGGGAAGAGGTCCCTTAGAATTAGTTTATTATGAAGAATTTGAAGATAAAAGTGGAGCTATGAAAAGAGAGTATGAAATAAAGCGACTAACTAGAAAGCAAAAAGAAGAGTTGATTTTTCAGAAAGTAAATTTATAAGTTATTAGTTATATAATAAGTGAAGCTCAAGGTTTTAACCTTGAGCTTTTGCTATTGTTGAGAAACTTCATTAAAGAATGAAGCAGTAGCATCTATTAAAGGTTGAGGGGCAGGAGATAATGGATAGAATCCCTTTTTAACCATCCACTCCCAAACTTCATAAGCGTGATTACATGCCATTGTAAAAGCATCTGTTAAAAATTCTCTTAAAGTAGGATTACCGGCCTCCATGGCACTCCAAGCATACTCTCTGCCTGCTCTTTTTAAAGTTAAAAGATATGCTGTAGCCATCTCTCTATCATTAAATTGTTGAATGCTAGTGTTAGGTGTTACCGGAACCGGTGGTATAGGGGAAGTTGTAAAATCTACTAGTGTTTTATTTAATGGTGGAACATTTAGTTTTTCAGAGGGACCATTTGCTTCTTTAACAAATTTAACCTTCATATTATAGTCTTGAACATGAGCTGCGAATTGACTTTCAAAAATAGCCTTTAATTCAGGATCCATAGCTTTTTCCTTAAACATAGCCATATTTGTAATTGTGTTTACACAGCTCATCATTAATTCGCTTAAATTATGTAATTCTCCAGGTGTAAGTTGCATATAAATACCTCCTAAATAAAATTATTAACAGTATTAGGATTAGTAAAAGAATTGGGAAATATACAAAAGAATAAATGAATAATAATACAATATAAATGAATAATCATTCTTAAATAAACCTGGTGGTAAATACGATGGAAACTAGTTATATAGTTAAATAGAGGTCTAGACATCTATAAAAATAACTAAAAGAAATTAATTTGATATTGCATACTAAATAAAGTGCAGGTATACGATTATTTGCAATAAATAAGTGCCTATTATATTTTAATCATATGATAGACACTTATTTTGTTACGCTCATATTAAATTATTAAGATTTAATGTATAGTATTTAATCTCCTCAGCAACAGTGAACCCCTCTGACTTATAAAGATTAACCGCAGGTATATTAGTGCCTGAAACATGAAGAATAAGAGGAAGTTTATGATAATTGCTTTTATTTTTCCAATCTTTTATGAATTCTGATAATAAATGTCTGGCATAACCGCATTTTCTCATATCAGGAGCAGTCCATACATCATGTATACATATGTGTGTATCGAAGATGTCGAATGCAACTGATGATATAAGCTCGTCAGTTGCGTTTGATACAAGCTGGTATTCGTCATCATATTTTAACAGTTCCAAGGTATCAGGAAGAGAGGATAAAGCAGCGGGTTCTGTATATTCCTGTGTGTTGTGCAGAGACATAAGATAATCACTATAGGCATATTTTATATTAATAGTGCCAGCATTGGAACTATCAATGAAATTATCTTTTATAGATGCGATATATCTTATATTATTATTGTTAATCTTGCTATTCTTATTGCAATTGTTATGACTATCAGATATAGAACTGATTGTATTAATAAGTGCCTGAAATAATCTTATAAAAATATGCTGGCGTCTGTAATCAGGAGCAACCATTGCAGTGATTTCTATAGTTGTATTATTATTATCTGGTATATTGCCTGTTGTATTATTTAGCTCAGGCTTTAAACAGGAAATAAAGCCGACAAGAGAGTGGGAATCACTTGAAAAAGCGGCAAGCTGTATTAAATCATCTGCTGTATATTCGTCAAAATATGGTTCGTAGCCGCATAGTCTGGAAAGTTTTAATACATCATCATATGAGAATACATTTTCTATACTGATATTGGAATTAGCGCTGTTGTAGGAATTAGCGTTATTGCTGATATAAGAATAGTTATTGTGTTTAAGTCTGCAGGCTTTATGATTTACTGACATTGTTTGATCCCCTTGGCTGGCGTATTTTTACATCATTTAGATGACAATAATTCGTCAATATGATGTAAATTTTATTTAAAAAATATTGTAGCAAATTAAAAGATAATGTACAATAATAGATAATATTTGTTTTATATTACAAGCAGATACGAATAAACAGCTATGTTTCACAGCATATTAAGTGGAATGTGAATAATAGAAAGGGCGATTTATGAGTAAAGTAGCAATATTAACAGACAGCAATAGCGGTATTACACAGGCACAGGCTAAGGATATGGGTGTTACAGTTATACCTATGCCTTTTTTTATAGATGGTGTGGAATACCTTGAGGATATTAATCTTACACAGGAAGAATTCTATGAAAAGTTGAAAAATGATGCAGATATATCTACATCACAGCCATCTATAGGAACATTGCAGGAATATTTTGATGAATTGTTAAAGGACAATGACGAGGTTGTATTTATACCGATGTCAAGTGGACTTAGCGGTACATGTCAGACAGCAACAATGGTAGCTGGTGATTATGATGGCAAAGTACAGGTTGTCAATAACCAGCGTATATCAGTAACTATGCGCCAGTCGGTTATAGATGCAAAGGCTTTGGCAGATAAAGGAATGAATGCTGAAGAGATTAAGAACATACTTGAGAAACACAAGATGGATTCAAGCATATATATTACTCTTGAGACACTTAAGTATCTTAAAAAGGGTGGAAGGATAACACCTGCGGCTGCGGCAATCGGAACTATGTTAAAGCTTAATCCTGTATTACAGATTCAGGGAGAGAAGCTTGATGCTTTTGCTAAGGCAAGAGGTAAGGCTTCTGCTAAGAAGATTATGCTTAAGGCTATGAAGGATGACTGCGAGAACAGATTTAAAGATTATGCGGCTGAAGGAAATCTTCATATGGAAGTTGCATATACTGGTAATGAAGAAGAAGCTAATGAATGGGCTGAGGTGGTAAAAGAAGCATTTCCAGAATATGATTTTCATATGGACCCGCTCTCGTTAAGTGTTGCCTGTCATATTGGATATGGTTCATTGGCAATAGCAGTGTCAGCTTATGTACCGGAGGCAGAATAATGGCAGCACCTTTAAGAAGTGAGATTGATAATGAGTTCAAATGGGCAGTTAATGACATCTACTCATCAGATAATGTGTGGGAGGAAGATTACCAGAAGCTTATTAAACAGGCGGGCGAGCCCTGTGAATATCAGTCTGTTTTAACTGAGTCGGCTGATAATCTTTATAATGTATTAAGGGAATTAAATGATATAGATTATCTTGTTGAGAGATTATATGTATATGCTTTTATGAGATATTATGAGGATACAGCTAATTCAATGTATCAGGATATGTCAGGCAGGGCGCAGGCGACAGCAGCTAAATGTGCAGAAAAGTACGCATTTGTTGAGCCTGCAATATTAAGTATGGATGAAAATGTTCTCTATGAATATTTAAAAGATGACAGACTTAAGCTGTATAAGCATATGATTGATGATATGTTAAGCCAGAAAGAACATTCGCTGCCTGAGAAGGAAGAAGTTCTTCTTGCAAAGGCATCGCAGGTAATGTCTGTTCCTAATGAGATATTCTCCAAATTTAATAACGCAGATGTCCATTTTGGCAGTATAATTGATGAATCTGGGAATAAGGTTGAGCTGACTAACGCAACATATGTAAAATATATGCAGAGCCAGCAAAGAAGTGTAAGAAAAGAAGCCTTTGAGTGTCTTTATAAGGAATATAAGCAGCATATCAATACGCTTGCAGCCTGCTTTTATGGCAACGTAAAACAGGCAGTATTTAAGGCTGAAGCAAGAAAATATGAATCAACATTACATATGTATCTGTCTGATTCATTTATTCCTGTAGATGTATACAAGAATCTCATTAATACTGTAGATGACAATCTTAATCTTATGCACAGGTATGTTGATATAAGAAAGAAAGCTTTAGGAGTTGATGAGCTTCATTTTTATGATATATATGCTCCGATGGTAGCGGACTATGAGTGGAAGGTTACCTATGATGAAGCCAGACAGATGGTTCTTGAAGCTTTAGCACCTATGGGTGAAGAGTATGTTGCTAAGGTTAAAGAAGGCTTTGAAACAGGCTGGGTTGATGTATATGAGAATAAAGGAAAGCGAACAGGAGCATTCTCGTGGGGTGCATATGGAACACACCCTTATGTATTCCTTAATTTTTCTGGAACATTAGATGATGTATTTACGATTATCCACGAGATGGGTCACGCAATGCATACATACTATTCTAATTCTAACCAGCCATATATATATGCGGGTTACAAGATATTCGTTGCAGAGGTTGCCTCTACATGTAATGAAGCACTTCTTATGAATTATCTGTTGGAAAGCTGTAAGAATGACAAAGATGATAAGAGAAGAAAATATCTTCTTAACCATTATTTTGAGCAGTTTAAGGGTACTTTGTTCAGACAGACAATGTTTGCTGAATTCGAGATGACAACCCATAAAATGGTCGAAGAAGGAAATGTTCTTACTGCTGACAATCTGTGTGATGTATACAGAAAGCTTAATGAAAAGTATTTTGGAAGTGAGTGTGTTATTGATGATGAGATAGCATACGAGTGGGCAAGAATACCACATTTTTATACTCCATTTTATGTATACCAGTATGCAACAGGATATTCAGCAGCTATAGCAATAGCAGCTGGAATATTAAAGGGCGATAAAAACATTAAGGAAGGATATAGGAAATTCCTTTCAGGTGGCTGCAGCATGCATCCTATAGAGCTTCTTAAGCTGTGTGGAATAGATATGGAAAAACCGGATGTTGTTCAGTCAGCGCTTGATGTGTTTAAAGAACTGCTTACAGAATGGGGTTAAGTTATTAACACATTTTGTTCTATAACCCTGATCTGCATTTTGTTATATAATCCTAAGAATAGTAAATAGTAAAAGAACCCTGCGGTATAGCAGGGTTCTTTTTTAGAGGTGTAAAATATGATAAACAAAAAATTTAAGTAGTTGTCTGTTAAATAAGGCTCTTATAAAGCTCTGTTATCTCTTCAACACTTGTTTCTCTTGGATTACCAGGTCTGCATGCATCATCATAAGCTGACTGTGCAAGGAATGGAATATCCTCTTCTTTAACAATATCTTTAAGATCAGCAGGAATACCAACATCCTGTGACAGCTTCTTAACAGCATCTACAGCAGCTTTTCTGTATTCTTCCTGTGTCATATCATCTGTACCTTTAACACCCATAGCTTTCGCAATATCACGATATTTCTCACCAGTTGCTGGAGCGTTGTATTCCATAACTGTTGGAAGGATAATAGCGTTAGCAACACCGTGTGGTGTATCATAGAGAGCACCAAGTGGGTGAGCCATGGAATGAACAATACCAAGACCTACGTTAGAGAATCCCATACCTGCTATATACTGACCAAGTGCCATGCCTTCTCTTCCCTCAGGTGTGTTTTCAACAGCACCTCTAAGGCTCTTAGAAATGATTTCAATAGCTTTAAGATGGAACATATCGGATAATTCCCATGCACCAGCTGTGATGTATCCTTCGATAGCATGTGTGAGGGCATCCATACCTGTAGCGGCTGTAAGTCCCTTAGGCATACTTGACATCATGTCAGGATCAACTACTGCAACAACAGGAATGTCATGTGGGTCAACACATACCATCTTACGATTCTTGCTTGTATCTGTGATAACGTAGTTGATAGTAACCTCTGCGGCTGTACCAGCAGTAGTAGGAACAGCAATGATAGGTACTGCAGGTTTCTTAGTAGGAGCAACACCTTCAAGACTTACAACATCTGCAAACTCAGGGTTGTTGATGATAATGCCGATAGCCTTGGCTGTATCCATAGAAGAACCGCCACCGATAGCGATAAGATAATCAGTACCGGCATCCTTGAATGCCTGAACACCAGTCTTTACATTCTCTACTGTTGGATTAGGCTTGATATCTGAATATACTTCATAAGCTAAGTTGTTTTCATCAAGTACATCAAGAACCTTTTTAGTTACACCGAACTTGATAAGGTCTGGATCTGAGCAGACAAAAGCTTTCTTAAATCCCCTTGCAACAGCTTCTGTAGCTATTTCCTTAATAGCTCCCTTTCCATGATAAGATGTACCATTAAGAATAAATCTCTGTGCCATAATAAATATTTACCTCCATTCACGTTTTAATTCATAGTTACATTTTAACACTTTGTCAGAAATATACAAGCAAAAATATCAAAAAATGCAAAATTGTGTCTAAATTCATAAAAAACATTATATATATGTATACAATCGAGCACATAAAACGAAAAAAATGATTATTCATGTCGAAAAAATTGTAATTCATGCAGATTGTTCCACAGACGTGGATTAATTATGTATTATAAGCATAGTATCAGGGAACTGTTATCCAAAGATAAGTATAAGGGTGAGATATATTTTTATTCTTTATATTGTAATCTTTATAGATGATGGTTAAAGCGGGAATTAAATAAATACATATAATTTACCAATATATAAGGAGGCGTTAATATGAAAAGGTTTTTGAGTGTACTTTTGTGTACGGCAATGCTGATTACAGCAGTACCGGGGATGTATTATGCACAGGGGTTTGGCAGTCAGACTGTATATGCACAGGAAAAAAGCGACAGTGATATACAGGAAATCGATTACCAGCTTAATGGAGGCCACTATGTAAGTGGATATGAGGCTCCTGTGAATTATCCGGTTCAGGAACTTCCTGATAAAGATAAAATAATTAATCAGGGATATGAGTTTGGAGGCTGGTATGATAATGCACAGTTTGAGGGAGAGCCTGTTACTAAGATTGATCAGGGTGATTATACAGGTGTAGTTGTGCTTTATGCCAGATGGATAGAAAGATATTATTATATTGATATACCTCAGAATGTTGATACAGCTGGTAAGGAGACTGGTGAAATACAGGTTTCTGGACATGCAGGAGGTTTATATGAAAAGGATAAGGTGAGTGTTTCAGTATCATCAGATAATAAGTGGAAGCTTATTAATAAAAATACTTCATATACTGATATTATGCTGGATTATGGACTTTATCCGGATGGTAACAACGAAGCACTTGTGGATAATTCTATTGTATCAGAGCTTTCTAAAACAAAGCTTGATAACACAAGTAAGTACTTTGTAAGATTAACAGATGCACCGGAGTATGCTGGTACATATTCAGACAGTCTTACATTTGATATATCCTTTGAAACAACTAATTATAATATAAAGTATGTTACAAACGGAGGAACTCTTTATTCAAAGAATAAGGATGAACAGCATGGCAGCGTAGAACTGACGGAAGAGACCTTTGAAGCTGGTACTAAGCTTTCGCAGCTTCCATCACCTGGAAAGGCTGGTGCGGTATTTCTTGGCTGGTGTTATGATTCGACATGTACAGATTATGTAAGCTCAGAGGACAGGCTGTTAAGCGATGTAGTGTTGTATGCAGCATGGACTGACACACAGGAGTTAAGGACTGTAAGCCTTGAATCATTTGCAAGAAGTTATGATGTTGATGCAGATAGTTTTTCAATAACTGTAACTGATAAGACAGGCAGTCTTACACAGGATGATGTAAGAAGCCTTATAACAATAAAGAATACAAGTGACCTGTCTGATGAGACATCAGCAGTTGTGTCTGCAAAGGCTGTTTTAGATGGAGAATATACATTTTCAGTAGAAAGCAATACAGGCTGGCAGCAGGGCAGTTCATATCGTCTTGAGCTTAATGATGACAGATTATACTTTACAGGTTATGATACAACTATAAGAGAGTACGATTTTACTGTTTATAAGCCAGAGGTGAAAAATGCCGGGCTGAATAATGATATAAAGTATATAAGTTCAGGCAGTCTTAGCAATCTTATGGTTGATGGCAAGTCAGTAGATAATATATCTGTTTCTGCCATGACAGTTGGTGTTGATGGAACTATAACAGATTCAACAAAGGTTACCGGAAGCTTTACATATGTACAGGGTACATTAAGCTTAGGAGATAAGATAGCTGTATATGAAGGAAATGTTATTCCTTCACTTGATACAACATCAGTTTCAGATGATGATGTGTCATTTTTTGAGATAATTGCGGTAGATGGAAGCAGTTATTCATACAGGGGACTTGCAGCTAAGGAAATACTTTTTGTTCCTGATGTACTTCCTGTTAATATGATAGATGATAAAGACAATGATGCTGATAACAATAGTGTCACGATAGCACAGGACAAGCTGTCTTATAATAATGATACTAACAGTACAGATGATAATCCGTCACTAGGTGAAAATACAACTATAGATAATGGGGATTATCTGGCTTTATATAGTGATACAGAGGATAATATCCAGTATGCAGTTATAACAGAGGTTTCTAAAACAGATACAGATTATATAATTTTATACAATATGGTTACCTGGGAAGAAGTACAGGCAGCTATGGATATATATCAGACAGATAACATCAAAGGTGATGATATATTAAAGAACCAGGATGTTAACGAGATTGAAAGAAGTGTTGAACAGCAGGCAGCAGATAGTGGGTTTGCACAGAGTGTTGCTAACGAAGTCGCAAAGGCTGTTGTTATGACAGATTCTTACCAGGAACTGAAAGAATACTTATCAGACAGACTTTCGGCTGATATAAGTGTCAGTGCAGTCAATGATGAAGAAGATGATTATGCTATGCAGTCAGTTGACGATGGTATAGCAGCATATGCAGATGATAATAAACCATCTGTGGGCATAGATCATATAAAAGCAGATCTTTCAACAAAGCTTAAGCACTTTGATAATATAAGTGGATTAAGGCTTGCACTTGATATTGGTGTAGAGATTGAGTTCTCTAATATGAAGGTAGTTGTTTCTGCTGCGTTTGAGCAGGAAGTAAAGATGAATATCAATGTAAGCGGTAAAGCTGTATGGAAAAAGTGGAAGGATATAATTCCTTATATAGATGATTACAGAGTTGCAGTTTCGTTGGATCTTTATGATTATACAGGCATTAATTTTAATGTTGATGTAAAAACAGCAGAAGGCGATGACGAAGAAGATGAAGATTCAACAAAGCTTGATATAGTAGTCAATAAAATAGCAGAAGAATTAAAGAATATGATGGAGCTTGGAACTACATATATTTCTGAGAATTCTGATATATCAACAAGGCTGGAAGATATAAATGACTTAAAGAAAGATGATAATGAAGATGATTCAGAGGATGACAAGGAAATATCAGTGGCAAAAAGTCTTGCCGAGAGATATTCTGATATGCTTGAAAATGAATCTGACTGGGTGGATTTGTACACGAAGTCGCTCACATCATCACATGTAAGGGTTATTGGAATCATTGATGTAGCTTTTGATGTTGAATTCGTAGTATCGGCTAATGTTAATATATCCATGGGAATGACATACTGGTATCAGAATGGTAAAAGGTATGTATACAGCATAATGGTATTCAGTAAAAATGTTACAAGTGATACTATAGACTTAAGTGAAGAAAAGTATGAGCTCTCTGTATATGCCATAGGAACTATAGGCATAAGAGCTGGTATACGTCTGAGTGTCAGTGTTGGTCTTATATCAACAAAGCTTGCCAGTGTAGGATTTTCGGCAGAGGTTGGTGGATATGCACAGATATGGGGATATCTTTACTATCAGCTTAAGTACGCAGCCTCAGAGGGAAGAAGCACAAGCTCTATGGGAGCGATATATATGGAAGTAGGCGTATATATGCAGGTTGATTTCCTCGCACAGGCTTTGGCAGGAACGTTCAGTTATAATCCGACACTTTTTGAGAAACAGTGGCCTTTATACAGTGTAGGTATTGTTGAAAATGTATGTGATTTCTCACATGACCAGGAAGAGTATAAGGATATAAAACTTAAGCGTGATATCAAGGCAGTGCGTATACCGGAAACATATTTTAGTATGCAGTATCTGGATATGAAGGAAGGTCTTGACGATGGTGAGTATTCCAACAAGATATTTGCTGATGACAGCAGATACTATGCTATTACAATGACTAATCCTGCATTTACATATGATCCATTAACGAACGTCATAACTGTTGATCCAGGTGATAAACCAGAGCAGGACGGAGAGATGATAATAACATGGAAGAGCCAGAAGGGTTCCTTCAATACTAAACCTATTATAAGAAGAATCTCTCTTCACTGGGATAACTTAAGAGATGGATATTATATAGCATTCCAGACTAATGGAGGCTCTATAGTAGATACAGTAGTGGCTAAGTATGGAAAAGAAGTAGCTAAGCCTGAGAATCCGGTTAAGACTGGTTATACATTTGCAGGCTGGTATGAAGATGAAGCTCTTACTAAGAAGTATGAAATACCGGATACTATGCCTAATGAGGATAGAATAGTGTATGCTAAGTGGGAAGCAGCAGATATGACATATAGTGTTGCTGACTATGTAGAAGGCACAGATGGCGTATATAGTCTGGCATCTATACGTACAGAAACTGCAAAGACTGATGATACGGTAACAGTACAGCCATCAGAAAGAAGCGGATTTATTACACCACCTGTATTATCATATGTAGTACAGGCTGATGGAAGCACAAGATTTAACTACTATTATGCAAGAAACAAGTACAATATTAAGTTTGTATCAGAAGGAGAGACAGTTTCTGAGGGCAGCTATACATATGGAACACAGATTCCGACACCTTCCGTATACAGACCAGGATATGAGTTTGTAGGATGGGAACCAGAAGTGAGTTATACAGTTCCTGCAAGAGATGTGACTTATACAGCTATATGGAAAGAGTCAGATGATGTTGTGTATACAACAAAGTATTATCTTGAAGATGAGAATGGCGGCTATGTGATAGATAAGGCTGGCATATCCAAGGGAACAACAGGACAGAATGTTACAGCTGCAGCTGCGGATTATGATGAAGGCAGTTATATAGTAAAAGATATACCTTCTGGTATAGTAAAGGCGGATGGCAGTCTTGTTCTTAAAGTATACTACGATAGAAGTACATATGATATTACATATGATACAACAGGCGGCAAGCTTGAGAATAACAAGCAGTCAGTTAAGTGGGGAACAAAGGTTGTTACACAGGTTCCTGTAAGAGATGGTTATGCATTTGCTGGCTGGTATACGGATAAGGAGTGTACAAACAGCTTTAATGGTGTTATGCCTAAAGAGAATATAACGCTTTATGCAAAGTGGGATATGTCAAAGGTTAATTATACTGTTGAACATTATATGGAAAAAACAGATGGAAGTGGATATGAGCTTACAGACAGACAGGTTTATACAACTGATGTAGAAAGTACAGTCACTCCTGATGTGAAAAATGTTAAGGGCTTTACATCTCCACAAAAACAGTCCGTAAAGGTTACAGACAGTACAAAGATTGTTAAGTACTACTATAAGAGAAACGTACATAAGCTTACACTAAAGTATAATAATGGAGAAAATGATGGAGTTTATGAGTATAGATATGGTACTAAGTTATCTGTAGGACAGCCGGTAAGAAAAGGTTATATATTTACAGGCTGGGATAAAGATATAGCAGAAACTATGCCGGATGAAGATATAACATATACTGCAGGCTGGAATATAGCAAAGTTTACTATAAGCTTTAAAACGGATGGTGGAAGTAAGATAGACTCTATAACACAGGATTATAATACAGCTATAAGCGCTCCTGCTGCTCCAGTTAAGAAGGGTTACACATTTACAGGCTGGGATAAGGATATTCCAGACCGCATGCCGGCAGAAAATATGCTTCTTACAGCAAAGTGGAGTAAAGATGTATATAAGATAGCATATAATCTGAATGGTGGAGAAGCAGATAACCCAGGTACTTATGAGGTTGACAGCAGTGTTATTACACTTAAGACACCAGTGCGTAAAGGTTATACGTTTACAGGCTGGAGTGGAACAGGCATAGATGGCACAAGTAAAGAAGTAGTTATAACAACAGGTTCTACAGGAGACAGGACATATACAGCTAACTGGAAGGAAAACAGCTATACTGTACAGTTTATACCTTATGGTGATGGAACAACAGGTTCTATGAAAGAAATGTCACTTATGTATACAGCTGAGGCAGCTATAGAGGATAATAAGTTTGTAAGACCTGGTTATACATTTGCAGGCTGGTCTGTTGAAGCAGGCGGCGAGAAGAAGTATGAGCCTGGTGAGGTTATAAGCAGACTTAAGTCAGGTGATGGCGAAAGAATCACTCTGTATCCAGTATGGACAGCGAATGAATATACTGTACATTTTGATACAGGTGCCGGTGAAAAGCCTGATGATATGGTTTGTACATATGATAAAGAATATGAACTGCCAGTCACTACAAGAAGCGGCTATAGATTTATGGGCTGGAGTGTTGAGGATGGTGGAGCAGTTATATATCTTCCAGGAACATCAGCATCTAATCTGGCATGCGAAGGTGAAGTGACACTGTATGCAAGCTGGCTTAAGGTAGAGTTTAACTATAGCACATATAACAGCTATCATGTTACAGATGCTAAGAATGAAACACCAGTTAAGTTCCATTTTATGATAGGTGGAAGCCAGGCGGGCAATTCATCAACAGATGGTGGACGTACCAATGTTATATATATGGATGGAATGAATTTGGAAGAGTTAAAGCGCGTATGCAGTACAATGACATTTACTATTACGTATAAGCTTGATATGGATGAAGATGGATATGCAGATATGGATATAACGTATAGGAAAGCTTCTAACCAGAGCTGGCATGGATTTGCAGAAAAAGATATAGATATAAAGAAGAATAATGGTAAAACATTAACTTACACGTATTCTATAAATATTTCAGATGTGGATGCTATATGCTATAGATTTGATGCACATGGATCTTTATCTGATAAATATTGGCTTAGAAATATCAGATTCAATGCAAAGTTTCATTAAAGAGTATCAATAATAATATATAAAGAAGTTTATAATTAAAAATGAAGCATAAGAGTATTGTTTTCTTCGACGAATAAGGATATCATAGTCAAGTAAGACATAGGTTTTCCTATGTTGGTGTAAAAAGCAGGAAACCAAACTTTGGTCGGGGAGGTTCCTGCTTTTTGTTTATATGTAACTTAGATATAATAACAGCAGGTACAGGATAAAACAATCTGGCGTAAAATACATAAGATTAATTTATGCTGTACCTTTTTTAATTTGCTTGAAAATAGAAAAAAAGATGTATGGAAAGTTACGATTTACAGTCCGTTGCAGAACTTCTGGCAGGGGAATATGTAGTGAATTCCAATCGTTCAGTTTGTGTAATTGTAAAATCGGAATTGTATCAGCGTAAGAAGGAGAACAATATCATGTTTAGAACAATTCGTAAAAAGAAAAATGAAATCAGCATCGACACTGCAAAGGCTCTTTTGCAGTCCAGCCGACGTGGCGTTCTTGCCGTAAATGGAGATGACGGATATCCCTATGCAATTCCTATCAACTATGTCTACGATGACGATGCACAGAAAATTTATTTTCATGGAGCACGTGCCGGCCATAAAGTAGATGCACTGCGTGCCTGTGACAAAGTATGTTTCACGGTATATGGAAATGAAACCATCAAAGAAGAAGATTGGGCACTGTTTGTGCAGAGCGTTGTGGTATTCGGCAGATGTCACCTCGTAGAATCCAGTGCAAGAGCAACAACTCTGTTAAAACGATTTGCAATGAAATACTATCCCAGCGAACAGTTAGTTGATGAGGAAATTGCCCACGCAGGAAAAGCTGTGCAAATTTTTGAAATAGAAGTGGAGTACCTCAGAGGCAAGGAAATACAGGAACGATAAATTCAAGTTTGCCGAAATATATTTCTAACTTTCCCTATTTTACAGGCTTTCCAGCCTGTGCATTAGCGAAACGATATGTATTTTCCCTTATTTTTGCCCTTATGAGATAATCGTAAGGGAAATAAGG
>OHMA01000348.1_pt1 | contig 28398 bp, 19 predicted proteins | sample 1569171 | NCBI WGS metagenome assembly OHMA01 (sample SAMEA3879580, study PRJEB24766) | human gut metagenome | biome: human-associated habitat; feature: feces | place: USA | collected 1985/1987
CCGCCTGAGCGGTAGCGGCCAGACGCTGCTCAACGACCCGGAGGTGCGTAAGGCATATCTGGGGATCAGCGGCTGAGGGGGTTATTCCCGCAGTTCGTTACGGGTTTTAATGTGCTGCCAGAAACGTTCGGCGGCCTGGTTAAGCCGCGAGCCGGAGCGGTAGAGCCAGGCGCCGATCGGCAGCGACAGGCTCTCATCGAGGATCGTCAGCCGGCCTTCGTCCAGCTCGCGCTGAATGGAGTACTGCGGCAGCCAGCCCACGCCGTCGCCATTGAGGATCATGCGCTTGAGCAGCTCGCTCATGGAAGAGACAAACGTAAGGGAGAAGGTGATCTCCGGCGTACGGTCGATGACCTGGTTCACCTGGCGCCCCATATAGCTGTCGTTGGCGTATTTCATCAGCGGCAGCACGCCGCGATGTAAATGAAACAGCGGGCGGCCATGTTCGTCGCAGGGGGAGACCAGGTGCAGGTAAGAATCAAAAATTTTATGATTAATAAACGGATAGTTCATTAATTCTTCATTATAGAAGGAGAGGATAAAATCGCTTTTTCCCTCTTTCAGGTTAAATACGGCGTCGTTGACGTTAATCGATTCAACATGAAAAGTCTTATTTTTACGGTCGGTGTAACCGGCGATGATCTCCGGCAGTAATAACACCGACAGCGAAGGGGCGGCGTCGATTCTTATTTTCTGGGTAGTGTTATTTAAGCCTTTAATACGGCTGATCTGAAAATCCATGTCATCGAGCATATTTCGCGCATAGCCGACAAAAATTTTCCCGCGGTTGGTCAGCTGCAGGGGGTTGGCGCTACGATCGAAGATGCTGAATCCGAGGGAGGCCTCCAGCGACTGGATGCGTCGGCTGAACGAGGACTGAGAGATGTTGCGGGCTTTGGCCGCCAGGGTAAAGCTGCGCGACTCCTCAAGGGCAATCACATCATACAGCCATTTTACTTCCAGATTTGCCAACACCGATCCAGTCCTCAAAAACGCAATAAAGGCTATGCAATTTTAGCATAGCGCATAGAAACTATGCAATTAACATAATTATCGACAGGTGTTAACATTTTTTGGAAAGTTGAGATTTATGAATGCATATCGGCGACCCTACATGAGCACGATATGAAATCGCGACTCACGGTTATTTATTGCTTTATTTCATTGTCCAGGACTTATCTTATTAAATAGCCGGCGACGATGACGAAAGCAATGAATAACCCAGGCCTCTTACCTTAAATAGTTTGTCAGGAGTTCCATGTCACAACAAATTGAATCAGTAAAAATGGCTCTGCAGGAGCTGGGGATTAATGCAAGCGGCGAATTCTTTTACAACCCTGATTACGATTTGCTTATTGCACATGAAACCTCTCCTGAGCTGACCGGCGCGGCCCGCGGCGTGATGACCGACTCTGGCGCTGTGGCTGTTGATACCGGGATCTTCACCGGCCGTTCGCCGCGCGATAAATACATCGTCCGCGACGAACAGACTCGCGACACCGTCTGGTGGGCAGACTCCGGCCTCGGCCGTAATGACAATAAGCCGTTATCGCCAGACGTGTGGCGTAGCCTGAAAAGCCTGGTCGCGGGCCAGCTGAGCGGCAAAAAACTGTACGTCATCGACGCCTGGTGCGGCGCCAGCCCGGACACCCGTCTTGGCGTACGCTTCGTCACCGAGGTGGCGTGGCAGGCCCACTTTGTCAAAAACATGTTCATCGTGCCAAGCGCCGACGAGCTGGCCAGCTTTACGCCAGACTTCGTGGTGCTCAACGGCGCGGGCTGCACCAATGCCAACTGGCAGGCGCAGGGGATGAACTCCGAGAACTTTGTCGCCTTTAATCTGAGCGAGCGTATTCAGCTCATCGGCGGTACCTGGTACGGCGGCGAAATGAAGAAAGGGCTGTTCTCGGTCATGAACTACCTGCTGCCGCAGAAAGGCATCGCGTCGATGCACTGCTCGGCCAACCGTGGCGAAGCAGGGGACGTGGCGCTGTTCTTCGGCCTCTCCGGGACCGGGAAAACCACCCTGTCGACCGATCCGCATCGTCAGCTGATTGGCGATGATGAGCACGGTTGGGACGATGACGGCGTGTTTAACTTCGAAGGCGGCTGCTACGCTAAGACCATCAATCTCGATCCGCAGGCGGAGCCGGAGATTTATGGCGCCATCCGCCGCAATGCGCTGCTGGAAAACGTGGTGGTGCGCGCCGACGGTAGCGTGGATTATGCCGACGGCAGCAAAACCGAAAACACCCGCGTCTCCTATCCGCTGTCGCATATCGACAATATCGTCAAGCCGGTGTCCCGCGCGGGCCATCCGTCGAAGGTGATTTTCCTTGCCGCCGATGCGTTTGGCGTCCTGCCGCCGGTCTCCCGCCTGACCGCCGACCAGACGCAGTACCATTTCCTGTCCGGGTTTACCGCCAAACTGGCCGGCACCGAGCGCGGCGTAACCGAACCCACGCCAACCTTCTCCGCCTGCTTCGGCGCCGCCTTCCTGTCGCTGCACCCGACGCAGTACGCCGAAGTGCTGGTCAAACGCATGCAGGCGGCTGGCGCGCAGGCTTATCTGGTCAATACCGGCTGGAACGGCACCGGCAAGCGCATCTCGATTAAAGATACCCGCGCGATCATCGACGCCATCCTCAATGGCTCGCTGGACAACGCGGAGACCTTTACCCTGCCGATGTTTAACCTGCAGATCCCGACGGCGCTCCCGGGCGTGGATACCCACATCCTCGATCCGCGCAGCACCTATGGTTCCCCGGAGCAGTGGCAGGAAAAAGCCGACCAGCTGGCGAAGCTGTTTATTGAGAATTTTGAGAAGTATACCGATACGCCAGCGGGCGCCGCGCTGGTGGCGGCAGGACCGCAGCGCTAACGGGCGCAAAGGTGAAAAAGCCGGGCTTGCCCGGCTTTTTATTGTGCAACATCCTGAGCAGCTAACCGCGGGCGCGATCAGCTCTCCCTGGCGGGTTTCATCGGCGCCAGCATCCGGTGCACCGGCAGCCAGGCGCGGATCAGTAACCCGCCGCGTTCGCTGGAGCCAATCTCCAGTCGGCCGTTGTGATTGTCGATAATACGCTGAACAATCGCCAACCCCAGCCCGGTGCCGCTGGTGCTGCGGGCGCTGTCGCCGCGTACAAACGGCTGAAACAGGTGCTCCCGCTGCTCAGGTTTAATCCCCGGTCCATCATCTTCTACCTGGAACCAGGCCCGGCTCGCTTCGCTGCCGCTGCTGACCTTGATCCAGCCATTGCCATAGCGGGCCGCGTTGACCACCATATTCGCCAGCGCGCGCTTGATAGACAGCGGGTGCATACGTACCGGAATTTCGCCGGCCTGCAGGGCGGTGGCGATTTCCCGCTCATAGCCGCTCTCCGCAGCGATCACTTCCCCCAGCACCGCATTCAGATCCGCCAGCTCCATCGGCATCTCCTGCCCGGTGCGCAGATAGTCGATAAACTGCTCGATGATGGCGTTGCACTCTTCGATATCTTTGTTGATCGACTCCGCGAGATAGCCGTCCTGCTCGCCCATCATCTCGGTGGCCAGACGAATGCGGGTCAGCGGGGTTCGTAAATCATGACTGACCCCGGCCATCAGCAGCGTACGGTCATCAGCCAACTGCTTCACGCCCGCCGCCATATGGTTAAAGGCGCGCGTCACCGAACGCACTTCGGAGGCGCCATACTCGCGCAGCGGCGGCGGAATAATGCCGCGCCCGACCTGCAGCGCCGCGTGCTCCAGATCCACCAACGGGCGGTTCTGAATACGAATAAACAGCCAGGCGCCGCCTATCGCCAGCAGCATGATCGCCAGGGTATAGCGGAACAGCGGCGAGAAGTCGCCCTGATGGATCTCGGTCAGCGGCACCCGCACCCAGATATTGGGCGACAGCCAGGTCTTCAGCCACACCACAGGGGAGCTTTTATTGACCTCTACCCGCACCTCTGTGGGGCCACCAAGCTGATGGGCCATCTGCTGACTTAAGAATTCATAATGCTGCGCCCAGCGCAGGCCTGCGTCTTCCGCCGCTTCATTGGAATAGAGCGAAATCCCCAGCTCGCGATAAATTTCACGACGAAACGCCGGGGGCACCACCAGCTGGGTGCCATCCTCCAGCTGCAGTTTGTCGGTCATCAGCATACGCACTTCGTAGGCTAACACTTTATTAAACTGCTGGAGACTCGGCAGGATCGCGAAATTCAGTACCACCAGATAGGTCGTCACCAGGCTGACGAACAGCAAGGTGACGATCAGGAGCAGTGTGCGAGCAAAGGAGCTGCGCGGCGAAAAGCGCACGCGTTTCATGCCTTAGAACCGTCCGGGACGAAGACGTAGCCCAGACCCCAGACGGTCTGGATGTAGCGCGGATGCGCCGGGTCCTCTTCCACCATGCGGCGCAGGCGGGAGATCTGTACGTCGATGGAGCGCTCCATCGCAGAGTATTCGCGGCCGCGGGCGAGGTTCATCAGCTTATCGCGCGACAGCGGCTCACGGGGATGGCTCACCAGCGCCTTCAGGACCGCGAATTCGCCGCTGGTCAACGGCATCGGCTCGTCTTCACGGAACATCTCGCGGGTGCCTAAATTCAGTTTGAATTTACCAAAGGCGATAACCGCCTCTTCCTGCGACGGCGCGCCCGGCAGCTCGTTCGCCTGGCGGCGCAGCACCGCCCGGATGCGGGCCAGCAGTTCGCGCGGGTTAAACGGCTTCGGAATATAGTCGTCAGCCCCGATCTCCAGACCCACGATCCGATCGACCTCTTCGCCTTTCGCCGTCACCATAATGATCGGCATCGGGTTACTCTGGCTGCGCAGACGACGGCAGATAGAGAGACCATCTTCGCCCGGCAGCATCAGATCCAGCACCATCAGGTGGAAGGATTCACGGGTTAACAGACGATCCATCTGTTCGGCGTTCGCCACGCTACGAACCTGGAAGCCCTGCTCGGTCAGATAACGCTCGAGCAGCGCACGCAGGCGCATGTCGTCATCCACAACCAGAATCTTATAATTCTCTTGCATTGTTTGTACTCCCAAAGGTTCACTGCGATAGTCAGTGCGTATTCTCAAAAAAGCCCGGCGCGCTCACCAGCTAAATCTGGTATATATTCCAGGCTAAATTGTTACAAAGCATATTTAACAGCAGGTTAAGTATACATTTAATCATAAGACACAGTATTTATCCTGTCGGTATTATTACGCGCTACAAATTGTGCGCAACGACAGACAGTCAGAAGGTTGAACTCACGATGAAAACGCCGCTGATCACCCGCGAGGGATATGAAAAACTGAAGCAGGAGATGGACTACCTGTGGCGCCAGGAGCGTCCGGAAGTGACCAAAAAGGTGACCTGGGCCGCCAGCCTCGGCGACCGCAGCGAGAACGCGGACTACCAGTACAACAAAAAGCGCCTGCGGGAGATCGATCGCCGGGTCCGCTATCTGACCAAATGTCTGGAACAGTTGAAAATCGTCGATTACTCGCCGCAACAGGAAGGTAAAGTCTTCTTCGGCGCCTGGGTAGAGATTGAAAACGATGAAGGCGATATCAAGCGCTTTCGCATCGTCGGTTACGATGAAATTTTTGGCCGCAAAGACTATATCTCCATCGACTCGCCGATGGCGCGCGCACTGTTAAAAAAAGAGGTTGGCGATCTGGCCATCGTCAACACGCCGGCGGGCGAAGCCAGCTGGTATGTCAACGAGATCGAATACGTTAAATAGACAAGAACTTTCCGAGAGACGCCCGGCGCGGCTGGTATTTTTAGCCGTCAGTCCGTATAACTAGTCCCTGTTTTTTGACCCTAAAGATGAATTAAAAGCCATGATGAATGATTCGCTCTGCCGCATTATTGCGGGTGAACTTCAGGCCAGAGCCGAACAGGTAGAAGCTGCCGTTCGCCTGCTTGATGAAGGGAACACCGTGCCGTTTATTGCACGTTATCGTAAAGAAGTCACCGGCGGTCTGGATGACACGCAGCTGCGTAATCTGGAAACTCGCCTCGGCTATCTGCGCGAACTCGAAGACCGTCGTCAGGCGATCCTCAAATCCATCGCTGAACAGGGCAAACTGACCGACGCGCTGGAAAAAGCCATCAACACCACGCTCAGCAAAACCGAACTGGAAGATCTCTACCTGCCCTACAAGCCGAAGCGCCGTACACGCGGGCAGATCGCTATCGAAGCCGGGCTCGAACCGCTGGCTGACCTGCTGTGGAATGAACCGGCCCACGATCCGGAAGCGGAGGCCGCAAAATATATTGATGCCGATAAGGGCGTAGCCGACAGCAAAGCGGCCCTGGACGGCGCGCGCTATATTCTGATGGAGCGGTTTGCCGAAGACGCCGCGCTGCTGGCGAAGGTCCGTGACTATCTGTGGAAAAACGCCCACCTGGTCTCCACCGTCGTCAGCGGTAAAGAAGAGGAAGGCGCTAAATTCCGCGACTACTTCGATCACCATGAACCGATCGCCACCGTGCCGTCGCATCGCGCGCTGGCGATGTTCCGCGGTCGCAACGAAGGCGTCCTGCAGCTCTCTTTAAACGCTGACCCGCAGTTTGACGAGCCGCCGAAAGAGAGCCACGGCGAGCAAATTATTATCGACCACCTGGGCCTGCGCCTGAATAACGCCCCGGCGGACAGCTGGCGTAAAGGCGTCGTCAGCTGGACCTGGCGGATCAAAGTCCTGATGCATCTCGAAACCGAGCTGATGGGCACCGTGCGCGAACGCGCGGAGGACGAGGCAATCAACGTCTTCGCCCGCAACCTGCACGATCTGCTGATGGCCGCGCCCGCCGGGCTGCGCGCCACCATGGGACTCGATCCGGGCCTGCGCACCGGGGTGAAAGTGGCCGTCGTCGACGCCACCGGTAAACTGGTCGCTACCGATACCATCTATCCCCACACCGGCCAGGCCGCCAAAGCGGCCGTCGCCGTCGCCGCGCTGTGTGAGAAGTACAACGTTGAGCTGGTGGCCATCGGCAACGGTACCGCCTCGCGTGAAACCGAGCGTTTCTTCCTCGACGTGCAGAAACAGTTCCCGAAGGTCACCGCCCAGAAGGTGATCGTCAGTGAAGCCGGGGCTTCCGTTTACTCCGCCTCCGAGCTGGCGGCGCAGGAGTTTCCGGACCTCGACGTGTCGCTGCGCGGCGCGGTCTCCATCGCCCGCCGTCTGCAGGATCCCCTGGCCGAGCTGGTGAAAATCGACCCGAAATCCATTGGCGTCGGCCAGTATCAGCACGACGTCAGCCAGACCCAGCTGGCGCGTAAGCTGGACGCGGTGGTGGAAGACTGTGTGAACGCCGTCGGCGTTGACCTGAACACCGCCTCCGTTCCGCTGCTGACCCGCGTCGCCGGCCTGACCCGCATGATGGCGCAGAACATCGTCGCCTGGCGCGACGAGAATGGTCAGTTCCAGAACCGCCAGCAGCTGCTGAAAGTCAGCCGTCTGGGGCCGAAAGCCTTTGAACAGTGCGCGGGCTTCCTGCGTATCAACCACGGCGACAACCCGCTGGATGCCTCCACCGTTCACCCGGAAGCTTACCCGGTAGTCGAACGTATTCTGGCCGCCACCCAGCAGGCGCTGAAAGATCTGATGGGCAATAGCAGTGCGCTGCGCCACCTGAAGGCAGTGGACTTCACCGATGAGAAGTTTGGCGTCCCGACGGTCACCGACATTATCAAAGAGCTGGAAAAACCGGGCCGCGATCCGCGTCCGGAGTTTAAGACCGCGAAGTTCGCCGATGGTGTGGAGACCATGAATGACCTGCTGCCGGGAATGATTCTGGAAGGTGCCGTCACCAACGTCACCAACTTCGGCGCGTTTGTTGATATCGGCGTTCATCAGGACGGACTGGTACACATTTCGTCGCTTTCTGACCGGTTTGTTGAGGATCCGCACACCGTGGTGAAAGCGGGCGACATCGTCAAGGTCAAAGTGATGGAAGTCGATCTGCCGCGTAAGCGTATCGCCCTGACCATGCGTCTCGACGAGCAGCCGGGCGACAGCAACGCCCGCCGCGGCGGTGGTCAGGAGCGCCCGCAGGGAAATCGCCCGGCTGCGAAAGCCGCCAAACCCCGCGGTCGCGAGGCGCAGCCTGCCGGCAACAGCGCGATGATGGATGCCCTCGCCGCAGCGATGGGTAAAAAACGCTAAACTCTCCCTGCCCCTTTTTCAGGGGCAGTTTTTTTTCATGACCAGGCCATCGCCATCACGCGCAAAACAGCTTCAGTTGTTTCTGATAACCTGCTTTTATTCCACGCCTGAAAGGTAGCGAAATTAATATTTTCATTTCGTTAACTTCAGAAACCTTAATTAAACATTAGCTCGCCGAAATAATATTTCGCGCATTTTTGATTACAGGCTGACTTTGCGGCATATCAATAAAAAGGTGATTTTCACTTTAAAAATAGCCTGCAGCGCATCATATGTATTGATGATAAAAACCATTCTCATTATCATCGATTACAGAACGTTTTTTCTTTTTTCGTTGGCTACGGTCCCCGGCGCAACTGCCTCCAGGCGTCCGGAAAATTCTTCTTCGGTTAGCGATAGACAAGTAGGCCCTATGCAATTCACACCTGATAGTGCGTGGAAAATTACCGGTTTTTCTCGCGATATTAGCCCAGCATACCGTCAGAAACTGCTCTCCCTCGGCATGCTGCCCGGTTCCTCTTTTCATGTGGTTCGCGTGGCGCCGCTCGGCGATCCTGTTCATATTGAAACCCGACGCGTCAGTCTGGTATTACGCAAAAAAGATCTCGCCTTAATCGAACTGGAAGCGGTTGCACAATAACGGCTGGCCCGGCACAAGAGTCTGAAATATGCAAAAATTAACCGTTGGTTTAATTGGTAATCCTAATTCCGGCAAGACCACCTTATTTAATCAGCTGACCGGCGCTCGCCAGCGCGTGGGCAACTGGGCTGGGGTGACCGTTGAGCGTAAAGAGGGGATTTTCGCCACCACTGACCACCAGGTCACGCTGGTCGACCTCCCGGGAACCTACTCCCTGACCACCATCTCCTCGCAGACCTCGCTGGACGAGCAGATTGCCTGCCACTACATCCTGAGCGGCGACGCTGACATGCTGATTAACGTGGTCGATGCCTCCAACCTCGAGCGCAACCTCTATCTGACGCTGCAGCTGCTCGAGCTGGGGATCCCCTGCGTCGTCGCGCTGAACATGCTGGATATCGCCGAAAAGCAGAAGGTGCGGATCGATATCGACGCCCTCGCCGCCCGTCTCGGTTGCCCGGTCATTCCGCTGGTATCGACTCGCGGACGGGGGATCGAAGCGCTGAAGATCGCCCTCGACCGTCATCAGGCGAACAGCGATCTTGAGCTGGTCCACTATCCGCAGCCGCTGCTGCGCGAAGCTGACCTGCTGGCGCAGCAGATGTCAGCGCAGATCCCGACCCGGCAGCGGCGCTGGCTGGGTCTGCAGATGCTGGAGGGCGATATCTACAGCCGGGCCTATGCCGGCGACGCCGCCGATAAACTGGATATCGCCCTGGCGAATCTCAGCGACGAGATCGACGACCCGGCGCTGCACATCGCTGACGCGCGCTATCAGACCATCGCCGCCATTTGCGACGCCGTCAGCAATACCCTGACCGCCGAACCAAGCCGCTTCACCGCCGCGATGGACAAAGTGATCCTCAACCGCTTCCTCGGGTTGCCGATTTTTCTCTTTGTCATGTACTTGATGTTCCTGCTGGCGATCAACATCGGCGGCGCGCTGCAGCCGATTTTCGATGCCGGCTCGGTCGCGATCTTTGTGCATGGCATTCAATGGCTGGGTTACACCCTGCACTTCCCGGACTGGCTGACCGTGTTCCTCGCCCAGGGGATCGGCGGCGGTATCAACACCGTGCTGCCGCTGGTGCCGCAGATCGGCATGATGTATCTGTTTCTCTCCTTCCTTGAGGACTCCGGCTACATGGCGCGCGCCGCCTTTGTGATGGATCGCCTGATGCAAGCCCTCGGCCTGCCGGGGAAATCCTTCGTCCCGCTGATTGTCGGTTTTGGCTGCAACGTGCCGTCGGTGATGGGCGCCCGCACCCTTGACGCGCCGCGCGAGCGTCTGATGACCATTATGATGGCGCCGTTTATGTCCTGCGGCGCGCGGCTGGCGATCTTCGCCGTCTTCGCGGCCGCCTTCTTTGGGCAGAACGGCGCGCTGGCGGTCTTCTCGCTCTATGTGCTGGGCATTGTGATGGCCATCCTCACCGGCCTGATGCTGAAGCACACCATTATGCGCGGCGAAGCCTCGCCGTTCGTGATGGAGCTGCCGGTGTACCACGTCCCGCATATCAAGAGCCTGATTATCCAGACCTGGCAGCGCCTGAAAGGCTTTGTGCTGCGCGCCGGGAAGGTGATCGTCATCGTCAGCATCTTCCTCAGCGCGCTGAACAGCTTCTCACTGAGCGGTAAGGTCGTCGACAACATCAACGACTCCGCGCTGGCCTCGGTGAGCCGGGTCATTACGCCGGTGTTTAAACCGATCGGCGTGCATGAAGATAACTGGCAGGCCACCGTCGGCCTGTTTACCGGCGCGATGGCGAAAGAGGTGGTAGTGGGTACGCTGAACACCCTCTATACCGCCGAAGATATCCAGAATGAGGAATTCAATCCGCAGACCTTCAGCCTCGGCGAAGAACTGCTCGCCGCCGTCGATGAGACATGGCAGGGACTGAAAGACACCTTCAGCCTCAGCGTCCTGGCCAACCCCATCGAAGCCAGCAAAGGCGATGGCGAAATGGCCACCGGCGCCATGGGGGTGATGGGCAGTAAATTTGGCAGCGCGGCGGCGGCATACAGCTACCTGATCTTCGTCCTGCTCTATATTCCCTGCATCTCGGTGATGGGCGCCATCGCCCGCGAATCAAGCCGCGGCTGGATGACCTTCTCCATCCTGTGGGGGCTGAATATCGCCTATTCGCTCTCGACGCTCTATTACCAGACCGTTAGCTTTAGCGATCACCCGCGCTACAGTCTGGTGTGTATCCTGGCGGTAGTGTTGTTCAACGTGGTGCTCTTCGGCCTGTTGCGCCGGGCGCGCAGCCGGGTGGACGTCTCGCTGCTGGCCACGCGAAAAACGCCGGCCTCCTGCTGTTCCAGCCCGGCTGGCGATTGCCACTAAGGAGGGACTGTGGCGTCGTTAATGGAAGTCCGCGATATGCTGGCCCTGCAGGGCCGCATGGAGGCGAAACAGCTCAGTGCTCGCCTGCAGACGCCTCAGCCGCTGATTGACGCCATGCTTGAGCGAATGGAAGCCATGGGTAAGGTGGTCCGGATCAGCGAAACGAGCGAGGGCTGCCTCTCCGGCAGCTGTAAAAGTTGCCCTGAAGGGAAAGCGGCGTGCCGGCAGGAGTGGTGGGCGCTACGATGAAAGGAGTAAGGCCAGGTCGCGCAACGAGGTAAAACGAGTAAGACAGCTATGAAAAACGGGCCAGCAGGCCCGTTTTCTTATGACTGGATTATTTATAAACGTCAGCGTTCGCGTGTACGGTTTTTTCGTTTTTCTGCCCGGCAATCACCACAAAGTATTTCCCACCCAGCTCATCGGCTTTTTTCGACAGATCGCGTCGGGCGTCCATCGGCGACGTCGTCCTGGAGGTCGTAATGCTACCGACCTTGGTCAGATTCATCTTCGCCACGTCTTCTTTTTGGATCTCTTTCGCGGCGAATGCGCCGAAAGAGAGGGTGCCTATCACCAGAGATGCAACCATTCCTGTAACAAGTTTCATAGCCTCTACTCTCCATAAGGTTGTTATTGTAGGTCACGGTGGCGGATTGAAATAATCAACCACCGTAACAACCTAAGTATTGCTAGGAATGGCCCTTTTACCATGGCGCGGCAAAAAAAATTACCCCAGCCGCGTCTTCAGCGCCAGCAGCGGCTCGCAGAAGGCCGCGGGATGGGAAACAAACGGCGCATGCGCGGCCTTATCGAAGAGGATTGACTCGCTTTCCGGCCACAGGTCATCCAGCAACGGGACGATCTTGCGCGGCACCAGTCCATCCAGCCGGCCATACAGCCGCAGAAACGGCATCGGCAGCCTGACCAGCGCCTGACGCAGATCGACGGTTCTGAGGATCTCCAGTCCGCCATTCAGCGCCTCGGCGGAAGGCATCGGCAGCGAGAGCACCGCCTGCTTTAACGCCCGCGCATCCTGACGCGCGCTCTCTGTGCCCATGGTTTGCAGGGCGAGGAATCGCTCGACGGTGCGCTGGAAATCGTCGCTCAGCTGCTGCTGAAATCCGGCCAGCACCTCGGGCTTGATGCCGGGCCAGTCGTCACGAGCCGCGAAACAGGGGGAAGAGGCAACCGTCACCAGCGCCTGCACGCGTTCCGGACGCATAATCGCGACCTGGCTGGCCACCAGCCCGCCCAGGCTCCAGCCCAGCCACACCGCCTGTGGAGGGGCCTGCTCCAGCACCCGCTGCGCCATCGCCTCCAGCGACATCGCCCCAAACCCGCCGCTGCGGCCATAGCCCGGCAGATCCACCAGGTGGAGGGTAAAATGCGAAGCCAGCTGCGGCGTGATGCAATCCCATACCTGAGCGTTCAGCCCCCAGCCGTGCAGCAGCACAAGATGACAATCTCCTTCGCCGATTGTTTGCCACCAGATGTCGTTCATCCGTTACCGTTCTCTTTTTACTGGACAGAAGGCCAAATATGCTAACAGCACACAGCTTATGCTGGCTATGCCAAATGCCGCTGGCAGTCGCCCGCTGGGGGATCTGCTCCCGCTGCAGACGCGCCCTGCTCGCCTGTCCCCCGCTCTGCCCGCAGTGCGGCCTGCCGGCGGCGGCATCCCGTCACCCCTGCGGCCGCTGCCTGCAAAAGCCGCCTCCCTGGCATCGGCTGGTGGCGGTCAATGACTATCGCCCGCCGCTGAGCGGTCTGGTGCAGCAGCTGAAGTTTCACCATCGCCCGGAGCTGGGCCCCGCCCTCGCGCGTCTGCTGCTGCAGCGCCTTCTGCAGCGTGACGATTTGCCGCCAGTAGACGCTCTGGTCGGCGTGCCGCTATGGCATCGCCGTCGCTGGCGCCGGGGTTATAATCAGTGCGACGAACTGTGCCGACCGTTAGCCCGCTGGCGAGGATGCGTCTGGCATCGCGAAGGCCTGACTCGCCAGCGAGCCGGCGCCGTCCAACATTCGCTCAATGCCCGCCAGCGCAGGCAGAACCTGAAAAATGCCTTTCAGCTTGAATTTGCCGTGCAGGGACTCCATATCGCTCTGGTGGATGATGTCGTCACGACCGGCAGCACCGTCGCCGAGATATCCCGCCTGCTTTTGCGAAACGGCGCCGCGACGGTTCAGGTATGGTGTTTGTGCCGTACCTTGTAGACCCCCGCTGATGGGCGTATTATAACCCAGTAAAATAGTCAACTATTAGGCCAACGCTATGATCCGTATTTCCGATGCTGCACAAGCGCACTTTGCCAAACTGCTGGCAAATCAGGAAGAAGGGACGCAAATTCGCGTATTTGTGATTAATCCCGGCACCCCAAACGCTGAGTGCGGCGTATCCTACTGCCCACCGGATGCGGTGGAAGACACCGACACGGCGCTGAAATTTGAACAGCTGACCGCCTATGTCGATGAGCTCAGCGCGCCCTATCTGGAAGACGCTGAAATTGATTTCGTCACTGACCAGCTCGGCTCGCAGCTGACGCTGAAAGCGCCGAACGCCAAAATGCGCAAAGTCTCTGACGATGCCCCGCTGATGGAGCGCGTCGAGTACCTGCTGCAGTCGCAGATTAATCCGCAGCTGGCAGGCCACGGCGGCCGCGTATCGCTGATGGAGATCACCGACGACGGTCTGGCTATCCTGCAGTTCGGCGGCGGATGCAACGGCTGCTCGATGGTCGACGTGACCCTGAAAGAAGGTATTGAAAAACAGCTGCTGAACGAGTTTCCGGAGCTGAAAGGGGTTCGCGATCTGACCGAGCATCAGCGCGGCGAGCACTCCTACTACTAAGCCCTTCCTCCGGCGGCACCCTGCCGCCGGTCCTCCCTGGCCCTTTCTGTGTTACCGCGCAACATCTCCCGCTAAATGACCGGCAAAAACCGGGGAAAGAGTATGACTTAAGTCTCATATTTAACATTTTCCCCCGTCAGGTGATTCTCAACCCTCACATGTTACCCGTATCATCCACTTCAGGCGCCACCGGCAAAAAAATAGCCAGCTATCCTTTCTCTGGGTAAGGATAATGCAAGCGTTTACGGTGCCAGACTATTTTGCTCCCTGACGGAGCGGATGCTCTACAGGTTCGAACTTTGACGTTACCCATAACAAATTAAGGCCAGGTAAATCATGCCATTAGTCATCGTTGCTATCGGGGTTGCCCTGTTGTTGCTGTTAATGATCCGTTTCAAAATGAACGGCTTCATTGCGCTGGTTCTGGTGGCGCTCGCCGTCGGATTAATGCAGGGTATGCCACTGGATAAAGTGATCGTCTCCATCAAAAACGGCGTTGGCGGCACCCTTGGCAGCCTCGCGCTGATCATGGGCTTCGGCGCTATGCTCGGTAAGCTGCTGGCAGACTGCGGCGGCGCCCAGCGTATCGCCACCACGCTTATCAATAAGTTCGGTAAGAAGCATATTCAGTGGGCGGTGGTCCTGACCGGCTTCACCGTTGGCTTCGCCCTGTTCTATGAAGTGGGCTTCGTGCTGATGCTGCCGCTGGTGTTCACCATCGCCGCCTCGGCCCGTATTCCGCTGCTGTACGTCGGCGTACCGATGGCAGCCGCGCTCTCCGTCACCCACGGCTTCCTGCCGCCGCATCCGGGTCCGACCGCGATCGCCACCATCTTCCATGCCGATATGGGCAAAACGCTGCTCTACGGCACCATTCTGGCTATCCCGACGGTTATCCTGGCGGGACCGGTGTTTGCGCGCTTCCTGAAAGGGATAGATAAGCCGATCCCGGAAGGCCTGCATAACCCGAAAGTGTTCACTGAAGAAGAGATGCCAGGCTTTGGCGTCAGCGTCTGGACCTCGCTGGTTCCGGTGATCCTGATGGCGATGCGCGCCGTGGCTGAGATGATCCTGCCGAAAGGCCACGCCTTCCTGCCAATTGCCGAGTTCTTCGGCGACCCGGTGATGGCCACCCTGATTGCGGTACTGATTGCCCTGTTCACCTTCGGTTTGAACCGCGGCCGCTCCATGGAGCAGATCAACGATACCCTGACCTCTTCGATCAAAATCATCGCCATGATGCTGTTGATTATCGGCGGCGGCGGCGCCTTCAAGCAGGTGCTGGTGGATAGCGGCATGGATAAATACATCGCCTCTATCATGCACGAATCGAACATGTCTCCGCTGTTTATGGCGTGGTCTATCGCCGCGGTGCTGCGTATCGCGCTGGGTTCGGCGACCGTAGCCGCCATCACCGCGGGCGGGATTGCCGCGCCGCTGATCGCCACCACCGGCGTCAGCCCGGAGCTGATGGTTATCGCCGTTGGCTCCGGCAGCGTTATCTTCTCCCATGTTAACGATCCGGGCTTCTGGCTGTTCAAAGAGTACTTTAACCTGACCATCGGCGAGACCATCAAGTCCTGGTCGGTGCTGGAAACCATTATCTCAGTCTGCGGCCTGGTGGGCTGTCTGCTGCTGGGGATGGTGGTGTAAGGTCACTCCCGCCACAGAAAAAGGCCGGTCCGCGTGAAGCGGGCCGGCCTTTTTTATCGGACATGCTCTTCGCCGCGCAGAGGAGCGCGCGGCAGGAAGTTATCAGGAGGCGGCTTTCTTGCTCGCCGCCTTGCGCCGTTTATCCAGATCCTTAATCAGCTTATTGACCCGTTCATCGGCAAACATCTGCTCCAGGGTGACGGACAGCTTCCGGCGCCAGTTCGGGTACTCGGTGCTGGTGCCCGGAATGTTAACCGGCGTCGCCATCTCCAGCCAGTCTTCCGGCTGCAGGCCCAGCAGGGCGCTGTTGCTGTCGGCAATATAACGCTGCATCCCCCGGTTGAGGATCCCCGTCATGCTCATCAGCGAGGCCTTATGGCCGGCGCGCTTGGGCAGACAGCCGTACTTATGCAGTGCGTCCAGCAGCCCTTGTTTCGCCAGCTCGCGGTCCTGGTACAGTCCGCGTAGCACCACCTCATCAGGATAGAGGCCCAGCGCTTTACCTAACGTCAGATCGCCGCTTTCCCAGTAGCCGCGGAGAGTGGGCAGGTCGTGCGTCGTCGCCACAGCCATTGATTGCTCCGGGTACAGCGCCGGCGCGCGGAACGTTTTCTCTGCATCACTCTCAAAATAGAGCACCTTATAAGAATAGACGCCGCTGTTGCGTAACTTGCTGACGATCTCCACCGGTACCGTGCCCAGATCTTCACCGATCACCATGCAGCGATGACGCTGGCTTTCCAGCGCCAGAAGCGACAGCAGATCGTCGACCGGATACTGAACGTAAGCGCCATGGTCGGCGGTTTCACCATACGGGATCCACCACAGACGCAGCACAGACATCACGTGATCGATGCGCAACGCGCCGCAGTTCTGCATATTAGCGCGCAGCAGGTCGATAAACGGCTCATAGGCGCGGGCGGCAATGATATGCGGATCCATCGGCGGCAGGCCCCAGTTCTGGCCCAGCGGGCCCAGAATATCCGGCGGCGCGCCTACGGATGCTTTCAGGCAGTACAGTTCACGATCGCACCAGGTTTCCGACCCGCCCTCGGCGACGCCCACCGCCAGGTCGCGGTAGAGGCCGATCGGCATGCCGTCACGCTGGCTGGTTTCCCAGCAGGCGGCAAACTGACTCCAGGCCAGCCACTGCAGCCAGAGATAGAAACTGACGTCATCCTCATGCTCAACGCAGAAGGCTTTCACCTCCGGGCTGTCGATATCCTGAAAGGCCTTCGGCCAGGCCGGCCAGCCCCAGCGCAGCGGGTCCTGTTGTACCTGCCAGGCGTGCAGCGCATCGAAAGCCGCCTGCCAGTAGAGGCTTTCCCCTTCGCGCAGAACAAACTCGCGGAACGCTGTCATCTGCTCATCTTCACGACGAGAGAATTGTTTCCATGCCATACGCAGCGCGGTCATTTTCAGCGTAGTGACGGCGGTATAATCCACATCGTCCGTTTCCCGCGCCGCCTGCAGTGCCTGCTGCGTTGCCGGAGACTGCCACCACGCCTGCGCCTCTTCGCTACGCTGGAAATCTTCAACCGCGTTGACGTCGATATAAATAACGTTCAGCCAGCGACGTGAAGACGGGCTATAGGGGCTGGCGCTCTCCGGGTTCGCCGGATAGAGGGCATGAATCGGGTTAAGGCCAATAAACGACCCGCCGCGGCGGGCGATTTCCGGCAGCATGGCCCGCAGATCGCCAAAATCGCCGATCCCCCAGTTTTTCTCTGAGCGCAGGGTATACAGCTGCACGCAGGTGCCCCACAGCTTTTTCCCCTCTTTCAGCGGCTGCGGCTCATAGCAGCGGGCTGGCGCGACGATAGTCCGGCAGTGCCAGCGCTCCCCCTCCTGGGTGAGGGTCAGGGAGTGGTACCCCTCCGGCAGTTTGGCCGGCAGCGGCAGCGTCTCGCCGCCGCGGGTTTTCCCTTGATACTGCTTACCGTCCTCAGTAGTCAGGATCCACTGATACTCACCGCGTCCTGCCACCGGCAGCGACATTTTTTTGCCGTGAGTGAAAATTTTCACGTTCGGCAGCGGGTTAACCGCCACTTTCGTGGCGGCGGTAGAGCGATGCATCGCATCCAGCAGGCGCTGTTTGGTGACAGCCGCGATAGACTGCGGCTTGCCGTGCGCGTTGATATAGCTGGGGCTGATGCCCGCCGCCAGCGCGGCATTATCGAGGCGTTTACTCTCCATAGGCCTTCCTTTAGCGTTTCGCCTGCCAGATACGTTGCTGATAATCGCGGATCGAGCGGTCGGAGCTGAACATGCCGCAGCGCGCGGTGTTGAGGATAGCCGCGCGGGTCCAGGCCTCCTCGTCGCGATACAGCTCATCTACCCGTTTTTGCGCCGCTACGTAGGCTTCGAAATCGGCCAGCACCAGGTACGGATCGCCGCCCTGCAGCAGGCTGTGCAGCATCTGATCGAAGGCATGCTTGTCGCCGTTGCTGTAGGTGCCGTTCTCCAGCTCCTTAAGCACCGCATCGAGCAGCTTGTCTTTTTTACGCCATTTCAGCGGATCGTAGCCTTTCGCTTTCAGGGCTTTCACCTCTTCAACCGTGTGGCCGAAGATAAAGATGTTCTCCTCGCCCACCTGCTCAGCGATTTCCACGTTAGCGCCATCCAGCGTCCCGACGGTCAGCGCGCCGTTCAGCGCCAGCTTCATGTTGCCGGTGCCAGAGGCTTCTTTACCCGCGGTGGAGATCTGCTCGGAGATATCCGCCGCCGGGATCAGTTTTTCTGCTGCCGATACACAATAGTCCGGCAGGAAGACCACCTTCAGCTTATCGCCGACTTTCGGGTCGTTGTTGATCGCTTCCGCTACCTTATTGATGGCAAAAATAATGTTTTTCGCCAGATAGTAGCCCGGCGCCGCTTTCGCGCCGAACAGGAAGACGCGCGGTACGCGGTCGGACTGCGGGTTTTCGCGGATCTCTTTGTACAGCGCAAGGATATGCAGCAGGTTAAGGTGCTGACGCTTATACTCGTGCAGACGTTTGATCTGGATATCGAAGATCGCCTGCGGGTTGATCTCAATCCCGGTACGCTGCTTCACAAACTCAGCCAGATGAACTTTGTTGGCCTGCTTGATATCGCGATAAGTCTGACGGAACGCCGCATCGTCAGCATATTTTTCCAGGTTGATCAGCTGGTCGAGGTCATTGGCCCACTCTTTTTTCAGCGTCTCATCCAGCAGCGAGGCCAGCGCCGGGTTGCACTGCTTGATCCAGCGGCGCGGCGTGATGCCGTTGGTCACGTTATGGAATTTGTTCGGCCACAGCTGGTTATATTCCGGGAACAGATCTTTCACCACCAGATCCGAGTGCAGCGCCGCCACGCCGTTGACAGCAAAGCCGCCCACCACGCACATGTTGGCCATCCGAACCTGTTTGTCATGCACCACCGCCAGCTTCGCCCAGACCTGCTTATCGCCCGGCCAGGTTTTGTCCACCAGCTGTTTAAAGCGGTCGTTGATCTCTTTAATGATCTGCATATGGCGCGGCAGCAGCGCTTTCACCAGCTTCTCATCCCAGCATTCCAACGCTTCCGGCATCAGGGTGTGGTTGGTGTAAGCAAAGGTTTTGCTGGTGATCGCCCAGGCGTCGTCCCAGCTCAGCTGGTGCTCGTCAATCAGCACGCGCAGCAGCTCCGGGATGGCGATGGTCGGGTGCGTATCGTTCAGCTGGATCACTTCGTAATCCGCCAGCTCGGCCAGCTTGCGGCCTGCCAGATGATGACGGCGCAGGATATCGGCCACTGAGCAGGCGCACTGGAAGTACTGCTGCATCAGGCGCAGTTTTTTACCGGCCTGATGGTTGTCGTTCGGGTACAGCACCTTGGTCAGTTTTTCCGCGTCGATGCCCTGCTGCTCGGCGCGCAGGAAATCGCCATCGTTGAATTTGGTCAGGTTGAACGGATGAGCGTGTTTGGCCTGCCACAGACGCAGCGGCTGGGCGACGTTGTTGCGATAGCCAAGCACCGGCAGGTCCCAGGCTTCGCCGGTAATGACGAACGCCGGCTGCCATTCGCCGTTTTTGCTGACTTTCCCGCCGATACCTACCTGGACATCCAGCGCTTCGTTATGACGGAACCACGGGTAGCTGCTGCGCCCCCAGTCGTCAGGGGCTTCCATCTGCTGGCCATCGTCAAATGACTGGCGGAACAGGCCATACTGGTAGTTGAGACCGTAACCGGTCGCCGACTGCCCCACCGTCGCCATGGAGTCGAGGAAGCAGGCTGCCAGACGTCCCAGGCCACCGTTACCCAGCGCCGGGTCAGTCTCTTCTTCCAGCAGATCGGTGAGGTTGACATCGTAGCCTTTCAGCGCGTCGCTGACGCCCTCGTACCAGCCCAGGTTGAGCAGGTTGTTGCCGGTCAGACGACCAATCAGAAACTCCATTGAGATGTAGTTAACGTGACGCTGTCCTTGCGCCGGTTTCGCTACCGGCTGCGCCGCCAGGAGTTCCGCCAGCGCTCCGCTGACTGCGCGCCACCATTGACGCTGTGTCATCTCGGAAGCGGACTGTAAACCAAAATGCTGCCACTGACGCGTCAGTGCAGCCTGAAACTGAGCTTTGTTAAATGTAGTCTGTGACATAATGAGATCCGGGTCCTTTACTAAAACGATGGCGCTAGTGTGCCGACCTCCCGATTCATCGTCCTCATCCTGACGGGGATTAGACAGGGAGGAGTGGCGGGGATGAGCGAAAAGTGTGATCCTGAACACTATAGTGTGGGTGAGAAGGCAAAAATATGCTGTAAAAATCACCGCGATATGACAATCGAGAGGTTACCTCCGGTAGCTAAAAATTTGTTACAGGCCAATACGCGTAAAAAATCTTCCAGTTCCTCGCCACGTTATTAACAAAATAAATAGAGGCCCCTGAAGAAATAAGCACCTTTCATCGCATTGACCCGCAAAAAAGATTACTTCTAAGAAATCGCTGACAATAATTTAATAAAAACAAACAACTACTCTTAGCGTAAAATAAATCCACCCACACTCCGCCAGCTACCGCCTGAAAACCGCGGCCGACCAGTCCTGCCTGCGATTTTTTCCCATTCTCAGCCAATGTCGAAATTTGTGACATAGAGCAAATTCAAGAGCATAAACTTCGGACATAACTTGCAATAAATTTCATAATCACCGACCTTATTAGATATTAATTACGAAGCGCAAAAAAAATCGCAACCTCTCTCTTGCACAGCGAAATGTAGAACTATGTTGATTCCGTCCAAATTAAGTCGTCCGGTCCGCCTTGAACACACTGTGGTTCGTGAGCGCTTACTGGCGAAACTTTCCGGCGCGAACAATTATCGTCTCGTGCTGATCACCAGTCCTGCCGGGTACGGTAAAACAACGCTCATTTCTCAGTGGGCCGCGGGTAAAAACGATCTTGGGTGGTTTTCGCTGGACGAAGGCGACAACCAGCAGGAGCGTTTTGCCAGCTATCTGATCGCGGCGATTCAGCAGGCTACCGGCAACCACTGCGCGGCCAGTGAAGCGATGGTGCAAAAACGCCAGTACGCCAGTCTCTCCTCTCTTTTTGCGCAGCTGTTTATTGAACTTGCCGACTGGCAGCGCCCGCTGTATCTCGTCATTGATGATTACCATCTGATCAATAATCCGGTGATCCATGACGCGATGCGCTTTTTCCTGCGCCATCAGCCGGAGAATATGACCCTGGTGGTCCTGTCGCGTAACCTGCCGCAGCTGGGCATTGCCAATCTGCGCGTCCGCGATCAGCTTCTGGAGATTGGCAGTCAGCAGCTGGCCTTTACCCACCAGGAGGCGAAACAATTTTTCGACTGTCGTCTGACATCGCCTATCGAAGCCGACGACAGTAGCCGGCTGTGCGACGATGTCGCCGGGTGGGCCACCGCGCTACAACTCATCGCCCTCTCCGCCCGCCAGAATAACTCCTCCGCCCAACACTCCGCCCGCCGCCTCGCCGGGATTAACGCCAGCCATCTGTCGGATTATCTGGTGGATGAAGTGCTGGATAACGTTGACGCCCGCACGCGCAACTTTTTGCTGAAGAGTTCTCTGCTGCGCTCAATGAACGACGCGTTAATCGTGCGCGTCACCGGCGAAGAGAATGGCCAGATGCAGCTGGAGGAGATCGAACGCCAGGGGCTGTTCCTGCAGCGGATGGATGATTCCGGCGAATGGTTCCGCTATCACCCGCTGTTTGGCAGCTTCCTGCGCCAGCGCTGTCAGTGGGAGCTGGCGGTTGAACTACCGGAGATCCACCGCGCCGCGGCGGAAAGCTGGATGGCGCAAGGTTTCCCCAGCGAGGCCATCCACCATGCGCTGGCGGCCGGCGATGCCAAAATGCTGCGCGATATCTTGCTCAATCATGCCTGGGGCATGTTTAACCATAGCGAGCTGGGGCTACTGGAGCAGTCGCTGGCGGCGCTGCCATGGTCCAATCTGCTGGAAAATCCGCGCCTGATCCTGCTCCAGGCCTGGCTGATGCAGAGCCAGCATCGCTACAGCGAAGTCAATACCCTGCTGGCGCGCGCCGAGCAGGAGATGAGTGTGGAAATGGACACCGCGATGCATGGCGACTTCAACGCGCTGCGCGCGCAGGTGGCGATTAACGATGGCGACCAGGACGAGGCGGAACGTCTGTCAATGGTGGCCCTGGAAGAGCTGCCGCTGGCCAACTATTACAGCCGCATCGTCGCTACATCGGTGCATGGCGAAGTTCTCCATTGTAAGGGGAAGCTGACCAAATCCCTCGCCGTGATGCAGCAGACCGAACAGATGGCCCGCCGTCACGACGTATGGCATTACGCCCTGTGGAGCATCATTCAGCAAAGCGAAATCCTCTTCGCCCAGGGCTTCCTGCAGGCCGCCTGGGAGAGCCAGGAGAAAGCCTTCCAGCTGGTACGCGAACAGCATCTTGAGCAGTTGCCGATGCATGAGTTCCTGCTGCGCATCCGTTCTCAGCTGCTGTGGGCATGGGCGCGCCTCGACGAGGCTGAAGCTTGCGCCCGCCAGGGGATGGACGTGCTATCCACCTATCAGCCGCAGCAGCAGCTGCAGTGCCTGGCGCTGATGGTCCAGTGCTCACTGGCGCGCGGCGATCTGGATAATGCCCGCAGCCACCTGAACCGGCTGGAAAACCTGCTCGGTAATGGTCACTATCACAGCGACTGGGTCTCCAACGCCGATAAGGTGCGAGTGATCTACTGGCAGATGACCGGTGATAAAACCGCGGCGGCCAACTGGCTGCGCCAGACGCCAAAGCCGGAGTTCGCCAACAACCACTTCCTGCAGAGCCAGTGGCGCAACATTGCCCGGGCGCAGATCCTGCTGGGCGACTTCGAACCGGCGGAAATGGTGCTGGAAGAGCTGAACGAAAATGCGCGTTCGCTGCGTTTGATGAGCGATCTCAACCGCAACCTGCTGCTGCTCAACCAGCTGTACTGGCAGTCGGGACGCAAGAGCGAAGCGCAGAAAGCCCTGCTGGAAGCCCTGACGCTCGCCAACCGCACCGGTTTTATCAACCACTTTGTGATTGAAGGCGAGGCGATGGCCCAGCAGCTGCGCCAGCTGATCCAGTTGAACACGTTGCCGGAGCTGGAGCAGCATCGCGCCCAGCGTATTCTGCGCGACATCAACCAGCATCATCGCCACAAATTCGCCCACTTTGACGAAGGGTTCGTCGAGCGACTGCTGAATCATCCGGAGGTGCCGGAGCTTATCCGCACCAGCCCGCTGACCCAGCGCGAGTGGCAGGTGCTTGGCTTAATCTATTCCGGTTACAGCAACGAGCAGATTGCCGGCGAGCTTGACGTGGCGGCCACCACCATCAAGACCCACATTCGCAACCTGTATCAGAAACTGGGCGTCGCCCACCGGCAGGACGCGGTACAGCATGCCCAGCAGTTACTTAAGATGATGGGATACGGCGTCTGACGACGCCGTTGCCGTTTAGCACAGCTCCAGCTGAAGGTTGTTATCAGTGATCACCTTCAGCACGCCGGCCGGCGGCAGCACGTCGGTATAGACCGCATCGACCATACTGATGCTGCCCATGTTGACCATCGCATTGCGGCCAAACTTGGTATGGTCCACCACCAGCATCACGTGGCGTGAATTCTCAATGATCGCCCGCTTGGTGCGCACTTCATGATAATCAAACTCCAGCAGCGAGCCATCGCTGTCTACGCCGCTGATGCCGAGAATGCCGAAGTCGAGGCGGAACTGCGAGATAAAGTCGAGGGTGGCTTCCCCGATGATCCCGCCGTCCCGGCTACGCAGTTCGCCGCCGGCGAGAATAATGCGGAAGTCCTCTTTCACCATCAGCGTGTTGGCGACGTTAAGGTTATTGGTCACAATCCGCAGATCGTTGTGATCGAGCAGGGCGTGCGCCACCGCTTCCGGCGTGGTGCCGATATCAATAAACAGCGTCGCCCCGTCCGGGATCTCGCTGGCCACCCGCCGGGCGATACGCTCTTTCTCCGCCGTCTGGGTCGCTTTGCGATCGTGCCAGGAGGTGTTCACCGAGCTGGAGGGCAGCGCCGCGCCGCCGTGATGGCGGAGGATCATTTTCTGTTCGGCTAAATCGTTCAGGTCGCGGCGGATGGTCTGCGGGCTTACCGCGAACTGCTCAACCAGCTCTTCCGTGCTGACGTAACCCTGTTTTTTTACCAGCTCGATAATGGCGTCATGACGTTGTGTTTGTTTCATGAAATATCCCTGGAAAAATGTCGCCTACCCGACCCCTGTCGGTAAGTCTTTATGCGCGTTTTCGCCCATGTAAGGTATCAACAAACGCCATCGCCAGGCCGGTCGCCAGACCAGCCACGTGCGCGCCGTTGGCGATCGCCATGCCGAAAACGTCAAACCAGCCAGCAATTAACCACACTAAAGAGAAGAGTATCAACCCGCGCTGCAGATAAATACCGCTCTGCGGATCGCGCTCGCCCCGCAGCCAGACGTAGCCCATCAGCGCGTAGACCACGCCCGACAAGCCACCAAACCACGGGCCGCTAAACTGGTGCTGCACGAAGCCGCTCAGCAGAGCGCTGATGACGGTGATCACCACCAGCTTGCCGCTGCCGATGCGCTTTTCCACCGCGCCGCCAAGATACCACCACCATAGCAGGTTGAAGAGAATATGCATCAGCGAGAAATGCATGAAAGCATGGCTGAAATAGCGCCAGGCTTCGAACTGCAGCGAAGGATCGTAGGGCCAGGCCAGCCAAATCATCACCGGCTGATCGCCCAGCAGATTTTGCAGGATGAACACCGCGATGCAGATCAGCAGAATCGCCCAGGTGAACGGACCGGCGTTATGCCGCAGCGTGGCAAAGAAAGGAAAGCGCTGATAGCGCAACCCGCTATTGGTCTGTCCGGACTGCCAGCTCGCCGCAAGATAGCGCGGGTCCGCCGGGTTTTCGAGAAAACGCGCCAGCTCAGCCCTGACGCGCCCGGCCTGACTCTCATCAGCCAGCCAGACGTCGCTCTGGGTATGCTGCTGGATGGTCAGGATAATCCCCTGCGTCGCCATATAATCGACAAACGCCTGGGCCACCCGCGGGTTGGCAAAAGAGGTAATCATTAACATGCAGCGAATCGCTTATTCCACACAAAGGGGGATAGTATACCTGCCAGTCGTTAAAACGTCCCGCGCGCCACTTCCGCCGGGAAATGGCGATGCCAGGCGTCGAACCCGCCGTCAACGCTATAGACCTTATCAAACCCCTGCTGCAGCAGATATTGCGCGGCGCCCTTGCTGCTGTTGCCGTGATAGCACATCACCATCACCGCCGTGTCAAAGTCGTTGTCACGCATAAACGCGCCCAGCGTATCGTTGGTCAGATGAAACGCGCCCGGCGTATGACCCATCGCATAGCTTTGCGGATCGCGGATATCGACCAGTACCGCCGTCTGCTGATGCAGTTTCTGGTGCGCTTCTTCAACATTGATGCATTCAAACTGTTCCATGATTCTCTTTCTCGTCATGACGGGCGATGGCCGGCCCAATTTTACCCTGTAGTGTACCGTCAGGCGGTAAAGAAACGCCAATATGTTACACCCATCACTTCAAAATGTTTTTTTGATGTTACCAAAAGCGCGTTTGTTTGCTATAGTGAGCGATATCGAGCATTTATGAGCTTAAACGAAAGTGTGAGAGGGTAAGAACGTGGAAACCAAAGATCTGATTGTGATAGGCGGAGGCATCAACGGTGCCGGTATCGCGGCAGATGCCGCCGGGCGTGGTTTATCCGTACTGATGCTGGAAGCGCGCGATCTCGCCTGCGCCACCTCCAGCGCCAGTTCCAAACTGATCCACGGCGGGCTACGCTACCTCGAACACTATGAGTTCCGTCTGGTCAGCGAAGCGCTGGCCGAGCGTGAAGTGCTGTTAAAAATGGCCCCGCATATCGCCTTCCCGATGCGCTTTCGCCTACCGCATCGCCCGCATCTGCGCCCGGCATGGATGATCCGTATCGGCTTGTTTATGTACGATCATCTGGGCAAACGCACCAGCCTCCCGGGATCCACCGGGTTGCGTTTTGGCGCAGAATCGGTACTTAAACCGGAAATTGTGCGCGGTTTCGAATATTCCGACTGCTGGGTCGACGATGCCCGCCTGGTGCTGGCCAACGCGCAGATGGTCGTCCGCAAAGGCGGCGAAGTGCGTACCCGCACCCGCGCTATCTCGGCGAAACGTGAGAATGGCCTGTGGGTGGTGGAAGCGGAAGATATTGATAGCGGTGAGAAGTTTACCTGGAAGGCGCGCGGCCTGGTCAATGCCACCGGCCCATGGGTCAAACAGTTCTTCGACGAAGGGATGCATCTGCGCTCGCCTTACGGCATCCGTCTGATCAAGGGCAGCCACATCGTGGTGCCGCGGGTGCATACCCAGAAACAGGCTTATATTCTGCAGAACGAAGATAAACGCATAGTGTTTGTTATTCCGTGGATGGATGAGTTCTCTATCATCGGCACGACGGACGTCGAGTATAAGGGCGATCCGAAAGCGGTGGCCATTGATGATAAAGAGATCAACTATCTGCTGAACGTCTATAACGCGCACTTTAAAAAGACCCTCAGCCGGGACGATATCGTCTGGACCTACTCCGGCGTCCGTCCGCTGTGCGACGACGAGTCGGATTCGCCGCAGGCCATTACCCGCGACTATACCCTGGATATTCACGATGAAAACGGTCAGGCGCCGCTGCTGTCCGTCTTCGGCGGCAAGCTGACCACCTATCGCAAACTGGCCGAGCATGCACTGGAAAAACTGAGCCCCTATTACAAAGGGATCGGCCCGGCATGGACCAAAACCGCGGTGCTCCCCGGCGGCGATATCGGCGGCGACCGCGACGACTACGCGGCAAAACTGCGCCGTCGCTTCCCGTTCATCAGTGAATCACTGGCCCGCCATTATGCTCGCACCTACGGGAGCAACAGCGAGTGGATCCTGAAGGAAGCCAGCGCCCTGAGCGATCTCGGGGAAGATTTCGGCCACGAGTTTTATGAAGCCGAGCTGAAATATCTGGTGGAGCACGAGTGGGTGCGCAGCCTGGATGACGCCATCTGGCGTCGTACCAAACAGGGCATGTGGCTGACTGCCGAGCAGCAGGCGCGCATCAGCGAATGGCTGGCGCAGCATGCGGGAAAGTCTGAACTGTCGTTAGCGTCGTAACGCTGCCGGCGGAAACGCCTGAGGCCAGGTTCAACCGCAATAATCAAACAACGGGGTCAAATGGCCCCGTTGTGTTGCGTTGACTGGCTTACAGCCTTACCGGGTCGATATGCCAGATATATTTCGCGTACTCCTGGATCGTCCGGTCAGAAGAGAAGTAGCCCATGTTGGCAATATTCAACATCGCCTTATAGGCCCACTCTTCCGGGTTTTGATACAGCTCGTCGACGCGATCCTGGCAGTCCACATAGCTACGATAGTCCGCCAGAACCTGGTAGTGGTCGCCAAAGTTAATCAGCGAATCCAGCAGGTCGCGGTAGCGCCCCGGTTCCGCCGGGCTGAAGACGCCGGTACCGATCTGCGTCAGCGCCTGGTGAAGCTCTTCATCCTGCTCGTAGTATTCGCGTGGTTTATAGCCGCTGCGACGCAGCTCCTCCACCTCTTCCGCGGTGTTGCCGAAGATAAAGATATTCTCTTCCCCCACGTGCTCCTGCATCTCCACGTTTGCCCCATCAAGGGTGCCGATAGTCAGCGCGCCGTTAAGGGCAAACTTCATATTACTGGTGCCGGAAGCTTCAGTGCCTGCGAGGGAGATCTGTTCCGACAGATCTGCCGCCGGAATGATCAGCTGCGCCAGACTAACGCTGTAGTTGGGGATAAAGACGACCTTCAGCTTGTCGCCAATCTGCGGATCGTTATTGATCACCGCCGCCACATCGTTGATCAGGTGAATAATGTGCTTGGCCATATAGTAGGCCGAGGCCGCCTTACCGGCGAAAATATTCACCCGCGGCACCCACTCGGCCTGCGGATCGGCCTTGATCCGGTTATAGCGGGTGATGACGTGCAGCACATTCATTAGCTGCCGTTTGTATTCATGGATACGTTTGATCTGCACATCAAACAGCGCCTTCGGATTGACCACCACATTGAGCTGTTGAGCAATATAGCTGGCCAGCCGCTGTTTGTTCTCAAACTTGGCCTGACGCACCGCCTGATTGACCATCGGGTAGTCGATATGCTGTTTCAGCTCATCAAGCTGACTCAGATCGGTCCGCCAGGTGCGGCCGATATGCTCA
>OHMA01000350.1_pt1 | contig 28310 bp, 24 predicted proteins | sample 1569171 | NCBI WGS metagenome assembly OHMA01 (sample SAMEA3879580, study PRJEB24766) | human gut metagenome | biome: human-associated habitat; feature: feces | place: USA | collected 1985/1987
TTTGCAGCCGTTCCGCAGCCGGTTATGGCGGCGAACAGCCAGATGAATCTGACGGTTGGAACAACCAATGATGCAAAAGCCGGAGATACGGTAACGGTACGTCTGGTCGGAAGCAATAATCCGGGACTTTCGACATTTGCAGCAAGACTGGCATATGACGATTCTGATCTGGAATATGTAGGAACCACATGGGCAAATACGATTTCTTCGGATTCGGGAAATATTGAGCTGGTTTCCCCGGTTACGGAAAATAATCAGCAGGCACTTAATCTTTCGGCAATTTTAAATAAGACTTATTCCCAGAATGAAACCATTGCCACGGTTACCTTTAAGGCGAAAAATGCATATACAACGATGCCAGTTACCCTGACAGTGCGTGAAGTGACGGATGCAAGTTACAATCCGGTTACGGTTACAACGGTTGTGGATGCTTCTGCAGGACAGACACAGAGCCAGTCACAGTCCCAGAGCACTTCCCAGAGTCAGTCGGACAGTCAGGATGACACAGAGTATACAGATGATATAGACGATACGGACGATACCGATTCGTACGATGATACAGACGATACGCAGGATTCCCAGAGCAGCAGCGGGAATACACATAAAACTTCATCGAACAAAAAGAATAACAGTGGAAATACATCAAAAAACGGAAACCGGACAGATGCAACACCAAAGACAGGTGCGGTTGATCTGCGGATGGTATTTGGAGCAGCAGTAATTGTTTTTTTACTGGTAGCAGCAGGCTGCATCCGTTTCCTGAATAAAAAGAAAGAGTAAATTATGAATTATGCTGGAATTAAGTATTGTGACATCGCAAACGGTCTCGGCTGTCGGACGGTACTGTTTGTATCCGGATGCCGCAATGCATGTAAGGGCTGTTTTCAGCCACAGACATGGGATTTTACCTATGGAGAATGTTTCGATGAGCAGGTACAGCAAAAGGTGCTTGATTCACTGAAACCGGAGTATATAGAGGGAATGACCCTGTTGGGAGGAGAGCCGTTTGAGGAAGAAAATCAGGAGGCTCTTCTTCCTTTTATGAAAAAAGTAAAAAGTTTGTATCCGGATAAGAATGTCTGGGCATTTACCGGATATATATATGATAAAGACCTGATTTTGGGAGGCAGAAAACATACGAAAGATACGGATGACCTGCTTTCCCTGATCGATGTACTGGTGGATGGTCCATTTATTGAGGAACAGAAGGATATTACGCTCAAATTCCGGGGATCGGTCAATCAGCGCATTCTTGACTTGAAAAAAACCATGGAAAGTGGCAAAATAGTTAAGTTGATGGAATAGTTATGAAAACGAGGATGGATACATATGAAAAAGCATATTAATGCATTGTTGGGATTTGTCTGTTATACAATCGGTGTGATTGCAGCAGCATATTACGGGTTGTGGAAGATGCTTGTGCTGCCGCTTCATACTCTGGCAGTTTCTTTTCTGGCAGGGGACCTGAATGTCACACTGCTTGCGGTATGTGTTGTCAAAATACTTTTTTCAACAACGATGGCAGGATTGATCTGGTGCATTGGCTATATAGCCTATAATCACTTTAAAGGCACACAGGATCCGGACTGGGAAACTATGGAGAAAGAGTACATGGCAGAAAAAGAAGAGAAAGAGAGGCAGGCATCGTGATTTTACGGGTTCCGGAATATTATGAGAAATTTTCCTGCATTGCATCCCGCTGCAAGGACAGTTGCTGTGCAGGCTGGGAAATTGACATTGATGAGGATTCCTATGCATATTACAACAGTGTGGAAGGCAAATTTGGCAAAAGACTCAAAGAAAGTATGTATGAGGCCGATCCGGATGATGATGGCGGTGGATACCGTTTTAAGCTGAAAGGGAAGAAACGCTGTGCCATGCTCAATGACCATAATCTCTGCGATCTTTATACAGCACTTGGGGAAGAGGCTCTGTGTGAAGTGTGTACAGAATATCCGCGTTTTTCCCTGATTTACGGAGATGTGGAGCAGAAAGCACTGAGTCTTTCCTGCGAGGAAGTCGGACGGATTCTGTTTGAGCGGACAGAACCGGAAAAGCTGGTGGATATAGAGCTGCCCGGAAATTGCGATGACGGTGAGGATGATCCGGCATATGTTGCATTCATGGAATGGGTGCAGCAGGAGTCGGTGAATATTCTGCAGAATCGTACCCATAATATTCCGGAGCGCATGAGAGAGTTTCTGGCGTGGTGTGACCGTGTACAGACCGTGATCAATTATGCACAGGCAAAAGAGGATATGTCGGTACTGGCAGACTGGAGATACGAAGATGCCGGTCATGAACTTCGGGAGTGGGAGCAGAAAAATATTGAGGGAAAAGAGAAGCCGGTTCGTGCACTTTCTTATGAAGATTTCGAGGAACGTTTTGCGGTTTTTGCCGATATGGAAGAGCTGGATGATGAATGGGTTCACACCAAGGAAGAATTCGAAAAGCTGTATCACAAAGATACCTATGAGGCATTTCTGACAGAATATATGCGATCATCGGATTATTCGGAACTTGGCTATGAACATCTTCTGGTTTATTTTGTGTATCGTTATCTGATGAATTCGATATATGATTATGATATTTTATCCTATGCCAAAATGATTGTGATGGCAACCCTTGTGGTACGAGATATGGATGCGGCACGTTTTTACAGAAACGGTGGCAAATTCACAATGTCTGACCGTATTGATGTAGCGCGTATTTTCTCAAAGGAAGTGGAACATTCCGAAGGAAATGCACAGGATCTGAAAGAAATGTGTATGATGGAAGAAATTGCGAAAGTGGATGCACTTTGCAGACAGATTTAAACGTTTATAACAGAGATAAAACAGGCATCTGGCGAACCCCGGATGCCTGTTTTGTATTATGCTTTATTTGTCTAACAGATCGGTATAGAAATCTGCGTAATCCTTGCGGTTGTCCTTGCAAAAATCAATGGCAGCAGATGGATGCTGGTTCAGACGTCCGGTCAGCAGATACGGAATATCATATCCCCATACGGCACCGGTTTCTTTGAGCGGCAGCATATAGTCTTCTAAGAACCGGAGTACCGGGAATACATTGTATTTCGGATTTTTCAGAAAACTCAGAAGCAGTTCCATGGCACAGTTTCCGGCACCCCGCCCCATGGACATCATGGTAGCATCTAAAAGACTGACACCGTGGGAGAGTGCTTCGATCGTGTTGGCAAAGGCAAGCTGCTGGTTATTGTGTGCATGCATACCGATGTATTTGCCGTATTTTTCTCCAAGTTCGGTGTATTTATCTGCAATCGCACGGATCTGTTCCGGGTAAAGAGCACCGTAACTGTCCACGATATAAATGCCATCGGCGCTGCTTTGACCGACCATTTCAAGTGCCTGGTCAATATCGGATTCTTTGGCATTGGAGATTGCCATGATATTACAGGTTACCTCGTAGCCCTTTGCCTTGGCATCTTCAATCATTTCGATTGCAGCAGGCATCTGGTGCACGTAAGTTGCCACACGAACCATGTCAATTACACTGTCTTTTTTGTCAATGATATCTTTTTTGTAATCGCAGCGTCCGACATCTGCCATGACGGAAATCTTCATATCGGAGTTGTTGTCACCAACGATCTCACGGATGGATTCCTCATCACAGAACTTCCACTTGCCGAATTTATTTACGTCAAACAGCTCCTTGGAAGCTTTATAACCAAACTCCATATAGTCAACGCCGGCCTTTACATTGGTGCGGTAGAGTGCGTTGATAAAGTCATCGGAGAACATAAAGTTGTTTACGAGTCCTCCGTCACGAATGGTTGCGTCCAATACACGAATATCGGAACGTGCTGTCATTAAGTCTCCTTTTTGAGCCATTTTTGTTTCCTCCTTGTGGTTCTTTGAATCTTTTACACTTTAACGCTTTGACGCGTGTGAGTATATAATAACACAATTCGATAAAAATGCAAGCAAAAACTTTACTTTTTTCCTGTCTCCTAATATAATTAAATTGGGTGAAAGCCCGAAGGAGGATAAAATGATATACTTATTAGGAACATATGAACACGCACTGGTTGCTTTTATCGGTGTTTTATTTGCTTTTGCAGCGACCTGTATTGCAATTGCAAAATTAAACGGGTATCTGCCGAAGGACATGGGAAGACAGTATGCACATGATGGAGCTCTTTCCGCAGGAAAACCAAGAGGTGCGGGTATTATTTTTGTGTTGACTTTTGTTGTTTCCGCATTGTTGTTTGGCAAAATGAATAAGGAAATTATCATTTATCTGGTGCTGATCGTCATCGAAATGTTCACCGGATTCTTTGATGATGCCGCAGAAAAACCATGGGGAGAGTATTTAAAGGGAATTCTGGATCTGGCAGTGGCAGTCGTTGTAGCCATTTCCTATCTGCATTACAATTCCAGTGAGATCACCATTGCCATTACGGGAACGACCATCGTGATTCCACCGGTTGTATTTGCCATTCTGACCGTTATTCTGGTGTGGGTTTCCATCAATGTTACCAACTGTTCGGATGGTGTGGATGGATTGTCGGGAACATTGACCATTATCACGTTGATGAGTGTGTTTGTTCTTGACAATATTTTAAAAGTCAATGATTCTTTCAATTACTGTATTTTACTGTTTGCGGTATGTCTGCTGGGATATCTGTGGTATAACGCAACACCGAGCAAGCTTCTTATGGGAGATGCCGGATCACGTGCAATGGGTATTTTTATTGCCATTGCGGTATTGAAGATGCACAGCCCGTTTATGTACCTGCTGGTTGCTGCGGTACTTATCGCAGACGGTGGTCTTGGTCTGGTAAAGGTTTCACTGCTTCGGTTTTTAAAGATACATATTCTGAAGAATATCATCACACCGATTCACGACCATGTAAGAAAAAAGGGTGGGTGGTCCAATGCCCAGGTGGTATTTCGCTTTGCTATCATTCAGATTGTAATTTCACTTGCAGCAATTTATCTGGTTATGATTTAAGTTGTAGTTATAATTGGAGGCTTTATGCGTTTTGTTTCCATTGAAGATGCCAGACCGGGAATGTGTCTTGCGTATGATTTATATGATTCCATGGGACGTACCATGGTGGGAAGCGGCTGTGAACTGACGGCTTCCTATATCAATAAACTAAACGAATACGGATTTAGCGGTATCTATATCGAGGATGAACAGTCGAAAGATATCTACATCGAAGCAACAATACCGGAAAAACTGCGCCAGGAAGGGTTTAAATGTGTGCAGGAGAATGATATTGACCGTTGTGCCGAGATTGCACAACAGATTGTGGAGAATCTTTTGTCCAGGGAAAATGTGTGTCTGGATATGACGGATCTGCGCTCATACGATGATTACACATATGCACATTCGGTGAATGTTGCTGTGCTCTGCTGTGTGATCGGTATGGGGATGGGAATGAGTGAACGCGATCTGAATTATCTGGTTACAGCGGCTCTTTTGCATGATCTGGGAAAGCTTGCTATTCCAAAGGAAATACTAAACAAACCGGGCAGGCTGACACCGGATGAATACCAGCTGATGAAGACCCATTCGACCCGTTCGTACCAGCTGCTTTCGAAGCGCTGGAATATTTCGGCGCATATCAAGCAGACGGTACTTCTTCATCATGAAAATGTAGATGGAAGCGGATACCCACAGGGGCTGATGGGAGATGAACAGTCACTCTCCGTAAGAATTGTACATGTGGCGGATGTGTATGATGCGCTGACATCAAGACGTCCGTATAAGAAACCATATTCCCCTTATGAGGCGGTAGAGTATCTCATGGGAGCCTGTGGCATCATGTTTGACAAAAATGTTGTGGAAGTGTTTATGGAGCGGGTTCCGCTGTTTCCGAGAGGGACGGAGGTAAATCTGTCGGATGGACGTAAGGGCCTGATCTATGAAAACAAAGGACCGCATAATCTGCGACCGATTCTGAATATGCCGGATGGGACCAAACTGGATCTGATGGAAAATAAAAACTTAAATGTTACGATTCTTCCACCGGAATATCTTGATACGGTTTCTCCAGATTCGGAAGAGCCGGAAAGAAAGAAGATGGTTCAGGAAACTGCCAGAAAAAAAATCATGATCGTAGATGATATGAAGACCAATCTGGATGCCATGCGTGGAATTCTCGAGGATGAGTATACCGTTATTCTCTGTAAATGCGGAAAACAGGCATTGCATTATCTGGAACACAATGAGTTTCCGGATCTGATCATTATGGATGTTGATATGCCGGAAATGAACGGAATCGAGACTACCATGAGAGCAAACAAGCTCACAGGGGGCAGGATACCGGTTCTGTTTGTCACGGCCATGTGTGATGCGCATACGGTAATGACCTGTCGGAGACTGCATGCGGCAGGATATATTGTGCGGCCATATAAAGCCATTTATATCAAATCCGAAGTAGAGCGGATATTTAGTGGTTGGAGGTAAAACGGATATGGGACTGGTTTTCCATCTGATCTGTCTTTTTTTTACACTGTTTGTATTACAAAGTTATGTCAGCAGCGGGTTTCACGCAAGGGAACACCGGCTGCTGCCGTTGGTTTTAGGGCTGATTGCATTGAACAGTTTTTATCGCATTACCTATTATGTTACGGGAGAGGCAAAGACACTTCGTATACTGACAGATTTACTGGCCATTCACATGCTGTATCTTATGATTCATTATGTGGGTGATTTTATGAAATTCCAGTTGAAACTCAGGACGGAAGTGATTTTGTTCTGCAGTCTGGTGCTGTTTAATTCCATGTTGATTATACGTGCTGCGCAGCGCGAGACGTATCAGGATGCGTTTCGGATTGCGCTGCTTTGTTATACGGGAATTCTTCTGGGGCTGGCTACTTATGTGAGAGTGAAAAGCGAGGTTTCTGTCTGGGAGGGACATGTAAATGATATGTTGTATCTTGGCATGGCACTTCCGGGAGTCGCAATGTTGTTTCGCGCAGTTACGCCGAAAGCGGAAGAATTTCTGGTGCCGGGAGCTTTTGAAATTTCCTGTCTGATTGTCTTTTATCTGATGATGACGGGAAGATTATCCAATGTGACGAACATTATCCGGGAAAACTTTTATAATATCAGTGATATCCCTACGTTTTTGTTTGACAACAGAATGCGTTACCGGGATGCCAATGCCAGTGCCAGACGATGGTTTCCGAAAATTGTGGGGGAACTGACGGACGATCCGCAGGAGTACCCTTTTTATACCAAAATGATGCGTTGGAGTAAAGACCCGGATCAGGATTATGTGGTTCAGTGGAAAGAAAGTTATTGCAGGTGTCAGCTGCATCCGGTCTGCAGTGAAAATGTGGTGAGAGGATATATTCTTACCCTGCTCGACATCACACAGCAAAAGAAGGAAACGGTTCTGATGGAGGATCTGAAAAAGAAAGCAGAAGAACAGTCATTTTTAAAAAGCCGTTTTCTGGCATCGGTCAGTCATGATCTGCGCAGTCCGCTGCATGCGATTATCGGAGGTTCGGATATTTTAAAAAGGCAGAATCTTCCGGATGAGAGCAAAAACATTCTTGAATATATCCGTGTCGCGGGAAATAATCTGCTTGAACAGGTGGATACGATCCTTGCATATTCGAAGCTGGAAGCAGGAATGTTGACGCTCAAAGACAAAACATACAATTTTTATGAGATGATCGAGGAACAGGCCCGTCTTTGTCTGCTGAATATCCGGGAAAAAGATATCGTATTTACCGTGAGGTTTCTGGACCGGTTTCCGGAGCAGGTAAGTGGGGACAGTATACGTGTGGCACAGATTTTTCAGAATATTTTATCGAATGCTTGCAAGTTTACGGAACAGGGAACGATCACGCTGTCGCTTCACTGTAAAATGGAAGAAGGACAGGTATGGTTTGACGGCTGTGTGGAAGATACCGGTGTGGGAATGACAAAGGAAAAACTTGCACAGGTATTTGCGGAATATGTCTCGTTTTCCGAGGATATGGGGGTAGAGGGCTTTGGCCTGGGTCTGTCAATTGTCAGACAGCTCGTAGAAATGATGCATGGCTGGGTAAGAGCAGAGAGTGATCCGGGAAAAGGGACACGCGTATCTTTTGGATTTTATCAGAAACAGGTTCCGACTGAGATATCAGAGCCGGGAAACATCGGACAGGAAATTTTAAAAGAACAGAGTGATCCGCAGGTTGAAGAAATACAGCCGAACTGGGTTTATCCGCGGGCACGTGTCCTTCTGGTGGATGATATGGAAGCAAACAGGGTGATTTTTCAGGAACTTGCGGCTCCATGGAAGTTTATACTGGATCTGGCGGTGTCAGGAGAAGAAGCTGTACAGATGATAAAAGAACGGGAATACCAGATGATCATTCTGGATCAGATGATGCCGGGAATGTCCGGATTTGAGACGGCGGATCAGATACAAAGATACAGTCATGCACCGCTTGTTCTTATGACAGCGGATATTTCTGATGAAGTCAGAAGCCGTTCCATCCGGCATGGATTTACCGATTTTATGCCGAAACCGATCCGGCTGCAGCGGATGAGGCAGGTTTTAGAAACCGGAATTCCGGTAAGATACAGGGAACTTCCGAATCCGGTCGATGCGTCAAAGAAGGCGAAAGCCACAGGACAGAGGAACGCTGCGAATATCCGCACGCTGGAATCTTATTGGAAAGAGGTGGAGAGTTTACTTCCGAAACTTCCGGAATATGTCCAGAGGGATCTGCATATGTTTCAGACAAAAGTTCATGGAATCAAAGGGATCAGCCGCCAGATTGGAAAAGAGGAGATTGCCCAGCAGGCAGAAATTATGGAGATGGCGGCAAAGACCGAAAATCGTGCCTTTATAAACCGGAATCTGCATACTTTTTTAGAGCAGCTGCAGGGGACGGTGAAAGAAGTAAAACAGGAGACAAAAGATTCACAGGAAAGCGGTCACATACTTCGGCAGGAAAAGTTTCCCATGATGGATGGAGAGCAGCGCCGGCTGTGCTGGAAAAGGTTAAAGTATGGATTTGATACCTATGATATTGCACAGATTGAGGAGAATATAAAGATACTTTCTGAACATGAATTACCGCCGGAAGAAAAAGAAAGGCTTCCCGTGGTAAGGGAAGCCTATGAAAATCTGGATTATGAAATCGGAAGCAAAGCCTGTATGTTTTAGACGCGGCGGCGCAATAACGCATAAAATTTTTCAATATGGAAAGGTTTTCCCTGAACCGCCTGGACTTTCAGGCGGTTTTCTTCATTGAAACCTACCAGAATGTTGTGATTGGCTTCTGCCAGATAATCCATAATACCGTCAATATCGGATTTGGTATTTTTCGGACAGTTTACATACATATGTTTGTTTGCGGTAATATGCATGGTATAAGAGATGCTGAAATGATACCAGAGCATTTTGTGGAGCGTCGAATGTTTATAGATCCACAGAATCTCCTGAATAGGTACAATGGCATTTCCATATGGTGATGTCATGATAAAATAATGTTCGGTAATAAACATATCCTCCGTTGCCAGCTGTGGAAGTGTTGCAAGTTCTTCCTCGGCCTCGGCGAGAATCTGACCCGGATGTCCGAAGACGATCAGGTTCTGGCACGGTGGGGAAAGCACCGGGAACCGGATATAGACCATACAGACAAAAAGATACAGGACGGTATAAATCATGGAACCGAAATACGCGAAGAATAAAATGCGCGTCGTGGTTAAATGATAGTCAGGCTCACTGAAATAATACGAAGACAGCTGATTGCGGATACCGGTTTCGGTCCAGTTCAGGTCAGAGGAAAGCTGGGACAAAAGTGCCAGATAAGATTCTTTTCCTTTGACGATCCGGCCGGTGACGGTCAGACGGTCGATCGTAGGGAGTCCTTCTTCACATGTATGCGGGGTAAGGAGAATGATGCTGCAATTATTTTTCTGTGTGGTGTAATAATAATATCCGCGGGTCTGTCCATAGGTTTCACAGGTATATCCGCTGAATTTCAGATCCGTGAAGGTCATGCGCACATAACGGTGATGGTCCTTGTATGCATCCGCAATTTTGGTATTGTCGGAAAGCTGTGCAGGCCGCAGCATGGCACCCAGTGGAAATACGATCCAGAGAACTGCAAGCAAAACCAGATATATCATTGGAGAAAAAAGTCTTCTGCGATAGAAGGCCTGAATATTTTTGGAAATATAATGTTCGTAGTTGTCAGGCATGGAAAATCCTTTCTGTATTTCAACTTATGCATTCAGTATAAAGGTTTCGGGAAGAATAATCAACCTTGCTTTTGCCATAAAAACTTGCTAAACTATGATACAAAGCAGGAGGAAAAGAATGGACGCGTATACGAGTTTTGCGCAGGTTTACGACCTGTTTATGGATAATGTGCCCTATGATGAATGGTGTGCATATATTTGTGAGACATTAAAAAAGCATGGAATTGCAGACGGACCGGTGCTGGATCTGGGATGCGGAACCGGAGAACTGACCCGGAGACTGGCAGCCTGTGGGTATGATATGACCGGTGTGGATGTTTCTGTGGATATGCTGCAGAAAGCCATGGAAAAGCAGACAGATCCGCCGATTCTTTATCTGCTGCAGGAGATGCAGACACTCGAACTGGATGGATGTGTGCGGGCAGTCTGCTGTACCTGTGACTGTGTCAATTATGTGCTTGAGCCACAGGAACTTTCCGATGCATTCCGGCGGGTTGCCGCCTGTCTGGAAAGCGGTGGAGTATTTATCTTTGATATGAATACCGCCTATAAATACGAACAGCTTCTTGGAGATCACACATTTGCGGAGAGCAGGCAGGAAGGAAGTTTTATCTGGGAAAATTATTATGACGAAGAGACCAGAATCAATGAATATGACCTGACACTGTTTATCCCGGAAGCGGGAGAGCTGTACCGCCGATATGCGGAAACACACTATCAGAGAAATTATAAGGTGGAACAGATAGTGGACTTTCTGCAGCAGGCGGGATTGGTCTGTGAAGGAATGTATGATGATTACACCGACGCCGGGGTCAAAGCCGACAGTGAGCGTATCACATTTGTTACAAGAAAAGAATAAAGGAGAAATGATACATGGCAGATTATATTGTTAGAGCAACCGCAGCAGGTGCCGCAATCCGGGCATTTGCAATTACATCGAGGGATCTGGTGGAGACCGCCAGACAGGATCACAATACGTCCCCGATCATGACGGCAGCCCTGGGACGTCTGTTGTCCGGCGGTGCGATGATGGGAACAATGTTAAAAGGGGAAAAGGATCTTCTGACCCTGCAGATTCAGTGCAGCGGTCCGGCCAGGGGACTTACCGTTACTGCGGACGCCAATGGACATGTCAAGGGATTTGTCAATAATCCGATTGTGGAACTTCCGCCAAACAAAGACGGACATTTAAATGTAGGGGGCGCGCTGGATCTCGGTATTTTGAGCGTCATCAAAGATATGGGACTAAAAGAGCCATATGTGGGACAGTGTCAGCTGCAGACAGGAGAGATTGCAGAAGATTTAACCTATTATTTTGCAACTTCCGAGCAGATTCCGTCTGCGGTAGGATTGGGTGTGCTGATGAACAAAAACAACACGGTGCGTCAGGCCGGCGGATTTATTATTCAGCTTATGCCGTTTACGAGTGACGAGATCATTGAAAAACTGGAAAAGCGTATTGCAGAGATCGATTCTGTGACTATGATGCTGGAGCGAGGATTGACACCGGAAGGAATTCTCGAAGAAATTCTCGGAGATTTCGGGTTGGAAATCACCGACAAAATTCCGGCAGCATTTGTCTGTGACTGTTCTAAGGAGCGGGTATCGCGTGCACTTTCAACGCTCAGCAAAAAAGATCTCGATGACATCATCAATGATGGGGAGAGCATCGAGGTAAAGTGCCAGTTCTGTAACAAGGCATATGAATTTTCCGTAGAGGAATTAAAGGAGTTGAGAAAGTGAGACAGGGATTTGTAAAAGCAGCTGCAGTCACACCGAAAATTAAAGTGGCAGATACAAAATACAATGCAGAACTGATTCTGGATATGATGAAAGAAAGTACCCGGCAGGGAGCAAAGATTGTAGTTTTTCCGGAACTTTGTCTGACCGGCTATACCTGTCAGGATCTGTTTTTGCAGGAACGTCTGCTGCAGGGCGCAAAGGATGCGCTGATGAAATTAGTAAAAGAGAGTGCTTCACTGGACGCCATTTTTTTCGTGGGACTTCCCTTTGAAATCCTTGGAAAATTATACAATGTGGCGGCAGTGTTTTCCCATGGAGAAGTGCTTGGACTTGTACCGAAGAGTTATCTGCCGAATTACAATGAATTTTATGAGGCGAGACATTTCGTATCCGGAGCAGAGCTTGCGACAGAGGTGGTTCTGCCGGACGGAAGCTGTGTTCCTGCGGACCGGGATCTGCTTTTTGTCTGTGAGCAGATGCCGAAACTCAGAATCGGTGTGGAACTGTGTGAGGATCTGTGGACACCGAATCCGCCGAGTATCTCCCATGCACTGGCGGGGGCGTCTGTTCTGGTGAATTTGTCGGCTTCGAATGAACTGACCGGCAAAGACAGTTACCGCAGGGAACTGGTAAGTGGCCAGTCTGCACGTCTTCTTGCGGCATATATTTATGCGTCAGCGGGAGAGGGAGAGTCTACACAGGATCTGGTGTTCTCCGGGCACAACATCATTGCGGAAAACGGACAGATTCTTGCGGAATCCAAGCGTTTTGGACATGGCATCCTGTATTCGGAGATTGATGTGGAACGTCTCTGTGCACAGCGCCGCAGAATGACAACTTTTGTCACTGAGGATCAGACACATACCGAGATTCTGTTCTCTTTAAAAATAGAAGAAACAAAACTGACGCGGTTGATTGATCCGGCACCGTTTGTGCCAACAGACAGACAGAACAGGGAAAAGCGTTGTGATGAAATTCTGATGATTCAGGCAATGGGACTAAAAAAACGTCTGGAACATACCGGAGCCAATGCTGTGGTAGGTATTTCCGGAGGACTGGATTCGACGCTGGCACTGCTGGTGACCGTGCGTGCCTTTGATCTGTGCGGGCGGGATCATAAGGGAATTACGGCCGTCACCATGCCGGGATTCGGGACAACCGACCGCACATATGACAATGCTGTCAAACTGATTCAAAGCCTTGGGGCAGAATTTGTGGAAGTGGATATCTGTCAGTCGGTAAATGTGCATTTTTCGGATATCGGACAGGACCCTTCGGTGCATGATGTGACATATGAAAATTCCCAGGCGCGGGAACGCACGCAGATTCTGATGGACATTGCGAACAAAAAGAATGCGCTTGTGATCGGAACCGGAGATCTGTCGGAACTTGCACTGGGGTGGGCAACGTACAACGGAGATCATATGTCCATGTATGCCGTGAATGCTTCTGTGCCAAAGACGCTGGTCCGGCATCTGGTGCGTTATTATGCGGATACCTGTGAGGACAAGCAGCTTTCCGATACACTGTATGATGTATTGGATACACCTGTTTCTCCGGAGCTTTTGCCGCCGGAAGACGGAAAAATTTCACAGAAGACCGAGGATCTGGTAGGTCCGTATGAACTGCATGATTTCTTCCTGTATTATATGTTGCGTCAGGGATTTTCCCCTGCAAAAATTTATCGTCTGGCAAAAATTGCATTTGCGGGAACCTATGAAGATGCATTTATTTTAAAATGGCTGAAAACGTTCTGCCGCAGATTTTTTGCGCAGCAGTTTAAACGTTCCTGCCTTCCGGACGGCCCGAAAGTCGGATCTGTTGCTGTTTCTCCGAGAGGAGATCTGCGTATGCCGAGTGATGCGTGTGCAACATTGTGGATGGAGGAACTGAATACGATTTCTTAGAAAAATACATTTTTTATTCGAATCTTAACCGCCATTATGCTATAATGAAACATACGGATGCAAGAGATAAGGAGAAAGAAGATTCGGATGAAAAAAACATTGTATATCATAAGAGATATAGCCATTACCGTCGGGATTCAGCTGGTGTGTTTTATGGTCTGTTTGTGGATACAAAACAGTACTGTGGAAAATGCGCTGATCCCGGCAGTATCTATTTTTGGAGTCTTTCTGACTTCTGTGATCACACCGGGGTATCTGTATGGTGTGGCAGCTGCAATTCTCAGCGTTCTTGAATTGAATTTTGCTTTCACATTTCCATTTTTTCACTTTAATTTTTCCATACCGGAGAATATGGCATCGGCAGTGATCATTATACTGATGGCTTTGATTACCTGTGGGTTTACCACCAAAATAAAGTATAATAAAATTCTCGAAGCAGAGAGAGAAAAAGAAAAAATCCGTGCAGACATATTCCGTGCGGTTTCCCATGATCTTCGGACTCCGCTTACCACGATCTATGGCTCCAGCTCGGCGCTGCTTGATCCGGATAATGATTTTACGAAGGAACAGCGGACAAAGATGCTGCAGGACATCCAGCAGGATGCACAGTGGCTTTTCCGGATGGTTGAGAACCTGCTTTCGATCACAAAACTTGACAGTGGAAAAGTAAAAATCATTAAGACACCTACGGTTTTGGATGAGCTGATTGATTCGGTGATTTTAAAGTTTCATAAAAGATATCCGGATCAGGAGGTTGAAATTGATATTCCAGATGAATTTGTGGTAATTCCCATGGATGCCATCCTGATCCAGCAGGTGTTGATCAATATTTTAGAAAACGCGGTGCAGCATGCAAAGGGAATGGTGCACCTGGGACTGAAGGTATTTCTTGTGGCGGACAAAGCCGTATTTGAAGTACAGGATGATGGATGTGGAATTCCGGAAGAAAAATTAAAATCTGTTTTTTACGGGAGTCATGAGGCATATGAGGTATCTTCCGATTGCAAACGGAGCAATGCAGGAATAGGACTGGCAGTGTGCGCAACAATTATCAAAGCGCACGGTGGAAAGATCAAGGCAGAAAATAAGAAAAATGGAGGTGCACTTTTCCGGTTTTATCTGGATATGGAGGAGAAGGAACAGGCATGAACGGAAATAAATATAAGATTTTAATTATTGAGGATGATGAACATATTAACAATCTGGTGGCTACACTTCTGGAGGCAAACGGATATCAGACATTATCGGCATATTCCTGCGAAGACGGAATGATGATGTATGCTTCTCACAGACCGGATCTCGTTGTTTTAGATCTGGGACTTCCGGATCAGGACGGAATGACTTTTTTAAAGCGGTTACGGAAAGATTCCCTGACGCCGGTGATTGTGCTTTCTGCCAGGTCAGATGAAAAAGATAAAGTGGAGGCTTTGGATATGGGAGCCAATGATTATGTTACAAAACCATTTGGCTCCAATGAATTTCTTGCGCGGATACGTTCTACGCTCCGCATGACAACACATCGCATGCAAAACGGAATGTTTCCGGGTGGAAAATTTAAGGCCTCCGGTCTGACCATTGATTACGATGCAAGAAGAGTTTTCTTGCATAAAAAAGAAGTGAAGCTGACACAGACAGAGTACAATATCATTGCAGCATTGTCGGAACATGCGGGAAAGGTTATGACATACTCAGCCATTATCAAAGAGATCTGGGGGTATAACGATGAGGGCAGCATCAAAAAACTGCAGGTCAATATGGTAAATATCCGTAAGAAGCTGGGAGCCAGACCGGGAGAAAAAAATTATATTGTAAATGAACTGGGCGTAGGGTATCGCATGTGCGAGGCGGATGAGGAAACCTTATAGCTGTAATTTAGAGGAGATAGATAATACAAAAAGAGGAAAAACGTTTTTTTCGTTTTTCCTCTTTGATTTTTTGCTTTGTTTATTTTATTATGTAAAATAAATTATAAGAGCTGAATACCATGTTCCTCGCAGGCTGCAATTGTTTCTTCCGGCCAGAGAGAACTCTGCACTTCGCCGATATGAGCTTTGCGAAGGAAGAACATACAGATACGGGACTGACCAATTCCTCCGCCGATGGTATAAGGAAGTGTTCCATCGATGATGGATTTCTGGAATGGCAGATCCTTGCGTTCCGGACAGCCGGCTTTGTCAAGCTGGGAAATCAGAGCAGTTTTGTCTACACGGATACCCATCGAAGATAATTCCAGTGCAATATCAAGAACCGGATAATAAACAAGAATATCTGCATTTAAAGCCCAGTCATCGTAATCCGGAGCACGTCCGTCGTGCGGTTCGCCAGACTCTAAGGTGTCACCGATCTGCATGATACATACAGCACCTTTTGCCTTGGTAATATAATACTCACGTTCCTTCGGTGTGTTGTCCGGGAACAGATCCTCCAGTTCCTGGGAGGTGATAAAGAAAATTTCCTTTGGAAGGATCAGATCAATGTAATCATACTGGATGGCCATATACTGTTCTGTTTTGCGAAGACACTTATATACGGTACGAACGGTCTCTTTTAAATAGTCCAGATTACGGTCTTCTTTATGAATGATTTTTTCCCAGTCCCACTGATCTACGAAAATAGAATGAATGTTGTCCGTACTTTCATCGCGGCGGATGGCATTCATATCCGTGTAGATGCCTTCTCCGACCTGAAATCCGTATTTTTTCAGGGCGTAACGTTTCCATTTTGCGAGAGAATGGACAACTTCGGCATTTTTATCGTCCTGCTCCTTAATACCGAAAGTAACCGGGCGTTCATAACCGTTTAAGTTATCATTAAGACCGGTTGCCGGGTCTACAAAAAGAGGAGCAGAAACACGTGTCAGATGCAGTCTCTGCGCCAGCAGTGCCTGAAAGAAATCTTTGACTGTCTTGATGGCAAGCTGTGTGTCATGAAGATTCAGTTCTGATTTGTATTGTTTTGGTAAAATAAGATTTTCCATGAGATCTCCTTTGTTATATTGTTACTCTGTGTTTCATTATAGCACATGAACTATGGAATTCAAGTCAAAAAGGTGTTAGAATTAGGATATGATTTTACAGAATGAAATGGAGAAAAGCAGATGAAAAAAGAAGATTTAACCGTTCCGGCAATTTTTGCGGAGGCGATAGGAATGATCCTTGGAATTGTCTATATCGGACTGCAGATCTATTATGGGATTGCCTATAAAGTTGCGCCATATAAATTTATCTGTAACATTGCAGGAGTTGTTCTGATCTATGTGGGACTCAGCCTGGTAAGCTGTCAGCCGGAAAAAATAAACCGGCTTCCGAAAGAGGTGTGTGCGGGAAAGGTGCGTAAATATTCCATCCGGATGATCCGGCTGGTCAAACTGGTGTTTATCATCGGTCTGATGGTTCCGTGTGTGGGAGATGTGATCGGGATCGAACTCAAGGACGCGTACAGTCTGCTGGTGATTGCCGCTATCCTTGTGATCACCGTGTTTTATGAGTATCGGATCATTCAGCTGCTTCGAAATGATCATCATGATCAGGGGCAGCCATAAGGCGCGCCGCTTTCTGATCGCGCCATTTCGTTCCCAGGCGGAATAAGGAAAAGCCCAAAACGAGAGAAACAATCGTAAAGAGAAAGATGATAATTCCCAGAAGATCCGTTTCTTTGAGATTGTTCAGTAGCGGTCCGATGATGGTTCCCCAGAAGTTGAACAGGATGTGGAAGAACATTGAGAAATAGATGCTTCCTCCTTTTTCACAGATCCATCCCAGTACAAGACCGAGAACAAATGCATAAATTCCCTGAATCCAGTTCAAGTGAAAGATTCCGAAGAGAACCGCCTGCATCAGGTTGGCAGCCCAGAACGGAAGTGCCCGTCGGACCAGACGCATGGTGACGCCGCGGAAAACCAGTTCTTCACAGACAGGACCGAGAATTACGGCATAGATAAACATGAACAGTCCGATGTCGGAGTCTAAGCCTGCGGTTTCCATGAGTTTTTCGTACTGGCTGAGCCAGTTCGGGAAAAGAAGAGATACCGCAGAAGTCAGATAACCGGAAAAGAACTGCATGCCGGGAATCAGAAGAATGATGGATAAAAACTGCAGAGGATGAAACGTGATGGATGGTTTTGGAAGATAATTGCCCCCACAGGAGCGATAATACCATATTCCCATGAATACGATGCAGGTTACGGTATAAATCAGCATGATGCATGCATTAAACTCCGTATTGGTCAGAAGTGTTTCGATGGTATCGGCATCAAAGCCTGTGCTCTGGAAGGCCGGACACAGAAACAGAGCTGCGATTCCGAACATAAAAAAAGAAGCCAGTATCTGTGCAGCTGTTGTTGTTAAAATTGGCAGAAAGCCGGAAAAAAAATAACCGATCTTTTTCATATCATAGATTCTCCATTCGTTTTCGTGTTTGGTAAACTGTACTAAACATTATAGCATAACAATGGGGTAATGCAAGAAATCTGTTTACTTTAAAACTTTAATATGATAAAATACAGACATGATTTTTGGAAGGAAAGAGGGAGCATAATGAGCAAGAAACTTAAAACAGAGGCAGTAGATCATCTGTTTGATGCAATTTTATGTCTGCAGAACAGAGAGGAATGTTATACATTTTTTGAGGATGTGTGTACGGTCAATGAATTGCTTTCTTTATCACAGCGATTTGAAGTGGCGGGAATGCTGCGGGATCAGAAGACATACCTTGATATTGCGGAAAAGACGGGGGCGTCTACAGCGACGATCAGCCGTGTCAATCGTTCTCTGAACTATGGAAATGACGGATATGAGATGGTATTCAGCCGTCTGTCACAGAAACATCCGGAACAGGAATAGAAAAAGGCACGGATGCGTATCTGCATCTGTGCCTGAAAATACAATCATCCGTTTGGATTAAACGGTGTCTTTTTTGGAGGATTCCTTTTTGGAATTCTCTTTTTTATTTGTTTTACTGTTTTGACTGTTGATATTGTCGATAACACTTTCGATAATCATCTTTTTGATGTATACGTCGTAGCTGAGCAGACAGATAAAACTGAAATTCTGCAGAAATTCCTGATCATTTTCCGGAAATTTCCGGAACGTCTCACGGGAGAGAGCATATTTTTTTCCGAGATCTTTTAATAATTTCTCGGACTCGGTGCTCTCTAAATTAAAAACCTCGTTATAGACATCTTCCATATTAAATCCGGCTTTGTTGCCAAAATAATGTTCCGTCAGGGGATTTAACAGGGACTGGATGTCGTTGATGCTGAGCAGATTCTTAAAATAGTAAATGAATAACAGGGTCAGCACATGCTCCTTGGAATATTTTTTCTTCTCCGGGGCAGGGAGCAGATTGTTTTTGGCATAATTGTTGATCATTGTTTTGGTCAGAATTTTATCATCTTCATAGCGTTTGCAGGCTTCTAACTGCTCGTCCATAAAGGTCGTGACCTGATCCATATATAAACCGATATTTGGAATGTCTTCCGTTTTGATGTAATCGATTGAAACCAGTTTCTTCTGCAGTGCAGCAAGAAATTCTTTTACTTCGTTGTCCATATTTTCACCTCATATCACATTATATAGTAATAAAAACTAGATGACAAGGCATTTTCATGCTTTTTTCAAAAAACAAAAGAATGTATGTTCTATTCGGACTATCTATGATATAATGAGACACACGAATAATGAATTATGGAAAGAGACGGAGAAACGATATGAGCTTATTAGATGCACTGAACGAACCACAGCGGCAGGCTGTGATGGCAACCGACGGACCGCTTCTGATTCTGGCAGGTGCCGGGTCCGGAAAAACCAGAGTACTGACACATCGTACGGCATATCTGATTGAGGAATGCGGGGTTAATCCCTACAATATCATGGCAATCACGTTTACCAATAAAGCGGCAGGGGAGATGCGGGAGCGTATTGACCAGATGGTGGGATATGGTTCGGAAAGTATCTGGGTGTGCACATTCCATTCCACCTGTGTGCGTATTTTGCGCAGATATATTGACAGGCTGGGGTTTGGGACCAATTTTACCATCTACGATTCCGATGATCAGAAGACTCTGATGAAGGATGTCTGCAAACGTCTGGAAATCGATACGAAAATGTACAAAGAGAAAATGTTTCTTTCTGCTATTTCCTCCGCAAAAGATGAGCTGATCGATCCGATCGAATTTGAGACGCGCGCGGCAGGCGATTATGTGAAACGAAAACAGGCCCAGGTTTACCGGGAATATCAGCAGGCGTTAAAGCAGAATAATGCATTGGATTTTGATGATCTGATCATGAAAACCGTGGAACTGTTCAAACTGGACAAAGAGGTGCTTGCCTCGTATCAGGATCGTTTTCGCTATATTATGGTGGATGAGTATCAGGATACCAATACCGCACAGTTTGAACTGATCCGTCTGCTGGCTTTAAAATACCAGAATCTTTGTGTTGTAGGTGATGATGATCAGTCTATCTATAAGTTCCGGGGAGCGAATATCTACAACATTCTGAATTTTGAACATCATTTTCCGGATGCCACAGTGATCAAACTGGAGCAGAATTACCGGAGCACGCAAAATATTCTGGATGCAGCCAATGCTGTGATTGCCAACAATCAGGGGCGAAAGGAAAAGCGTCTGTGGACGGACAATGGAGCCGGGGACAAGATCACCTTTGAGCAGCTGGATACGGCGGCAGAGGAAGCGGATTTTGTGGCGAGGGATATTGCCCGGCGGGTACGCAAAGGAGAGTATCAGTATAAAGACTGTGCCATTCTCTATCGTACCAATGCACAGTCCCGTCTCTTTGAGGAACGTTTTATTACAGCAAATATTCCATATAAAATTTTTGGCGGCGTAAATTTCTACGCCCGTAAGGAAGTGAAGGATCTGCTGGCATATTTAAAGACCATCGACAATGGGCAGGATGATCTGGCGGTGCGGCGTATCATCAATATCCCAAAACGTGGAATTGGTGCTGCATCGATCAACAAAGTGGCATTGTATGCCCAGGAGCAGGAGATCAGTTTTTATGATGCGCTCTGTGTGGCAGAACAGGTACCGGGGCTGGGCAAAGCGGCAGCAAAGATCCGGCCGTTTGTGTTGTTTATCCAATCTATGAAAGCAAAGGCAAAGCTGCTTTCCGTGGCAGATCTGCTGCAGGAAGTTATTGAAACGACCGGTTATGTCAGAGAACTCGAAGCAGAGGGAACGGATGAGGCAGAGGCAAGAATCGAAAATATTGACGAATTGATCAGCAAAGCTGTGGATTATGCGGAGGGGGAAGAAGCTCCGACCTTAAACGGCTTTCTGGAAAATGTCGCTCTGGTTGCGGATATTGACAGTTTTGACGAAAACAGTGACTATGTGGTACTTATGACTTTACATAGTGCGAAAGGACTTGAATTTCCGAATGTCTATCTGGCAGGACTTGAGGACGGACTGTTTCCGAGTTATATGTCTATTACGAGTGATAACTCCCAGGCCGAGATCGAGGAAGAACGGCGTCTGGCATATGTGGGAATTACCCGTGCAAAGAAAAATCTGACAATCACTTCCGCGCGTGTGCGCATGGTGCGGGGGCAGACACAGTATGGAAAAGTATCCCGTTTTGTCAGGGAAATTCCGCCGGAACTTCTTTCCGGAAAGATTTATGAGCCAAAGACAAAGGAAGAACCCATCGAACAGTCCACATTTCAGAAGGCGCGTAAGGCATTCCGGACGGTGCCGAGTTATGGTGGAAGCGGATATGGAAAAGAAGTGGGAGAGGGATATGGATCGACCTTCCGTTCCTCCAAAGCCACAAAACCGGTATATACAAAGGTGGAAAACCAGCGTGATTTTGGTTCCGCGGGTGGAGCATTGTCCTATCAGGTGGGAGATCGTGTCCGCCACATCAAATTTGGCGATGGAGAAGTCATGGCAATTGTTTCCGGGGGCAGGGACTATGAAGTGACCGTAGATTTCGACAAAGTCGGAACAAAGAAGATGTTTGCAAGCTTTGCAAAATTAAAAAAGATATGATAAATTTTTTATAAACACAAATTTTTCATAGGAAAACAGGGAAAGATATGCTATAATGGATGTAATTAAAAATGCAGGAAGGAGAAGTGCCATCATGAGTAAAGTAGAAGATATTTTAGCATCTACCAAAGTGGGGGATGTTTTGGATGCAGCAAAGCTTAATAAGTTTTTGAAGAGACAGGAAGAAGAGGAGAAGAAACCTTCCAAGTTCGTGATTGTATTCGCCGTGATTGGAATCGTTGTTGCAGTTGCAGCAGCAATCTATGGAATTTATCGTTTCTTTACACCGGATTATCTGGATGATTTTGAGGACGATTTTGAAGATGAGTTCGACAATGACTTCTTCGAGGATGAGGATGATGAGCCGGCTGCAGAGTCTAAGGATGCTTCCGCAGACAAGACAGAGGACTAATCATTGTCGGAAGCGTGAGAACTTTCAGGCAGTTTGAGCGGTGCGCAGAAAAAGAAAACCGAACGAAGAAAGAAGGGACTGCAGTTGTGTAGTCCCTTTTTCTGTAAGAAAATAAGATTCAGAATGATGCATGAGGAGTAAAAGAATGAAAAAAGGGCAGATTGCAGAAGGAAACGTAACAACCGTAGAATTCCCGAACAAAGGGATTGTGATGACAGACGAGGGAGAACGCGTCATAGTCAAGAATACCATTCCGGGACAGCGTGTTTCCTTTGCAGTAAATAAGGTACGAAAAGGAAAAGCGGAAGGACGGCTTCTGGAAACCGTGAAGAAATCGCCACGGGAGACCGCAGATACCTGCCGGCATTTCGGACAGTGCGGAGGATGTACGTATCAGAGTCTGCCTTATGAAGAACAGTTAAAGATCAAGGAGACACAGGTACGCGGCATGATAGAGCAGGCGATCGGGGATGCCTGTGCTTATGAGTTTCTGCCAATCAGACACAGTCCGCGTGTGCTTGCTTACCGTAACAAAATGGAATTTTCATTTGGAGATGAATACAAGGACGGACCGCTGGCACTTGGAATGCACAAGCGCGGCAGTTTTTACGATATTGTAACGGTAGAGGACTGTCGGATCGTGGATGGCGATTTCCGTGCGATTCTCATGGCAACGCTCGCTTATTTCAGGGAGCAGGAAATCTTCTTCTATCACAGACTGCGTCATACCGGGTATCTGCGCCATCTTCTTGTGCGAAAGGCAGTAAAGACCGGAGAGATTTTAGTTGATCTGATCACTACGACGCAGGATTGGAGAAATGTACAGGAGCAGGAGCCGGACGAGCGTGCAAAGATAGAGGCTGCATTGCTGGAAAAGCAGGGCAGATGTCCACATGCCGGAACGGTAAACGAAAAAAAAGAAAAGCAGCTTTTAGCCGGATGGAAAGATGTACTTCTGGCACTTTCCCTGGAAGGAACCTTAAAAGGAGTACTTCACACAAAAAATGACAGCGTGGCGGATGTCGTAAAAAACGAAGGAACGGAAGTACTTTTCGGACAGGATTATTTTTATGAGGAGCTGTTGGGACTGCGTTTTCAGATTTCACCGTTTTCTTTTTTCCAGACGAACTCTCTCGGAGCAGAAGTGCTTTATTCCACAGCCCGCGAATTTATCCTCGGGGATAATCCGGACATGCTGGCAGACAAGACCGTTTATGATCTGTACAGCGGTACCGGTACGATCGCACAGATGCTCGCTCCGGTCTGCAAAAAAGTTGTGGGCGTGGAGATCATCGAGGAAGCGGTAGAGGCGGCAAAAGAGAATGCGGCACTCAATCATCTGGACAACTGTGAATTTTTGGCGGGTGACGTCTTAAAGGTGCTCGATACGATTGAGGAACGGCCGGATTATATTGTGCTTGATCCGCCAAGGGATGGTATTCATCCGAAGGCGCTGGAAAAGATTATCAATTATGGTGTGGATCATATGATTTATATTTCGTGTAAGCCGACGAGTCTGGCGCGGGATCTGGAGGTGCTGCTGGCGCGGGGGTATGTCGTGGATAAGGTGCAGTGCGTGGATATGTTTCCGAATACGGTGCATGTTGAGACGGTTGTTCTTTTGTCCCAACAAAAACCAGATGACACGATAGAGATCGACTTAGACCTGGACGAGCTGGATGCCACCAGTGCCGAGTTGAAAGCAACCTATCAGGAAATCAAAGATTATGTGCTGAAAGAATTTGGCTTGAAGGTTTCAAGTTTATATATTTCTCAGGTAAAACGCAAATGTGGAATTGAAGTGGGAGAAAACTATAATCTTCCAAAATCAGAAAATGCAAGAGTTCCGCAATGCCCGAAAGAGAAAGAAGATGCTATCAAGGCTGCCCTGAAATATTATGCGATGATCTAAGGACATCGCTGATTTCAAGGAGGAATAACACGTGAAAAGTACATTTGAAAAAATGGGTGGAACCTACACACTTGGCGCAGACGGAATTTACTATCCGAATCTTGTCAGTACAGATGAAGAACCGCATTATGGGAAATATGGAATGATGCGGAAAACATATCTGAAAGAGTATCGTCCGGCAATGTATTCACTGTATATGTTGGAAGACAGACTGGTGGAACATCTGAATCTTGTGGACGATGAAGCACAGGAGAGAATGGATATTCTGGTGCGTCAGATGATGGAGCGGCAGGGCATTACGGAAGAATCGAAAGCTAGTGATCAGATGGAATGGGTCAGAGCGGTAAATAATATCCGGAATGCAGCAGAAGAGATTGTGTTAAAAGAATTAGTGTATATTTAAAGTGTGGAAAGCTCCTTCGGGAGCTTTTCGCTATGTTTAATTACTACCTCGCAAGTTGCACATTATATGTAGAAAAGATGAAAATTTTTCATTGCGTAAAATCGATTTGCTAGTATAAAGGAATAAATCTTGGATGGTAGAAATTCTTTTATCTGATTTGCTGGAAAATATAAAAAGGACACAGATGCCGATTGGGAGTTGCGGTTCCTGATCAGCTTTTCTATTACTCTTTGCAGATGGTAAAAGAGAAAGCAATATGATAAAATATATATATTCTGATTAAGGAAGAAGGAACAAAAATGGACGATACAAATTTGCCGATTGTAAAAGTGGATAATATAAAAAAATTTTGGTTGAGTTTTACTACATGGTTCGAAGATGAGTTACCAGGAACAGGAATTTTACAGGCATATTATGAAGATTATGACAATTGGAATGGTGGAACTTATTATTTAGGGATAGATTTTGAAAAAGAATATAGATTACACTATGGGATAGCTTATCCGGACATTTTGAAATTGGAATTGCCTCAAATAGAAGATATAAAAATGTTTATAGAGCTTGCATTTCATGAATGGATAATTTTTGAGAAAAGATATGATTTTACGGTTATGGTAAATAAACGGCTAAGTCGTTTTTTAATTCCACATAGATTACAAAATGGACGATTAATACAAGAAGGGTATAAAACATCATATTACTTAGATAAAATTTTAAATTACCCTATGTTTGAAAGAAAGATTCGTTATTCAGAAGAAATGATAACGAGCCGGGAATATTTGGATAAAAAGAGTGCATTGGATTATATAATAGATGCCTTGCAATTTATTTTGTCTGTGCAAGATGGTGAAAAAGTAATACAAAAATATAAATTGGCTGCAAAAAGTGTCAATGAAGATGAAGATAGTAAAGTATATGCAGTTGTTAAGGCTGAAATTGAGGAGATTATGAAAATCTCCAATGAATATTTTGATATACGGCACAATGAATACCTGAATAAGGCGAGGCAGACAAGAGAGCCTATTCAGGACTTGGCTTTTATTGAATACCTGTATAATCGCGCATATGCCTTACTGTATTTGCTTAGGATTAAAACAGATACGGGAAAATTGATTAATTTTAAACAAAGAAATATCTCAGATATCAGAGCAATAGGAGGACAAGAAATTGAGAGAATTAGATATTGAAATTAGTGAAATAAAGAATATAAAGAAGGCAAAAGTCTCTATTCCTCTTAATCGAGGCATTTATGGCATTATTGGTAACAATGGAACGGGAAAAAGCACTATTATGACCTGTTTAGCACAAGCTGTATTTTCACATAGTTTAGATGCTTTAAGGGAAGAAGATATAAACGAAGAGTCGTATGTGTTGTTAAGTGACGGAGAAAAAACTGCAAAATGGTTTCGACAAGGTGATAAATGGAAAACAGTAGAAAATCCAAGAAAAAGAGTTCATTATGATGGTATGTATGAAGGAAGTTTATTCTATGGAACTAGATTCAATGATTCTAAAATTGTAGATGATTTACTTGCTACATCGCAAATTCATGATGAGGATATAGTGGAAGCAGATGACTACATTAAAGATAATCTGAGTTATATTTTACATGGTAATTATAGTTTTTACAGAACGTTAAAGAGAATTCGAAATAAGAAGATAGCTGCTAATTTAGAGTTAGAGAATACACCATATTTCCAAGAGTATAGAGGTAAACTAATAAGTCAATATAGAATGAGTTCAGGCGAATGTCTTTTAGTATCATTATTACATTTTATATATAATGCAATAGTTAGAAGATCATTGCCACAGGATAAACCAATAATAATGTTGATTGATGAAATTGAATTAGCTTTACACCCAATAGCAGTGGTTAGATTACTGGACCTGTTGCGTGAGTTAATAGATCAGCATCACAATTTAGTGGTAATTTTAACTTCTCATTCACCTGAAGTAATTAGAACTATTCAGCCGAATAATTTATTTCAAATAGAGTTATCAAAGAGAGAAGAAGGTCTGGTAGAAGTCAATACCCCATGTTATCCAAGTTATGCTATTAGAGATGTTTACATGCATGATGGATTTGATTTTGTGGTTTTAGTAGAAGACTATTTGGCAAAGAATATTGTACAAACAATTATTGATGAAAAAGATATATCTAGAAGTAAACTTATAAATATTTTGCCTGTGGGTGGATGGAGTAATGTACTGAACTTACAACATGAATTATATATACATTCGACTTTTGGCGCAGGGACAAAGATTTTTAGTATTTTGGATGGTGATATTCAAAAGGAGGTAGGGCAACAGTATAAAGAATACCCAAAACTTTTTATACCTATAGGAAGTATCGAAAAGTTTTTGAAGAAGGTATTAATTACAGAAGTAGATATGCAAATTAAGAAGGAGATAAATGACAAATTCTTTTATGTGAAATCTATAGATAATCTTATAGCAGAATATATTAAGACAAATAAAAAAAAGGATGAAGATGGAAAAGAATTGTATAAGATTATCCGAGCAGATTTTGAAAAGCGTTCTATTGCTGAGATGGCATTTGTGGAAGGTATTTGTAAAATTGCAAAAAAATATATTGATTTTTCTAAGTTTGAAACTAATTTGGAAAAATTTTTGAAAAATGAATAATTGTGAATTTTGGAAAGTATATGGGGTAAACGCAATCTCCTTAAGTGTGATATAAACCTTTTCGCAAAAGGTGACGTTTTTGTTATTTGGCATAAGAAGAAACTTTCAATGCTGTGGAGATGTTGTTCTTTGGTCCCAACAGAAACCAGATGACATAGGAGAGAATGGAAATTCTGGTGAGAAAGATGATGGAGAGGCAAGGCGTTTCGGATGAGTTAGAAGCTCGTAGCCAGATGGTGTCGGTTGGAGCTGTAAACAATATTCGGAATGTTGCGGAAGAGATTGTGTTAAAAGAATTGCTTTACGGGTAAACTAAAAGCTGAACAAATAGGACGAAAAATCCCTTTTGTCCAGCTTTGACGTTTATTAGGCTTAAAAATTAAATTATAATTCCATATCATACGAATTTTTTCTAGACCTGACGGGCTGATTTCGCCGCATCTCCTGTTTCCTCTGACATTCAAGTTCCCAGGCACGATGGGAGAAGACATCAGGATCTTCAACATTCAGATAATCCACTTCATTGGCGGCAATATCACGGCGGTGATAGTCATAATATTTACCAAAAGTTCCTTTAAGCTGTTCAATCAGCTTATCCCGGAAAGCAGGACGTATCTGGATTCTGGTATCCAGTAATTCTGTATATTGTTCTGGATCAGGACGAAATTTTTCTTCCCGGAAAGCGGAAGCATCTTTTTTTAGCTGCTTTTTGAGCGAAGTGTCCTGAGAATCCAAGATATCCAGATTTTTATTCATCTGGTCATATTTCTTGGATAGATTCGTCATATCTTTATCGGTAGAGCATTGTGCCTGGAAGATTAGCTGTTCTTTCTGTGATTTCAGTTCTTCGATTTCTTCTGTAACAGTGGTAAGCTGTTGATTCAATTTTATATGCTGGATGGGATTCAAAATACTGGTTTTATCCTTTTGCACATTCAGTTCTTTCCGTTCCGTAACTTTCGCTTTGAGTTTCTTTTTGACGGTGTTGTATTTATTCAGTATTGGAATAAAATGATTCATCCAGTCATGTATCACTTCTTTTTGCATTTCATTGTGAAGTAAATGATAGTGTGTAAAAATCATATGATTGCGGA
>OHMA01000412.1_pt1 | contig 25716 bp, 19 predicted proteins | sample 1569171 | NCBI WGS metagenome assembly OHMA01 (sample SAMEA3879580, study PRJEB24766) | human gut metagenome | biome: human-associated habitat; feature: feces | place: USA | collected 1985/1987
CCGTTAGGCAACTCTCCCAACAATGCTGTGGGGTGTGCACCTATCGGGTTGAAGTAACGCAACAAGATGGCGTTTATCGGAGCACCGGAAGCAACCGTATCACGTACAATCTCTTCATTGATTTGCTTCGTGTTTCCATACGGAGACTCAGCTTTCTTAATAGGTGCCTTTTCCGTTACCGGAAGTTCGTCCGGCTGGCCGTAAACTGTGCAGGAAGAAGAGAATACGATACCTTCCACTCCATGCTTCGGCATCAATTCCAGCAGGTTTATCAGTGAAACCAGGTTATTACGATAGTAAAGCAATGGTTTCTGGACAGATTCACCCACAGCCTTGCTGGCCGCAAAGTGAATGATGGCTTTAATGCCTTTATATTTGGTAAACACAGCGTCAAGACCGGCATAATCCAAGCAATCCAATTCCTCGAATGCAGGGCGGATGCCCGATACCTTCTCTATGTTATCTACAACATCTGCGCTGGAGTTTGACAAATTATCAATAATAACAACTTCATAACCTGCGTTTTGAAGTTCCACCACCGTGTGAGAACCAATATAACCGGTTCCACCCGTAACTAAGATTTTCCCTTTCATATTAAATATAGATAATTTAGCTTTTAGGTTATCAATACGCCACAAATGTAAGGAAATAAATTAATAAAAACAGAAAAAGGGGGATAAATTTTAGTTTATCCCCCTTCCACTTTATTTCCGTTTTTTCTTCTTTAAATCTTCACAACCCCCGAAAAGCCCATGAATGCCATTGCCAGCAGTCCGGCAGTAATCAAAGCTATCGGAGTACCCTGCATACCTTTCGGTACACTAACCAGGCTCATTTGCTCGCGCAGGCCTGCAAACAGTGTCAGTGCCAAGCCGAAACCAAGTGCCGTGGAGAATGCATAAACCACTCCCGTCAGCAAATCATAATCTTTTTGGATAACAAGGATAGCCACACCGAGAATACAGCAGTTGGTAGTAATCAACGGCAGGAACACGCCCAAGGCCTGATACAGAGAAGGAGAAACTTTCTTCAGGATAATCTCTACCATCTGCACCAATGCGGCAATCACCAGGATAAAGGTAATAGTCTGCAAATAGCCCAAATCAAAAGCGTCGAGCACATACTTCTGAATAAGGAATGTCACGATAGTGGCGATGGTGAGCACGAATGCCACCGCTGCCGACATGCCCAATGCAGTCTCCACTTTCTTGGAAACTCCCAAGAACGGGCAAATTCCCAAGAATTGCGACAATACGATGTTGTTTACAAAGATTGCCGAGATAAATATCAATATATATTCCATAATCATTAAATTAAGAATTAAAAACTAAAAATTAAAAGCCCGGCAGCTTACCGCCGATACGTTCTCAATTTTTTCATTTTTAATTTTTCATTATTAATTCTTCTTCATACTGTTGATTAAAGCAATGAGATAGCCCAATGCAATGAATGCACCCGGAGCAAGGACAAATACCAACATGCCGTATTCTTCGGGAAGGATACTCAAGTTGAATATCTTGCCGGTTCCCAGGAACTCACGCACGGCACCCAGTAATGTCAGTGCAATGGTAAAGCCCAAGCCCATGCCCAGACCGTCGAACAAGGAAGCCACCGGATTGTTTTTGGCAGCAAATGCCTCGGCACGTCCCAATACGATACAGTTTACAACAATCAGCGGAATGAACAGGCCCAGTGTGGCGTACAATGCAGGAACGTAAGCTTGCATTATCATCTGCAACAGTGTCACAAATGATGCTATGACTACAATGAATGAAGGGATACGCACCATATCGGGAATCAGATTCTTGATGGCAGAAATCACCACATTGGAACATATCAGCACGAACATTGTAGCCAGTCCCATACCCATACCATTGATGGCCGACGAAGTCGTACCCAATGTAGGACACATACCGAGCAGGAGTACAAACGTAGGATTCTCTTTGATAATCCCGTTCATCATAACTTTAAAATTATTCATATCTTCTACTCCTTTCTTATTTAGCGCTGAGTGTATCCACAGCTTCGGGAGCTGCGGAATCAGCAGGTTGTTCAACATTCTTTTGAGTAGCGCCGGTAGTGCCGTCGGCAGTTTCCTGACCGGCATAGGCAGCATAAGCCGCATTCACTGCATTCAAAAAAGCACGTGAGGTGATGGTAGACGCTGTAATGGCATCTACTTTACCACCGTCCTTGCTCACTGTCAATGCAGCTTCACCCGGATTCATGCCGGTGATGTCACCTTTATTGCCTTTCTTGAACCAGTCGGCAGCCTTGGAACCCAACCCCGGAGTTTCCACATGCGACAACAAGGAGTAGTCGATGATTTTGCCTTCAGCATCGAAACCGACCAACACTTTCAGCTCACCGCCAAAACCCATGGCAACAGCTTCCACAGCAGCTCCGATATATTCTCCACCTTTGGTGGCAGGATATACAGAATACTGTACTCCGTTTACTTCCTGCATCTTCTTCTCGGCAATGGGGTCATTGTCGAAGCCCGGAACCACCGCACTTACGGCATCGCTCAAGGTCTTTGCATTGGCCTGCGCAATGGGCTCCTTCGTCAATTCGTTTACATAAGCCAGCAACGCTACGGAGATTGCGGTAACGCCCGTAAGTACCAGCAACATATTCTTCAAGGATGATTCTAACTTTTTCATTTCTTCTTCGCTACCTCCCCAAAGCGTTTAGGTTTAACATAGGTGTTGATGAGCGGAGTGAACGCATTCATAATCAGAATGGCAAACGACATACCCTCCGGATATGCACCGAACAGACGGATGATGACAGTCAGTAGGCCGATGCAAACACCATAAATCAGCATACCTTTGTGGCTCATCGGAGAAGTCACGTAGTCCGTAGCCATAAAGACAGCACCCAGCATCAGACCACCGGACAACAACTGTACGACCGGGGATACATAAAGTTCCGGATTGACCAGATACATGATACCGGAGAACACGAATACCGTCACCAGAATAGATACCGGAATGTGCCAGGTGATGATTTTCTTCCACAACATGTAGAACAAACCAAGCAGCAGCGCCAAGGCACTCACCTCACCGAGACATCCTCCATTATTACCTATCAGAAGGTCGAAAGCTCCCGGAAGGTCGCTCAGGGACATGCCCGGAGCACCATTGATGACACCTTTCATAATAGCCAGCGGCGTAGCAGCCGTCGTGGCATCCGTATAGGCTGTCAACTGGCCTACAGCCGGCCATGTCGTCATCTGCACGGGGAATGAAAGCAACAGGAATACACGTCCTGCCAGTGCAGGGTTAAAGGGATTGCAACCCAAACCTCCGAAGGACATCTTGCCTACCCCGATGGCAAACAAGGCACCAAGGATGATAATCCAGATGGGCAGGTTGGAAGGCAGGTTAAAGGCCAGCAACACACCGGTAATGATGGCAGAGCCGTCGGTGATGGTTGTGGTCTCTTTTTTCATGAGGAATTTGCCGATGGCCCATTCAAAGAACAAGCAGGCTGCTACGGAAGTGGCCGTAACAATCAGCGCACCCAGTCCGAAAAAGTAAAGCGAAACGAGGAATGCCGGAATCAATGCGATAAGCACACCGTACATATTCTTCTTCACGCTGTCACCGCCGTGAACGTGGGGCGAAAGGGATACGATTAATTTATTCATAAGATTATACTAAATCAATTCTTTCATTTTTTTACCTGACGTGCACGTATCATCGCTCCTACCTTACCCTTACCCAAACGGATATAGTCCAGCAACGGACGGTTGGAAGGACAAGTGAACTGGCATGAGCCACACTCGATACACGACATGACATCTTCTTTCTCTACTCTTTCAAAATCGCCGTGAGCCGATACGGTAGCAAGCAAATAGGGTTCCAGCCCCATAGGACAGGCACTCACACATTTGGCGCAACGGATACATGGCTGCGCCTCACCGCGCTTGGCTTCCTTATCGTTCATAATCAGGATGCCTGAACTACCTTTCGCGGTCGGCACATCCGTATTTACCAGCGCCTTACCCATCATCGGACCGCCGCCGATAATCTTGCCCGTATCTTCGGGCAGACCGCCGCAAGCGTCAATCAACTGCTTCATCGGCGTACCGATACGCGCCAGGAAGTTGGAAGGCTTGGACAAAGACTTGCCGGTAACGGTAATGACACGCTCAAACAGCGGTTTATTCTTCTGAACAGCCTGATATACGGCAAATGCAGTACCTACATTCTGTACAACGGCACCCGTGGAGATAGGCAATGCACCAGCAGCAACCTGGCGACTGATAACAGCGTCTATCAACTGCTTTTCACCGCCTTGCGGGTACTGCACTTTCAAGGGCACAACCTCGATACCGGCATAGCCGGCAGCTACTTTCGTCATCAGCTGGATAGCATCGGGCTTATTATTCTCAATACCGATGAATGCCTTGTTCACCTTAACGGCTTTCATCAGGATAGAAACACCTACCATGATTTCTTCGGCATGCTCCAGCATCAACTGGTGGTCGGCAGTAAGGTACGGCTCGCACTCCACAGCATTGATTATGACACATTCCGCCTTGAATGCAGGCGGCGGGCACAACTTCACCTGTGTAGGGAAACAAGCGCCTCCCAAACCTACGATACCGGCATCCGCAATCTTCTTCACGATTTCCTCGGCTGTGAGATTGCACTCTTTTACCAATGTATCGGTACGGTCTATGGTCTCTTCCCACTCATCCCCCTCTACATCAATGAATACAGCCGGTTTGGCGTATCCGCTGGCATCGACGATAGTGTCGATTTTTGCGACCTTTCCGCTGACAGACGAATGGATAGCCGCTGATACGAAGCCGCCGGGTTCGGCAATCTTTGTACCTACTTTCACAACATCACCTTTAGCAACGATAGGCTTTGCAGGAGCGCCGATATGCTGGCTCAACAAGATAACGGCTTTTGCCGGAATCTCTGCCTGTACGATAGGCTGATGTGCTGAAAGTTTATTTTCGTGTGGATGAACTCCACCGATTGAAAATGTCTTCAACATACAATTCTGTATTTTTAGTCGTTTAATTTCTTTTAATATTATGCTTCAGTTTTCGGAGTTTCCGGAGCAGCAGTTTCAGAAGCTTTGGAAGTTTCCGCTGTTTTTTTAGGAGCTTCTGCGGGCTTTGCAGGAGTTTCCACCGGCCTCTTCGCAGCTTCCGCAACTTTCTTCACCGGCTCTGCAGCCTTGGAAGCAACAGCCTCTCCTTCCGCTTTCGGTTTACACGGCGGGAAATTGAGGGCGATTATCGTACCTTGCGGACAAACTTCTTCGCATTTACGGCAAGACTTACATTTGTTCGGGTCGATGTATGCCAGATTGTTCTCCAGCGTAATTGCCTCGAACGGACATACCTTCACACACTTGCCACAGCCGATGCAGGCTACGGTACAGGCCTTACGGGCTACAGCACCCTTATCCTTGTTTACGCACTGCACATAAACGCGGCGGGATTTCTTGCCTTGCGGACGGATTTCGATAATATTTCTCGGACAAGCTTTGGCACATGCGCCGCAAGCAGTACACTTGCTTTCGTCTACCTCAGGAAGTCCGGTTTCGGGATTCATGCGGATAGCACCGAACTGGCAGGCAGACACACAGTCGCCACACCCCAAACAGCCAAAGCTGCATCCCGTTTCGCCACCGTAAAGAGAAGCTGCGATAGCACAGCTCTTCGCACCGTCGTATTGATTGACACGAGGGCGGTTGGCACACGTTCCGTTACATCTTACCACTGCAACCATCGGTTCGGCAGCAGCAGCATCCAATCCCAGGATTTCGGCAACTTTCGTCATGACAGGCTGTCCGCCCACCGGACAAAGTTTACCTTCCAACGAACCTGCCTTGACGCAAGCATCGGCAAATCCGCTACAACCCGGGTAACCACATCCACCGCAGTTTGCCTGAGGCAGCACGGCTGCCACTTGTGCAATTCGCGGATCTTCATACACGGCAAATTTCTTGGAAGCCACGTAAAGAATAACCGCCGCAACCAGCGCTATGGCCCCCAATGAAATTACTGCAATCAGAATTACATTCATAAATTAGTTGTTTATTAATTATTTGTTTTATGTATTAGTTAGTTCATCGGTTTAATCGAGAAAGAGAACTTCTTTCCCAATCGCGACTTGTTCAGCCACAATATGTAATAATAAGGTATAAGGAGCCCTAACGAACACAGTGCAGAGACCAGTTCGTCGTGCCACATAGCCATAAAAGCAAAAAGGGAAAAGATTAAAACAAGAAAAGGAAACACAAACGCAAACAAAACCGCCATTACCCCCATAGACAATTCTCCGACAACCCATACACGGTCGCCGGGCTGATAAGAAGAACTTTCATCTATAACATCGATAAGCTTTTCTTTTGTATCGGCAGAACTGCAATGTCCCTTGATACTGCATGAAGCACATGCTGAAGTTTGAACAATCCTCACCTGAAGATGAGTGCCGTTTATGTTTTCCACAATACCCTGATGTCTTATAGTATCCGCCATTTTGCAAAGTGTGCATTACAAATCGCGGCAAATTTACGCATTATTTGCGAACTGCAAGGGATTAGAGTGCTTTTTCTGTGTACGTAAACGCTCTTTTTCCTATTTTTCGCAGTTTTTCGCTATTTTTTCTTCTGAAAAACAAAAAAGAGCGCCCCGCTGTCAGCGGAGCGCCCCCTTTAATCATTCGCAACAGATATGGTTACCATTTGTAATTGATACCGAAGCTCAACAATTCCTTCACCTGGAAATAGCTGTCGCCTTCGGTCGGTTTGGCACTGTCATCAAAACGGGCATGCACATAAAGTTTGGTGGAGAGATAACGGTTCAGCACAAAATTAATGGTGTTTTCCCATTCAATACGTGTCCACTCGTAACTGGTCTGGAAGTCCAACCGTGAATCCAGAACGATAGAAGGTATGATAGTCCACGAAAGCGTAGGCTGTATTTGAGAACCGAAATTATGCTTGACGCACTTACCCTCGTCCAGGCCGAACTTCACTTCGTCCACCTCTTTATTGCCCACATAGCGCAACATATAGGTCAGCGGAGCGATAAAAACAGACAAGTTAAACTTTTCTTTTTTCAGCTTATAGTCCATACCGATACTGGACGACCAATCTGCGGGTGCAAAGAATGCTGAGACCAGCTCTTCGCTATTCGCCTTGTAACTATGGCAAAACTGTGTTTTAAATTCCGTAGTAATAGTATAATACCACTTGGATGCAGCCTGAATACCCAATTTGCTATAAAGGCGGAACTGGTCGGTACTTACCAGGTAATCGTGGAACTCATCGGAAGGAGCTGAGTTGAAACCGAACTTGGCATCCAGCATATTCTCCCACTGGAGTTTCTCCCTATCGTTATAGTTGGCAAACAACTGCAGGTTGGCAAGCAAGGAGTTCGTACTTTCACCGCCCTTATACCAGTTGTCGGAAATATAGTTTTGCGTAATCTGCAACGAACCGTTTCCACCGGTCACCCACCAGTTGGGCTTTTGTATCACGACTTCCGCCTCTTCTTTCACTCTTGCCATGTTCTCCTGGGCAAAGAGTTTCACCACGGAAGGCTTGGAAGAGATTTCCTTTTCGATATTGTCCTTGAAAAGTTTTTTCTTTTTAATCTCTTTCTCGGTCATTACCACCAAGTCCGGACGATTGACGTACGTATTCATCATCACACGGTCCACAACCCTATTCGCATTCTCTTTCGACAAGAAGCTCAATGTATCGAACGGCAAGAGCTCTTTCGTCATCGCAGGTACAGTATCCGGCTTCTGGAAAGTCCAGCCAACCTGCGACAGGCGTTCCATAGGAGCATAATAATAAGTGGTGGGAACAAACATACGGTAATAGTCCGGATTGTATGCAATATACCGTTCGGGAGTAGCCGGATCGTTCAAATAATCCAACACCCCGAAATATTTTTCATACAGCACAGAGACTGTATCCAACCGGTACCCGTTATCGCAGGGTTTCAGTTTCAATATCCAATTCTGGCTCCAAATACCCGACAATGTATCCGCATTCTCCGTTGCAGCCCGCTTTCTTGTACTCTTTGCAGCATTCTGGGCTATCACCGGAAAAGAAAGCAGTGCGGCAACCAATCCTATTAAAAAACGTCTATTCCTCATACTTTTCTTAAAATCTATATTTGAACGCAAAATTAAATCAAAATGTTCAGATTACAAAAGGTGGAAAGTGAAAGTTTATCAGAACCTTATTACGCACAGATATTCCACTTTTTATAATTGTTTTCACCAAACTGTTATGTACTTCCTCTTTTTTTTCATAATTTTGCGCTTTAATTTTTAGAGAAAACATTTAAAAACAGTATAGCTGTGGGAGAAACAAAGTATATTTTCGTCACCGGTGGCGTTGCCTCTTCATTGGGCAAAGGTATTATTTCGTCATCCATCGGTAAATTATTGCAAGCAAGAGGTTATAAAGTAACAATTCAGAAGTTCGACCCGTATATCAATATCGACCCGGGTACGCTGAACCCTTATGAACACGGAGAATGCTACGTAACGGTAGACGGCCATGAAGCCGATCTCGACCTGGGACACTACGAACGCTTCCTGGGTATCCAGACCACAAAGGCCAACAATATTACAACCGGACGTATCTACAAAAGCGTTATCGACAAAGAGCGCCGCGGCGATTATCTGGGAAAGACCATTCAGGTAATCCCTCACATTACGGATGAAATCAAGCGTAATGTAAAGCTGTTGGGCAACAAATATAAATTCGATTTCGTAATTACCGAAATCGGTGGTACGGTAGGCGACATCGAGTCTCTTCCGTACTTGGAAAGCATCCGCCAGTTGAAATGGGAGTTGGGTAAAGACGCCTTGTGCGTACACCTTACTTATGTACCCTATCTTGCAGCAGCCGGCGAATTGAAAACCAAACCGACCCAGCACTCCGTAAAAGAGTTGCAAAGCGCCGGTATCCAGCCCGATGTGCTGGTACTCCGCACGGAACATGAGTTGAGCAGTACCTTGCGCAAGAAAGTGGCCCTTTTCTGCAATGTAGACGAAAAAGCCGTTGTACAGAGCATCGATGCACCTACTATCTACGAAGTGCCTATTCTGATGCAGGCTCAGGGACTGGACGAAACTATCCTGAAGAAAATGGGACTTCCCGTGGGCGATACTCCGGGGCTGGGTCCGTGGCGCGCTTTCCTCGAACGCCGTCACAAGGCAGAAACGACCGAACCGGTACACATAGCACTGGTGGGCAAGTACGATTTGCAGGATGCCTACAAATCCATCCGCGAAGCCCTTTCACAAGCCGGAACATACAATGACCGCAAGGTATCCGTAGATTTCGTAAACAGCGAGAAGCTGACAGACGAAAACGTAGCGGAAGCATTGAAAGGCATGTCGGGCGTTCTCATCGGACCGGGCTTCGGCGAACGTGGCATTGCCGGAAAGTTCGTAGCCATCAAATATGCGCGTACGCACGACATTCCGACATTCGGTATCTGCCTGGGTATGCAATGCATTGCCATTGAATTTGCCCGCAACGTACTGGGATACGCTGATGCCAATTCGCGCGAAATGGATGAAAAGACACCGCACAACGTTATCGACATCATGGAAGAGCAGAAGTCCATTACCAATATGGGCGGCACGATGCGTCTGGGCGCTTACGAATGCGTATTGCAAGAAGGCAGCAAAGCCTACGAGGCCTATGGCACGGAACACATACAGGAGCGCCACCGTCACCGCTATGAGTTCAACAACGCATATAAGGCAGAGTATGAAGCGGCCGGCATGCAGTGTACGGGCATCAATCCGGAATCGGACCTGGTGGAGATAGTAGAGATACCCGCCCTGAAATGGTTTGTCGGAACCCAGTTCCACCCCGAATACAGCAGTACCGTACTGCACCCGCATCCGCTATTTGTAGCTTTCGTAAAGGCTGCGATTGAAAACGAAACAAAGTAATCATCACTAATTAATAATTGAAAATTCATATTTGATTAAATGGATAAAAACACCATCACAGGCCTTGTCTTGATAGCAATCCTGTTAGTCGGATTCAGCTTTCTGAGCCGTCCGAGCAAGGAGCAACTGGCTGCACAGCAACGCTATTACGACTCCATAGCCCAAGTACAACAACGCGAAGCTGACCTGAAAGCAAAGGCGGAAGCTGCCTTGGCCAATGACAAAGAGGAACAGACGGCAGACTCTACCGTTCTCTTCTTCAACGCTCTTCAGGGAACCGACTCACAGGTTACAATACAAAACAATCTGGCAGAGCTGACAGTTGCCACCAAGGGCGGACGTATTTCGTCAGCTACGTTGAAAGAGTATATGGGACAGGACAAAAAGACACCTGTTACCCTATTCAGCGGCAACGACGCTTCCATGAACTTCCTTTTCTACAACAAGAAGGAAACCATACAGACGGAGAACTACTATTTTTCGGTAGTGAACCGTACGGACAGCACCGTAACCATGCGTTTGGCGGCAGATAGCGCCAGCTATATCGACTTTAAGTATGCCATGCACAATGACACCTATCTGGTAGACTTTACAATCGACGCCGTAGGTATGGCAAACAAGCTGGCAAACACCGACTATGTAGACATCGAATGGTCGCAGCGTGCCCGTCAGATAGAAAAGGGATATACGTATGAGAACCGCCTGGCGGAACTGACCTATAAAATTACCGGAGACGGAACCGATTACCTTTCTGCCGGCAAGAACGATGAGAAAGAAGTGGCAGAGCGCCTGGACTGGATTGCTTTCAAGAACCAGTTCTTCTCTTCCGTATTCCTTGCCGATGCCGACTTTGAGAAGACGAAGCTGAACTCAAAGCTGGAGACACAGGGAAGCGGCTACATCAAGGATTACTCTGCCGAAATGAGCACTGCTTTCGACCCGACCGGCAAGACTCCGACGCAACTGTTCTTCTACTTCGGTCCCAACCACTACAAAACGCTGACCGCACTCGATAAAGGACGCGAGGACAAGTGGGAGCTCAACCGCCTGGTATATCTGGGCTGGCCGTTAATCCGCTGGATAAACAAATGGTTTACCATCAATATCTTCGACTGGCTGTCCAGCTGGGGATTGAGCATGGGTATCGTTCTGCTGCTGATGACATTGATTGTAAAGGCAGTGGTATTTCCCGCAACTTGGAAAACGTACATCTCCTCTGCCAAAATGCGTGTACTGAAACCGAAAATAGACGAAATAGGCAAGAAGTATCCCAAGCAGGAAGATGCCATGAAGAAGCAGCAGGAAGTGATGGCGCTTTACAGCCAATACGGTGTGAGTCCGATGGGCGGCTGTCTGCCGATGCTGATTCAGTTCCCCATTCTAATGGCATTGTTTATGTTCGTGCCGAGTGCCATCGAGCTGCGCCAGCAAAGTTTCTTGTGGGCCGATGACTTGTCCACGTACGATGCGTTCATCAATTTCCCGTTCCATATTCCGTTCCTGGGCAGTCACCTCAGCCTTTTCTGCCTGCTGATGACAGTAACGAATATCCTGAACACCAAATTTATGATGCAACAGCAGGACACAGGCGCCAACCCGCAAATGGCAGCCATGAAATGGATGTCGTACCTGATGCCCGTTATGTTCCTGTTTATATTGAACGACTATCCTTCGGGACTGAACTACTACTACTTCATTTCGACGCTTGTCAGTGTGATAACTACCATCATCATGCGCAAAATGACGAATGAGGAAGCGCTTCTGGCACAACTGGAAGCGAACAAGAAAGACCCGAAGAAAATGAAAAAGACCGGTTTCGCTGCCCGCCTTGAAGCTATGCAGAAGCAACAGGAGCAGATGATGAAAGAAAAGCAGAACAGGAAATAAACTTCCGTTCAAGATATTTTCTCAGAAGGAAGCCGGACAATGCACTTTGCCCGGCTTCCTTTTCCTTTTTTCAAGTATATCTGTCTCCCAAAAAGAATTATCGAATGTATCCCAAAAACCTATTTATCGAATATGCAGACTAAATACACCTACAAAGAAATCTGGCTTATAGCCTACCCTATTCTCATCAGCCTGCTCATGGAGCAGATGATCGGCATGACAGACACTGCCTTCCTGGGACGCGTGGGCGAGATAGAATTAGGAGCATCCGCCATTGCAGGTATCTTCTACATAGTAATGTTCATGGTGGCATTCGGTTTCAGTATCGGAGCGCAAATTCTGATAGCACGGCGCAACGGCGAACAGCAATATAAAGAGATAGGCAACCTCTTCTACCAGGGAGTCTATTTCCAGTTGGGAATGGCAGCGGTTATGTTTGCCCTCTGTTACAGCTTCGCTCCGGTGATATTGAAACGGCTTGTCTCTTCCCAGCACATCTACGATGCGGCAATGAGCTACCTCAACTGGCGTGTATTCGGCTTCTTTTTCTCCTTTACGGCAGTGATGTTCCGTGCGTTCTTTCTGGGAACGACACAGACCAAAACGCTGACGCTGAACTCAATCGTCATGGTATTGAGCAATGTCGTATTCAACTACATCCTGATATTCGGAAAATTCGGAGTGCCGCAACTCGGCATTGCCGGAGCCGCCATAGGCTCGTCGTTGGCGGAATTGGTGTCATTGATATTCTTCATCCTCTACACCCGCTACCGCATCGACATCCGCAAGTACGGACTGGACAAAATACCGGGTATCCGCTGGAACATACTCAAACGCATGCTCAACGTCTCTTTCTGGACGATGGTACAGAATTTCCTGTCACTCTCCACGTGGTTCCTGCTCTTCCTCTACGTAGAGCATCTGGGAGAACGTTCGCTGGCCGTTACCAACATCATCCGCAACGTATCGGGCATAATGTTCATGGTTATGATGGCATTCGCTTCGACCTGCGGATCGCTTGTCAGCAACCTTATCGGAGCAGGACACACCGACTGCGTGCCCGGTACGATACGGCAGCATATCCGCATAGCCTATGCGTTCGTGTTGCCGCTTGCCGTGTTCTTTGCGCTGTGCCCCAAGCTGATACTGAGCGTGTACACGGATATGCCGGAACTGCAAGAGGCAGCCGTTCCCTCGCTTTGGGTACTTTGCTCCGCCTATCTGTTCCTCGTACCCGCCAACGTCTATTTCCAGTCCGTATCGGGAACCGGAAACACGCGTACTGCCCTGGCCCTGGAGATGATAACACTGGTGGTTTATACCTGCTACATCACATACATCGTAGCTTATCTGAAACTGGACGTGGCATTTGCATGGACATCGGAAATTGTTTATTCCGTAGGAATCCTGGTGCTTTGCTATTTCTACATGAAGAAAGGGAAATGGAGTCTGAAGAAAATTTAAATTAATTTCCTATCTTCGTTACCGAAATAAATCTTCAAACATATATGAAACAATCAAACCTATTATTTATGTCGGCAGCAATGATGTTGGCATCCTGCGGCGGAACCAAAGACGCAGGACAGAACGGAACGCTTATCGAAAGATCGGATATAAAGATTGAAGGTAAGCGCATGACGCCCGAAGCGCTTTGGGCAATGGGCCGTATCGGCAGCGTAGCCGTATCGCCCGACGAGAAACAGATTGCTTACTCGGTAGCCTATTACAGCGTACCGGAAAACAAGAGCAACAACGAGTTGTTTGTCATGAATGCCGATGGCAGCAGCAACAGACAAATCACCCGCGACAGCTGGCAGGAAAGCCAACCCGTCTGGATTAAAGACGGCAAGAAAATCGCTTTCCTCTGCAACGAAAGCGGCAGCAGCCAGGTGTGGGAGATGAATCCGGACGGTACGGAACGCAAACAGCTCACCCGGTACGAGGGAGACATCGAGGAATTCGCTTTCTCGCCCGACGGCAAGAAGCTGCTTTTCATTGCGCAGGTAAAAACCGTGCAGAGCACCGCCGACAAGCATCCCGACCTGCCCAAGGCAACCGGTATCATCGTTACCGACTTGATGTACAAGCATTGGGACGAATGGGTGACAACCGCTCCGCATCCCTTCGTTGCAGACTTCGACGGCAACGGCATCAGCAACGTACAGGATATTCTGGACGGCGAACCCTACGAAAGCCCGATGAAGCCCTGGGGCGGTATCGAGCAACTGGCCTGGAGCCCTGCTTCGGACAAAGTGGCCTATACCTGCCGCAAAAAGACGGGACTGGCCTATGCCGTCTCCACCAATTCCGATATTTACATCTATGACCTTGCCACCGGGAAAACGGAAAACATCACCGAAGAGAACAAAGGGTACGATACCAATCCCCAATATTCGCCCGACGGCAAGTACATAGCCTGGCAGAGCATGGAACGCGACGGCTACGAGGCAGACCTCAACCGCCTGTTCGTCATGGACCTTGCAACCGGAGAGAAGCGTTTCGTAAGCCGCGCCTTCGAATCCAACGTAGATGCTTTCTTGTGGAACAAAGACTCGCAAAGCATATACTTCATCGGCGTATGGCACGGTGAAACGCAGATTTACAACATCGGTCTTGCCGACAATGACAGTCTGAACCGGCTTACCGACGGCATGCACGACTACGCCTCTCTCGCCCTTTGCGGTGACAAGCTCATTGCCAAGCGCCACTCCATGAGTATGGGAGATGAGATATATGCCGTAAACAACACACGCAGCGGCAATGCTTTTGCCAAGGCCGAGCAACTAACATTCGAGAACAAGCAAATCTACGACCAACTGGAGATGGGTAAAGTAGAGGCCCGCTGGATGACGACCACCGACGGCAAGCAAATGCTGACCTGGGTTATCTACCCGCCCCAATTCGACCCGAACAAGAAGTACCCCACCCTGCTCTTCTGCGAGGGCGGGCCTCAAAGCCCCGTCAGCCAGTTCTGGAGCTATCGCTGGAATTTCCAGATTATGGCTGCCAACGACTATATCATCGTAGCCCCCAACCGCCGCGGTCTTCCGGGCTTCGGTGTAGAGTGGAATGAAGCCATCAGCGGCGATTACGGCGGCCAGTGCATGAAAGACTACTTCACAGCCATCGACGAAATGGCAAAAGAACCATTTGTCGACAAAGACCGCCTGGGTTGTGTAGGCGCCAGCTTCGGAGGCTTCTCCGTTTACTGGCTTGCCGGGCATCACGACAAACGCTTCAAGGCATTCATTGCCCACGACGGTATATTCAACATGGAAATGCAGTACCTGGAGACAGAGGAAAAATGGTTTGCCAACTGGGATATGGGCGGCGCATACTGGGAAAAGGACAACGCTACAGCCCAACGTACATTTGCCAACTCCCCCCACCTCTTCGTAGATAAATGGGACACCCCTATCCTCTGCATTCATGGCGAAAAGGATTTCCGCATTCTTGCCAACCAGGCAATGGCTGCCTTTGACGCCGCCGTAATGCGCGGTGTTCCTGCCGAACTGCTTATCTATCCCGATGAGAACCACTGGGTGCTGAAACCGCAAAACGGCGTTCTGTGGCAGCGCACATTCTTTGAATGGCTGGATAAGTGGCTGAAGCCTGCAAAACAATAAAGAAAGCAGATAAAAAAGAATATGAAAAAAGAAAGCCGGCACATCGTTGCAGTGATGTTGCCGGCTTCCTTTTTTCTATGCCATGCCCTCGCTTGTCAGACCAGCACGCCCAATATCGGAAATGTCGCTCCCTGCATTGCGAAGCAGATGCCAAAGACACACGCACTTACAATCCAAAGAATGACCAATGTCCATTTCAGGCCGGAAACCATAGGCTGCCACTTGAATATCTGGCTGAATATCATCCAAACGAGGCTTACCAACGGAATGCCCACTACCAGAATACCTGCAATATACATCACAATGGCCGATAACGGAGAGGCAGGCAATACTACATTAAAAGTAGGGAACATCGAGATAAGTGCTGCCCCACCGCCGATGGCCACCATTACGGCAGCAAAAAGCAGGGCTACGAACACCACTCCGAACACAAACAGCAGCGGACTGCAGATGATAGCGAATATCACCAGACAGATTTTAAGGAACAGCCCCACCACCATAACCAGGGCATCGCCCAGTTTCTGCAGGAAAGTGCGAGGCTTGTCGGACCTCATATAATCGTTCACGCCGTTTGCCACCTTCTCAAAACCGCCGGTCACCGTCTTGCCTATATTATCTACCGTAACCGCCTCGCCCCGCATACTCAGTTTCTCGGCTGCCGTGCGGGCTTCCGGAACGATTATCCAGCAAATGATATAGGCGGGTATCAGGAGCTTGAATCCGAAAATCATGATTATTACAAGCACCAGACGCAACATCGTCACGTCCCAACCCCAATAGGCAGCCAATCCGCTCACCACACCGCCCAACATCTTATCGTCGGGATTGCGATAGAAATGGTGAGACACTTTCTCCGCAGTTGCGGAAGCGCCTGCACCTGTACTGCCGGCATGGTTGCTGCCATCCCAACTGCCGTTTCCGGAAGCGGCATCTCCTGCATCAGGCTCCAGTTCTTCCGGCTTTCCCATGCGGGCAATCACTTCTTCCACATAGGCAATGGTAATCACCTGCGAACCCGCAGCAAGCTTCTCCGTAAAAAGCTCGGAGATACGGCGTTCAATGTCATCGATTATCTCGTCTGCACCGGCTTCCTTACGGAAATGTATCTTCAGGTTGCTTAAATAATTATCCAAAAGGCGGTAGGCATCTTCATCGATATGAAAAACCGTTCCTCCTAAATTTACCGTTAATGTCTTTTTCATCGTTATATGTTTTTTTATTTATTCTTTCATTACTCTTCAATAGCCCAACATGCTTCATGCTAATTGTTGGCAATATGATTGACCGTATCGCTCAGTTCGCGCCAGGACACCTCCAGCTCACCCAGAAAAGCCTCTCCTTTCGCGGTCAGCCTATAGTATTTGCGAGGCGGTCCCTGCGTGGACTCTATCCATTCGTAACTCAGCAAATCATCGTTCTTCAAACGGGTGAGCAGCGGATAGAGCGTACCTTCCACCACAATGAGCCGCGCTTCCTTCAGTTTCTGTATAATATCCGAAGCATAAGCCGGCTCTTTATGGAGCAACAGCATGATACAATATTCAAGCATGCCCTTGCGCATCTGCGACTTTACATTATTAACGTCCATAATTCGTATATGTTATTAAATGGTTTGACTATTTACAACAAAAAATGCCATACCTGCATCCTTTGTATGGCACAAATATATGTATTATCTTAGTACCTTGTATTACAAAGTACCTTACATTAATATTATTTAAGAGTATATATGACCGGAGAGCAATCCGGGCTGCGCCTGTCGCACCCGCAAAATTCCCGTTGATATGCCACAAATAATTGCAGTTTGGTTTCTGTTTGAAACAAAGTATGCTATATTTGCATCATATTAATATAAACGCAGCAAAACATGTTTACCATCAGAAAAGCAACAAGCGCCGATTGCGGGTTAATCCATAAGCTCGCCTGGCAGATATTTCCCGAAACTTACAAAGAAATTCTTTCAAAAGAACAAATCGAATATATGATGGAATGGATGTACTCCTTAGAGAGCATCCGCCAACAGATGGAAGAAGAGGGGCATGTGTACCTCATTGCCTGTGAGGAGTGCGAAGCGGCGGGTTATGTATCCGTACAGCAACAAGGAAAAGACCTGTTTCACCTGCAAAAGATTTATGTGCTTCCTTATTATCAGGGCGCACACTGCGGGAGTTTCCTGTTTCGCGAAGCTGTGAAATACATCAGGGATGTGCATCCCGCCCCGTGCATCATGGAGCTGAACGTAAACCGCAACAACAAAGCGGTAGGTTTTTACGAGCACATGGGGATGAAGAAATCCAGAGAGGGAGATTTTCCGATAGGAAACGGATATTATATGAACGACTACATCATGCAGTTGAAAATCGAAGAATAAGCAGCGGACCGCATCATGGAATCCAAAGGGCTACACTGCGTTTCCAAAGAGCTACATTACGTTTCTAAAGGGCTACATTATAACTGTAAAGGTCAACTCTGCAATTCCAAAGTTGACCTTTACGTTTTCTCTATTATTTCGCTACTCTCTCCAGCCATTTAACCATTGAGAGCATCACAATCATGGAAGCGCCCGTTGCACCCACGAAAACCAACCAGCATGCCCAGATTGGAACAGTGGTATAAAGGATACCGCCAACGAAAAGCAGCGAATTACCTACTGCCGTTGCAGCCAGCCAGCAACCCTGCATCAGACCCTGCAAATGAGGGGGAGCAACCTTGGACACGAAAGACAGTCCCAGCGGTGAGATGAACAACTCGGCAACCGTAAGGATGAAGTACAAACCTATCATAATCCACGGAGTCACACGGATGGCATTGATTTCGGCGGCACTCATCGTGCTCAACGCATCTTTGGCAGGCAAAGTGAACGAGAATATCATCAGGAACACGTATGCCAGTGCCGCAATGCCCATACCGATGGCAATCTTCATCGGAGTGGACGGTTCTTTATCCTTTTTCTTCAATGCGCCGAACAGCCACATGATAAACGGAGTGAGGAATACCACAAAGAACGGGTTTACGCACTGGAATATTTCAGCACCCTTGATGCGGGTAAAGCCAAGGTCAATATCGATTACGCTCAAGTCTACATAGTCGCGTGCAAAGTAAGTCAGCGAATAACCGTTCTGGTGGAACGACAGCCAGAAGAAAATTACCACACCGAACACTGCGAACAGGGCATAAATACGCTGTTTGATTTCGGCTGCGCTCATCTTGATTTCTTCTTTGCTTACGGTAGCATTCTGTTCCTTGGCAGCTACAACCTTCTTTGCCGGGTCGGGGAAACGGTTCTTGTTGACCAGGTAGATTACCAATGAAATCAACATGGCAACAATGGCAGCCATGAAAGCGTATTGGAAACCGCGGTTAAACACATCCAGGTAGTTGTTGACAAACGCACCCATATCAGCCACATGGCTGCCGTCGAGCGTAACCTTGTCTGCCAGAGCCGTAAGATTCTCCATAGCCTGGGGAGCCATCTTGTCGCCCTCTTTAAGGAATTGGTGACAAAGTTCGGGCAAAGTGGCATCATAGTCGAAGTTGTTGACCTTCAGCCACCAGTTGCGCACACCGATAGCAATCCACGGAGCGAAGAAACCGCCGATGTTAATGAACATGTAGAATATCTGGAAACCGGAGTCGCGCAGGCTTGAGTACTTGGGATCATCGTACATCTGACCCACCAATGCCTGAAGATTACCCTTGAACAGACCGTTACCGAAAGCAATGACCAGAAGTCCGAAACAAGTCAGTCCCAGGTAAAGTCCCATGCTGGGAACAGGCGTAGGAGTAGGAATGGCAATAATCAGATAACCCACCGCCATCATCACCAGACCGGCAAGGATAGTGCCTTTGAAGTTTTTAGTCTTATCGGCAATGATACCGCCTGCCAATGCCAGAATATAGATAGATGCATAGAACGCGGAATAGATATATCCGGTAGTCGTTTCAGACAGCCCGAACTTCGCCGAGATAAACAGTGTAAGGATTGCCATCATAATATAGAAGCCGAAACGCTCTCCCATATTAGCCAAAGCGGCAGCAATCAAACCATTAGGGTGCTTGCTAAACATAAAAATAAGTTTTTGTAAATTAGTAATTAGTATTAGTTTATTTATATTTTTTGCAAATATATACTTTTCATCGAAATTTCCGGTAAGAAAACGAAATATCTCTTGCCGGAAATCAGGTTTTTAATATCCCTTTCACGAAAAAAGCCGGAAAAAGCGTGTGAATAATTACACTATGACAATCTGTGCCGGAAAAAGCATTAAAGTCACATAATCCCTCATGCCTACACAACTCATGCCTCGAAAAGCCTGCAAACCTCAGCGTGTACCTCCTTTATCAAATCCTTCGGATTGAGTTTGAGCTGCAACCCGCGCTGTCCGGCACTGATGTAGATATAGGAGAACTGCAGGCAGGTTTCGTGAATATAGGTAGGGAAAGGCTTTTTCATGCCGATAGGCGAACAACCGCCGCGGATATACCCCGTCAGCGGAAGCAGTTCCTTCATCGGGATAAGGTCGCACTTCTTGTTTCCGGACACCTTGGCGGCCAATTTCAGGTCTACTTCGTGCTCTCCGGGAATGACGCACACAAAATAACCGGTTTTATCGCCATGCAATATCAGAGTTTTAAATACCTGCTCTATATCCTCTCCCAAACTGGCAGCCACGTGTATGGCACTCAAATCTTTCTCATCCACCTCATAAGGAATGAGCTCGTAGGCAATCTTTGCCTTATCAAGCAGCCGAGCTGCATTTGTCTTGTTGATTTTATTTTCTTTCATTACAAACTATAATTGCAGACAGGCGAAAAGCATTCCGTTGCAGAAAGACGTTTTGCCGTCCGATGCCCTTTCACCTGTCATTTTTCTTTCAGACTATTTTAAAGATGAAGTTCTTCTTTCAGGAACTTCGGGGTATATCCTTTCGTACTCATCGCCACCTCTTCGGGCGTGCCGCAAGAGAGAAGCTCTCCCCCGCCCTTACCGCCTTCGGGTCCCATGTCGATGATATAATCCGCCATTTTGATGACATCGAGGTTATGCTCGATAACGATAACCGTGTTGCCCTTATCGACCAATTTATTCAATACATTCATCAGGACGCGGATATCCTCAAAGTGCAGTCCGGTAGTAGGTTCGTCAAGAATATAGAGCGTCTTGCCCGTATCCCGCTTGGAGAGTTCGGTGGCCAACTTCACACGCTGGCTCTCGCCACCGGAGAGCGTAGTGGAAGACTGCCCCAGCTTGATATACCCCAGACCGACCTCCTGAATTACCTTAATCTTGTTCAATATCTGAGGTACGTTTTCAAAGAATTCCACAGCACGATTTATCGTCATATCCAGTACGTCGGCAATGGACTTCCCCTTGAAGCGCACTTCCAGCGTTTCGCGGTTGTAGCGTGCGCCCTTGCATACCTCGCAGGGCACATATACATCCGGCAAAAAGTGCATCTCGATCTGCAAGATGCCGTTACCCTCGCAGGCTTCGCAGCGGCCGCCCTTGACGTTGAAGCTGAACCGCCCCGGGCCGTAGCCGCGCATCTTGGCGTCCTGCGTCTGGGAGAATACGGTGCGGATATCGTTGAACACGCCGGTATAGGTGGCGGGGTTGGAGCGGGGCGTGCGGCCGATGGGCTGCTGGTCGATGCCGATGACCTTATCCACGAACTCGAGGCCCTCTATCCCATCGCACTTGCCAGCGCGGGAGCGGGCACCGTTCAGCTCGCTGGCCAGCGTTTTGTACAGGATCTCGTTGATGAGGCTGGACTTGCCCGAGCCGGAAAGGCCGGTCATGACGATCAGCTTTTCCCGCGGGAGGGTCAGGTTGATATTTTTCAGGTTGTGCTCGCGGGCACCCTTGATGATGATTTTATCGTTTGCCAAGGTATTTTCTCCCTTTTCGTTGTGTCTGTGCATGGTTCTGTTTGCGTTCGGTCTCGGCGGCGGAGTCCACGGTGGGGTTTTCGCCCCGGCGCAGACGGTCGATCTGATCCCGCAGGAAGGCTGCGTGCTCAAATTCCAGCAGCTTCGCGGCTTCCTTCATCTCCCGGGTCAGGCGCTCAATGGCAGCTTCCCGCTCCATCTTGCCCATGCGGCGGGTGTTGCGCTTGGCGTTTTCGGCCTTATCGCTGATCTCGATGCTGTCCGCAATGGCCTTGACGATGGTCTTTGGCACGATGCCGTGTTCCTCATTATAGGCCATCTGAATGGCGCGGCGGCGCTCGGTCTCGGTGATGGCGTGCTCCATGCTGTCGGTCACCACATCGGCGTACATGATGACCATGCCCTCCGCGTTGCGGGCGGCGCGGCCGATGGTCTGGATCAGCGAGCGTTCAGAACGCAGGAAGCCCTCTTTATCCGCATCCAGGATCGCCACCAACGACACCTCAGGCATATCCAGCCCCTCACGCAGCAGGTTGATCCCCACCAGCACGTCAAACTCGCCAAGACGCAGGTCGCGGATGATCTCCATGCGCTCGACGGTGTCGATATCCGAGTGCAGATAGCGCACGCGCTCGCCGTGCTCCTCAAGGTACTCGGTTAAGTCCTCCGCCATCCGCTTGGTGAGAGTGGTGACCAGCACGCGCTCGTTGATGGCCGTGCGCAGGCGGATCTCTGACAGCAGATCGTCGACCTGGGTCGCCACCGGGCGCACTTCGATGATTGGGTCAAGCAGACCGGTCGGCCGCACCACCTGATCCACTACCTCGCCGCCGGATTTATCCAGCTCATAGGCGCCCGGGGTCGCCGACACATAGATGGTTTGCGGCGCCAGCGCTTCGAATTCTTCAAACTTCATCGGCCGGTTATCAAGCGCCGACGGCAGGCGGAAACCGTATTCCACCAGCGTCTCTTTGCGCGCCCGGTCGCCCCGGTACATACCGCCGATCTGCGGCACCGTGACGTGGGATTCGTCAATCACCAACAGGCCATCCGCCGGCAGATAGTCGAACAGGGTCGGCGGCGGCTCGCCGGGCCCGCGCCCGGAGAGAAAGCGCGAGTAGTTTTCAATGCCCGAGCAGTAACCCAGCTCGTTCATCATTTCGAGGTCAAACTGGGTACGCTGGGTTAAGCGCTGCTCTTCCAGCAGCTTGTTGTTGGCCAGCAGCACCTTGCGCCGCTCCGCCAGCTCCAGCTTGATCTCTTCCATCGCCTGGACGATGCGCTCCCGCGGCGTCACATAGTGGGTCTTGGGATAAATGGTATAGCGCGGCACCGTCCCTTCGACGTGGCCGGTGAGCGGGTCGAATAGCGACAGACGCTCGACCTCTTCGTCAAACAACTCAATGCGCAGGGCGATATCGTCGGATTCCGCCGGGAAGACGTCGATCACCTCGCCGCGCACGCGAAAAGTGCCGCGCTGGAAGGCCTGATCGTTGCGGGTATACTGCAGTTCGGCCAGACGACGCAGGATCGCCCGCTGGTCAATCAGCATACCGACCGTCAGATGCAACATCATTTTCAGATACAGGTCCGGGTCGCCGAGGCCGTAGATCGCCGAGACTGACGCCACCACCACTACGTCGCGCCGCTCGAGCAGCGCTTTGGTGGCCGACAGACGCATCTGCTCAATATGTTCGTTAACCGAGGCGTCCTTCTCAATGAAGGTATCTGAGCTGGGAACGTAGGCTTCCGGCTGATAGTAGTCGTAGTAGGAGACGAAATACTCGACGGCATTCTCCGGGAAAAACTCTTTCATCTCGCCGTAGAGCTGAGCCGCCAGGGTTTTGTTTGGCGCCAGCACCATCGTCGGCCGCTGCAGGTCGGCAATCACGTTGGCGATGGTAAAGGTTTTACCGGAGCCGGTAACCCCCAGTAGCGTCTGATGCGCAAGCCCATCCTCCAGCCCCTCTTCCAGGCGGCGGATGGCTTCCGGTTGGTCTCCGGAGGGGCGAAAGGCGGAATGCAGTACAAACGATTTACTCATCAATCAGAACCTGAAAAAAGAATTAGCGGCCGGTGTTTAATTCTACCCCCCGGGCCGTTTTTTGCCAATAAATTACACTGGATATTTAAACAGTACGTACTTATGATAACGCCGCAAAAGGGTCTTATTGGCTAGCAAGCTGGGTGCAAAACGCGCGTCAGACGGAATAATCCTCCGGCCGCCAGGGTTATCCCCAGAAAATTTTACCTTTTAACATTTGTCAAGCGGACGGGTGAAACTTTTATGGCAGCAGATGACGCTTTTCTTACACCCATTGATTTTATCTAACAAGCTGATATTTAAGATCTTTAAAGAAAAGACGCCTTTCGCGCCAATTCAGCCGCAAGCCGCGTACGCTCTAGCTTACCGCAGGTTTTCTAACTCTAATACACAAGGTTATCCACAGGAATAGTGGATAACTGTCCGCAGCCCAAGACCACCGCCGCCCGGCGCCTGTCGCCTTTTGCGGTCAACCGCGTGGCGAAAAATTTTTATCGAACTATTTTTGATAACTATCCGCTTAAAGCCGCTCGATTTTTGCTGCTTTTTGCACCACCCTTTAGCGTCTGGCACCGGAAAAGTGCAGCCCCGGCGCTGACGAGGCCCGATGGTATCGGCGTTTAGCGCTTTTTTCCGAGCGTTCTTTTTCCTGGCAAGAGTTTTGCAGCATCTTTCTGTCGCCCTGACGCCAGGATAAGGAGAAAACGTCCATGTTGAATTTACAGGCAGTAAATCACTTTTACGGCAACCAGCATTCGCTGTGGAATGTCGATCTTGTACTACGCCCGGGAGAGTGCATTGGCGTACTGGGACGCGAGGGCATGGGAAAAACCACGCTGGTTAACTGCATTGCTGGCCACCTGCCGGTGGCCAGCGGCCGGATGACCTGGCATGACATTGGCGCCCCGCCGCAGGATCTCACCCCCCTGTCCGCTCAATCGCGCAGCGCCATTGGTATCGGCTACGTGCCACAAGATAAACGCATTTTTTCCCAACTCAGCGTGGAAGAGAACCTGCACATCGCCCTGGCGGCCGGGAAACCCGGGGCTAACGCCAGCGGCGGCGAGATTTATGAGCATTTTCCCGAGCTCTATGCCCTACGGCAGCGCAAAGGCGCCTCGCTGAGCGACGACGATCAGTACCAGCTGGCGCTGGCCAGGGCGCTGATCGTCCAGCCGCGGCTGCTGATCCTTGATGAACCCTCGCGCGGCAGAGGGCCGCGCTGCCTGCAAAAGCTGGCGGATCTGCTGCTGCGGTTAAATCGCGATATCGGCCTGACGGTGCTGCTCGCCGAGCAGCACCTGCCCTTTATCCGCCGGGTGGCGGATCGCTTCTGTGTCTTGCACCGGGGCCGTAACGTCGCCGAAGGCGATATTATGGCGCTGGATGAGCCGCTGCTGGCGCAGTGGATAACGCCGGATCCAGCGCCCTGAGGTCCAGATACTGGCCGAGATCGTCGCGCTGCGCGATATCGGCAAGCCACGGTATTTCGCCGAGGAACGGCGCGGCCAGTCGGTTTTTCAGCGTCGCCAGATATTCGGCGTGGCGCTTGCCCGGCGGCTGTACGTCATTGGCGATCCACCCCGCCAGCGGTAGTCCCGCCTGGCGTACCGCCTGAGCGGTAAGCATTGCGTGGTTGATACAGCCGAGCTTAACGCCCACCACCAGAATGACCGGCAGCTGTTCCGCCTGCGCCCAGTCGGCGAAGGTCAGGGAATCCGAGAGCGGCGTAAACCAGCCGCCGGCGCCTTCCACCAACACCCAGTCGGCGAGACCTTCCAGCTCACGCAGCCCGCTGGAGAGCCTGGCCGCGGCGATCGGCCGCCCTTCGTCGGCGCTGATGATGTGCGGGGAGGTCGGCTCGGCGAAGGTATAGGGGTTCACCTGGTCGTAACGCAACGCGACCCGACTATGACGCTGCAGCGCCAGCGCATCTTCATTACGCAGCCCATCGCCGGTAAGCTCGCTACCGGAGGCCACCGGCTTATAGCCGGCAGTGTGAAAACCCAGCAGATTCGCCGCCTGCAGCAGGGCGCTGCTGGCGATGGTTTTACCGACTTCAGTATCGGTCCCGGTGACAAAAAAACGTTTAGTCACGCTCAATGACTCCTGTAAAAAGAGAATACGTCAGCGGGCAGATGCCCTGCCGCTGCGGCCAGGCCAGCTGCAGCTCGCGCAGTTTGCCGCGGCCAAGCGGGGCGGCGGTCCGCCCCTGGTGCAAATGGGTGGCGCCGATGCCCTTCAGCGAGCGCATAGCGCTCAGCGCATCGGCGAACGGCAGGCTAATCTGATGAACGATGCCTTCGGCGCG
>OHMA01000429.1_pt1 | contig 24952 bp, 20 predicted proteins | sample 1569171 | NCBI WGS metagenome assembly OHMA01 (sample SAMEA3879580, study PRJEB24766) | human gut metagenome | biome: human-associated habitat; feature: feces | place: USA | collected 1985/1987
ATAAATAGAAGTCCATTTGATTATGACTTTAGTACTACATTTAAAATAATAATGAATTTTAATAGTTTTAATAACTTTTATGATGAAAATGATTATAGCACTACTATTGGATTTAGATATAAAGATGTAAATGATGAAAAGTCTATTGAGAAAACAGCAGAAAAGATTAATAATATAGCAGAAAATAATGAAATAACATTTAGTGATATAAATAAAGATAATCAAAGTGATGAAGAAATGTGGAATGTAATAAATGTATTTATTTATGGGTTTATAGTAATGATAACCTTAATAGGAGTAGTTAATGTTGTAAACACTATTTCTCTTAATATACTTCTTAAAAAGAAAGAATTTGGAACGTTAGGAACAATTGGAATGAGTGAAGGGCAGCTTACTAAGATGGTTTTACTTGAAGGTATATTACATGGTATATTTTCATCTATATTAGCAGGAGTTCTTTCAATTCCATTAGTTTTATTAGTTGTTAAAATGGTATCATATGGTTTTACAATGTCAAACAAAATTTACTGGCAACCTTTTATTATAGGTTTTATAATTAATTTATTGGTAGTTCTTATAGCATCATTAATTCCATTAAATAAACTTAAAAAGATGAGCTTAGTAGAAACTATAAGAAATGTTGAGTAGTAACTTATTTATAAAGTGAAATTAATAGGTTATAATATATATAGTGATTAATTAGGAAAGATTAGTAAATTATTCAATTGAGTATAAAAAGATAGGAGCAGAATAACTTTCTGCTCCTATTTTAGAATAAAGGGGAAATAGTAAATATGATAAAAATATTATTTGTAGAGGATGATTTACCATTAGCATTAGGAATGGAATATACATTAAAGCAAGAAGGGTTTGATGTAATTCATGCTAAAAATTTAAGTGAGGCAAGAGCACAATATAAAAATAATGAGTTTAATATAATATTATTAGATGTTATGCTACCAGATGGAACTGGATATGAATTTTGTAAAATCATAAGAGAAAGTAGTGAAATTCCTATAATTTTTATGACTGCTTGTGATGAAGAGGGGAATGTAGTTATGGGATTAGATATGGGGGGAGATGATTATATAACTAAGCCTATAAGAGTTAAAGAATTAGTATCTAGAATTAATGCAGTTTTAAGAAGAAAAGGTGTAGTACCTAAAAAAGAAGAAAATAAAAATAAAATAATAAGCGGAGATATTACTGTTGAATTATTAAAATATAAAGTATATAAGAATGACAAAGTAATAGAGCTTACTACTATTGAATACAAGCTATTATTACTTTTAATTAAGAATAATGGAAATGTATTAGAAAGAAATTTATTATTAGAAAGATTATGGGATACTGATGGAAATTTTGTTGATGGAAATTCATTAACTGTTTATATAAAAAGATTAAGAGAAAAAGTTGAAGATGATATAAAAACTCCTACATATATAGAAACAGTAAGGGGAATAGGTTATAGATGGGCAAAAGAAGTTAGGGAGGCATAAAAATGAGGTTATTAAAGAATAAGGAAGTAAAGCTTATTATAATAACTAGCTTCATAACTTTCTTAGTATTTTTATTGGGGGTTATTTTAATAACTAATAATTGGTTTAATAACATAAACTTAAAATATATTAATCAAAATATAGCTTTAGTTGGAGCAATTGTAGAAAATAATCCAGAGTTAGAAGAAGAGATAGTACCTATTATAACTAAAGGAAATATAGAAGAGTATTATGAAATAGGAAGTAATATTTTAGACAAATATTATTATAACGAAAACTTAAGTAATATAAAAAATCCAATTCTTAGTGAAAGCTATAAGAAATTTAAGGTGATAATAATATTATTATGGATATTATTTTTTGTTGTAGTTATGGCATTTATTTTAAAGATTATTTCACCAATATTTAATACTATAAAAAAATTAGGTGAAAGAGCCGATGAAATGGTAGAAGGAAAATTTAATTCTACAGAGCTTAAGTTTGAAGAAGGTGATTTTTATGTGTTTTATAATAAGTTTACTTATATGGGAGAAAGACTTGAAAATGCATTAAAGGATCTTAAAGATGAAAAAGTACATTTAAAAGATATAATTAATGATATATCTCATCAATTAAAAACGCCACTTTCAGCGTTAATATCTTATAATGATATATTAAAAAATCATGAAAATATGGATAGTGAAACAAAAAGTAAGTTTATAGAATTAACATCAGAACAGTTGGATAGAATGGACTGGCTTATTACAACATTACTTAAATATGCAAGAATAGAAAGTAATGCTATAAGCTACCATAAAGAGTTAATACCACTTAGTGAAACTATAAAATATGCTATAGCACCATTAAAAGTAAGTGCAAATGAAAAAAATCAAAGTATAAGGTTAGAGCTTAATAGTGATGGGTATTACACTCATGATAAAAAATGGATTGCAGAAAGTATAAGTAATATAGTGAAAAATGCTATTGAGCATACTAACAATAATGGAGAAATAAAAATAAACTTAGATGAGACTCCACTTTCTCTTACTATTACAATAAGTGATAACGGAGAAGGAATTGAAAAATCTGAACTAAAAAATATATTTAAAAGATTTTATAAGGGTAAAAATTCTATAAATCCAAAGAGTATAGGAATAGGCTTATCACTTAGTAAAAAAATTATAGAGGCTAATGGTGGAAGTATAACTGTAGAAAGTGAACTTGGAAATGGAACTATTTTTAGTATAATATTTTTAAAAGGAATAATATAAGGAGAAAATATGACTAAAGATAAAATTGAAAAATTAATTGAGTATTATGATACATTAATAGAATTAGGTGTAACTTTTTATTATGGAAGTGAAAGTGTTTCGACTGGTGAAATTACAAGTATTGAATTTACTAAAGATGATATTGTAAAGCTTGAGTTAGATGAGTTCAATGAAGTTGAAGTAGACTTAGATGAGTTTATAGAGAACCACTCACTACAAGGAAATAATTATCATACATGGCACCTTAGTAGAGCATTTGATAACTTATTACTATCATAAGCGAATAAAAGTGCGAAACACTTTTATTTAAGGTAAGAGTGAAGAGTTAAGAGTGAAGAGTTAAGGTTGAAACTGCTATGGCAGTTTCTTAAAATATATATTTTTTTAATTCAGCTAAGCTGAATTATTTACTTAACTTTTCACTCTTACTTCTTCACTCTTCACTAAATAAACTGCTTTGCAGTTTATTTCAATTCGTACTTAAGTCATTAACTGTATCATCAGATTTAGCTTCTGCTTCTTTAAATTTAACCGATTCCATACGCCATCTACCCTTGTCATCTTCAGTAAAAGTACCTATTAAATAGGTTTTTTTATAAGGCTTCTCATATCCAAATCCATAGGCTTCAACTTCTATACTATTATCAATCTTAGATAAAACAGATATAGATTCAACATTTATTAATCTTAAATTTTTATCATCCCAGTGAGTAAAATAATAATCAACGGAATAAATAAAACTTGAACATCTAAAATATACATACATATTTTTTATGGAGGTTCCTATAATAAATAATGTTAATAATAAAATAGCTATTGCGATAATTTTTCTATTTCTTTGTATCTTCCTTTTTTTATGTTTCATTTTAATTAAATTTTGTTTTTTTACTGCATGGACAGTGTTCATATGTTAACCTCCACAAAGAAATTACTTTAGCTAAATCAATATTTAGAATCTCGCTTATAATTATATATTACCATATTATGTAAATAAGTAAAGAAAATATTGTATATTTGTAATACTAACAATATAATTAATATAAAACATCCTTTAGAATAGGATTAATATTTTTACAAACTTTAAATAAACATTTTTAGCAAAATAATAGATTTTTATAATTATGTTTAATGATTAAATTCATAAACTTATGAATAAAAAATACGGATAAGAAGAAAAGGAGAATATTATTATGGATTATTCAAGCTTAATATTAATGGAAAGAGACAATGAAACAGGATTTGTATCAAAGGAACTTGGAAGCTTTAAGGTTTCAGAGGGAGCAGAACATATAAAAGGATTTTATGTAAAAGGTGATAATGTTTATATAAAATTTGATACAAATAAAGACGTTGAAGAATGGGAATACTCTGCAATATATGATGTATTTAATGCAGAGTTATTTGAAAATGAAGGATTTGAAATTGAAGAAGTAGATGATGAATATAATCCAACATTTTTAATTAATTTTACTTATAAAGATGATCATCAATATATTGAAGAAAAATTATCTCTTGCTATAGAGTTAATAGAAGAAGCTATGGAAAAAGCCTTTAATGATATTGAAGGAAAAGAAGAAGATTATAAATAAGAATAGAAAGGAGATGCCTATATAGATAGGCTGAAGTTGAGCTATGGAAAGTAAGGTTTTAAAGAAAAGAGAGGAAATACAAAATCAAGACAAGTGGAGTGTTAATGAAGTATACTCTAGTGATGAAGCTTGGGAAAAAGAATATAAGGAATTACAAGAAGAAGCTCCAAAGCTTAAAGACTTTGAAGGTAAGCTTGGAGATGGAGAAACTTTAATAAGATATTTCGAAGAAAATGAAAGAATATCAAGAAAAGCAGAAAAGATTTATGTTTATGCGCATTTAAGATGTGATGAAGATACAAGTAATACAAAATATCAAGCAATGATGAATAAAATAGATGCTTATATGGCTGAATATGCTACTTATACAGCATATGTTGTACCAGAAATTTTAGCACTTCCTGATGGAACAGTAGAAAAACAAATGGAAGAATTAAAAGGTCTTGAACCATATAAGTTCTTATTAGAAAATGTTTTAAAAGAAAAACCTCATGTATTAGATAAAAAAGAAGAGGAATTACTTGCAGCAGCTTCAGATTGTTTAGATGCACCTTCATCTATACATAATATTATGACAAATGCAGATATGAAGTTTGGTAATATAAAAGATGAAGATGGTGAAGAAGTTGAATTAACAGAAGGAAATTATTCTTCATTTATTAAATCAAAGAATAGAGAAGTTAGAAAAGAAGCATTTAAAGGATTATTTAAAGAATATAAAGCTTTTGAAAATACATTAGCAACAACTCTTTCTAGCTCAATAAAGGTATTTAACTTTGGTGCTAGAGTAAGAAATTATAATAGTGCATTAGAAGCATCATTAAAACCAAATGATATTCCTTTAGAAGTATATACTAATGCTATAAAAACTATAGATGACAATCTTTCATCACTTCATAGATATGTATCATTAAAGAAAAGATTATTAGGACTTGATGAAATGCATATGTATGATTTATATGTTCCTGTAATTGAAATTCCTAAAGAAAGAGTAGAATTTGATGATGCAGTTAAAATGGCAGTTGAAGGATTACAACCTTTAGGAAAGGAGTATTTAGATATATTCCAAGAAGGAATTAATGGCGGATGGATAGATAAATATATTAATAAAGGAAAACGTGGTGGAGCATATTCATGGGGTGGATATGATACAAAACCTTATGTTTTATTAAATTATAATTATGAACTTAATGATGTATCAACTTTAGTTCACGAAATGGGTCACTCAATTCATTCTTATTATTCAAGAAAAGAACAAAGTTATTATTATGCAGGATATACTTTATTGCTACTTTCCACCGTTTTCTTTTTCTTCAGCCCGCAAAGTCGGTTCCGCCAACTGCTGAAAAGCCCTTTACTACACAGAAGCTTGACAGTCATCTTGCTTTTATTCGCATTCAGTCTCAACAGTAATTTTCTCAAAGCAAACAGTACATCCCCCAAGGTGCTTCCGCGCGAAGTAGCCGAACATTTTGGAGATTTATATATTTTATACAACAACCGTATCTGTCCTTTACAAACCTTTGCCCGTGATTTTACAGTCAAACTTTACGGTAGTTCCTCATATAAAGGACTGACACCAGAAGAAGTACTTACCGGATGGCTGTTTTATTATGACAGTTGGAAAAATGAGCCAATTATACGAATCAAGAGTAATGAAGCCCGTAAATTACTGGAAATAGAAGGGAATTACGCCAGGCTGAAAGACTATATCAGTACCATTAATGAATACAAGCTGGAAAAAATGATGAACCATATCCGTTCAGGAGAACAGGTGACTGACAAACGAGGCATAGAAGAAGCTGATGAGAAATTCAATATCATCAATTTAGTATGTACCGGTGCCATGATGAAAATATTCCCTTGTCGCAATATAGCCGGAAAGACATTGGAATGGTATTCGCAAAGCGACCAATTACCTCAAGATATGGATAATGACAAATGGGTATTCATTCGTAAATCTATGAGTTATGTAAACGAAATGATTGTGATGAAAAAGTACAATGATGCCTGCCTGTTATTAGAAAAAATCAAGAAATACCAGCAGAAAGAGTGTGACGGACTGCTTCCTGCAGATAATAAATTCAAGGCTGAGAAAATATATAATCAATTTGATTATAGCAAATCTGTCGCCATGGCATGTATTTGCATCGGCCTGATATGTTTTATCTATTATTGCCATTGCATGGCATCGCAAAAGAGAACAAGCCGGAAGGCAATCATAATATTGAATATTTTGCTATGGATTGTTTTTACCTATTTGTCGGCTGCTATCTGCCTGCGTGGTTATGTGAGCAATCATCTGCCATTGTCCAACGGCTTCGAAACCATGCAGTTCATGGCATGGTGTACGCTATTGCTCACTTTTCTGCTACAACGTAAATTCGCAATGTTGCTCCCTTTCGGTTTCCTGCTTTGCGGACTTACGCTGATGGTATCCATGCTGGGAGAATCAAACCCACAAATCACACAACTGATGCCGGTTCTGCAATCTCCATTATTGAGTATCCACGTAGTAGTTATCATGATCGCTTATTCGCTGCTGGCATTTATCATGCTGAATGGTGTAACAGCGGTCATACTCCACCAATCACAGAAAGAATGCAAAGAACAAATAGAACGATTGCAGATAATAAGCCAAATAATTCTTTATCCGGCAATTTTCTTACTCGCTATCGGTATTTTCATTGGTGCTGTATGGGCAAACGTATCATGGGGACGCTATTGGGGATGGGATCCTAAAGAAGTATGGGCCTTAATCACCATGCTGGTATATGCCTTGGCACTGCATCCGAGATCACTGCCATGGTTTCATCGCACCATGTTTTTTCATGTTTTCTGTATAACTGCTTTTATAACAGTACTGATTACTTACTTCGGAGTGAATTTTCTGTTAGGAGGAATGCATAGCTACGCAAACGGATAGCCCTCATCCATCAATGAAAAGCTATCCTTTCCGAAACAAATAGAAACCAACTTAGACAAAGAACCTGAAACACTATAAAAAAAGGAAATTACCCCATAAAAGAAGCACTCCCCGCGAATCACTTCGCAGGGAGACTACTAACTAATAACTAACTTGTGGTTTACGTAATTTTTATATGACTTATTTACAATGCAAAGATAAGGTTTGCCATCTGTCTGTGCAATCGCATGATATAGGTATTCTGGACAGTCAGACATCCCTATTTATAGCTATAATAAACGAAAGTAGAAAAGGTATCTATCAAAATCATTATTTGTAGGTATTGTCTGAGATTATTAAATGTTGCAATTTTGCCAAAAAGAATTTATCTTATTATACCGTAACCATTGATGTGGAGTTCTCTCTATTATTATTTCTCTGTAATGTTAGTCACAAAAGAGAGACTATAAAACCTTGTTCCAGGGAAGCATATCTTCGGAACAACAAAAAGTCCGGACTTGGGAAAGCCCGGACCTTTATTTTATATCCATCAATACAAGATATTAATACACCTCTACCTTTGCAGCAGCAGCCTTGCACTTGTCACGCAAAGCGTCCAAGTCACTGCCATTAGGAGCATAACAAACCACAACTCCCATACGGCGGTTCAATTTTGTATAAGGTTTACCAAAAATACGGAGATAAGTATTTGTCTCCTTACAAACTTCCTCTTCACCACGATAACGGGGAGCTTCCTTGCTGGCAATTGGAGAAAGAATCACTGCACTGGCCCCTATGCGTTCTTGTGTAATTTCAGGGATAGGAAGTCCTAACACCGCACGCAGATGCAACTCAAACTCATTTAAATTCTGAGTACCTGCCAAAGTCACCATTCCGGTATCATGCGGACGGGGAGAAAGTTCGGAGAAATAAACTCCGTTTTCATGACTCAAGAAAAATTCAACTCCCCAGATTCCCGCACCGGTCAAAGCCGCCGTCACTTTATCGGCCATACGCTGTGCCTCCTTCAAATGTTCGGGATCAATGTGCGCCGGCTGGAAACTTTCCCTATAATCTCCCCCTTTCTGTACATGTCCGATAGGCGGACAGAACAAAGTAGGACCGTTTTTCTGAGTGACGGTGAGCAAAGTTATCTCACTATCGAACTTAATAAATTCCTCAATGATCAATTCTTTAATATCTCCACGACTGCCTTCACACCCATAATGCCATGCCTGTTCCAACTCATCCGCGCTCTTGACCAAAGACTGGCCTTTGCCGGATGAAGACATCAAAGGTTTCACCACACAGGGAAAGCCAATCTCTTTTGCGGCCTCCTGCAATTCTTCCAAAGACTTGGCATAGAAATACTTGGCTGTCTTTAATCCTAATTCCTTAGCTGCCAAATCACGAATGGCCTTGCGGTTCATCGTGAAATTCACTGCACGGGCACTCGGCACTACTTGAATACCTTCCTGTTCCAAATGATACAGACGTTCGGTACGGATAGCTTCAATTTCAGGCACAATTATATCCGGCTTGTGTTTGGCTACCACAGCATCCAACGCATCACCGTCAAGCATACTGAACACTTCAAATTCATCAGCCACCTGCATGGCCGGAGCACCTGCATAAGAGTCGCAAGCAATAACATACTGCCCTTTACGTTTTGCCGCAATGACGAATTCTTTACCTAATTCGCCGGAACCCAGCAATAAAATCTTCTTAGTCATAGTATTTACATATGTTTGATATTCCTTACAAAAAACGGAGAGTTGAGAACAAGACACCTCTTGATTCCCAACTTTCCATCTGCAAAGATAGTGTATTTTATAAACTATACGATATCATTGAAGCAATATTTGGATCATTCAGTACAAAGAAAACACCCACTCCCAACGCGATGAGCCACAATACGATAAATATAATTTTGGTTACAATGGACATGGGTTGCCAACCTCCAAAATGACGCATCAGCATGTGTATCAGTCCTATAATAGGAATACCGATAACCAGAATACCTGCTACGGACATAGCGACAGTCAACCCCGGAGAGCTACCCACCGTAGCCCAATTAACCGCAGGCAGCACCTCATAAAGCACAGCCGGCAATGCAGCAATCAGTCCCGTAGCCGCCATCAGCAATGCAAAAAAGACAATCAATAATACAAACAATACAGGCGCACAGCAAATAGCAATGAAAACAAGCAGGAACTTGATAAGGAACCCTGCCACAGACACAATCCCCTCCCCTATCTTTTGCAAGATACTCCTAGGACGGTCTGAGCGTACATAATCATTCACTTTTTCAAATCCGTCTGTTACAGTCTTGCCTATATTCTCCACATTAATAGCAGCCCCCTTCATGGCGAGTTTCTCGGGAGCGGTACGCGCCATAGGAATAATAATCCACGCTATGATATAAGCCAATATCACCCCATGAACAAAGAAACCAAGAACCAATAGAATGATACGTACCCAAGTAACATCCCATCCCATATAAGCAGCCAGTCCGGAAGCCACTCCACCTAGTATCTTATTGTCCGGATCACGAAACAAGCGGCGCATAGTGGTTCCTTTTTGTTTTTCCGAACCCGATGCTTCTCCACTTTCTTCATCGGAAAGATCTTCGGGTTTACCCATCCGGGCTATGATTTCTTCCACATCTTCAATGGTAATAACCTGTTTACCTTCATTCAAACGGTCGGTAAACAGCTCAGAGATACGTAATTCTATATCATGTACAATTTCTTCCGCTCCCTCCTCACGACAGAAGTGAATACGCAGGTTAGTTAAATAGTTATCCAACAAATGGTAAGCGTCTTCGTCTATATGATAAACGGTACCTCCTAAATTTATGGTTAAAGTCTTTTTCATTGTATCCTGTTTTTAATTGTTTTTTAAATGATTCACTGTATTCGCCAGCTCCTCCCAGGCAGCCTCCAGTCCGCTAAGGAATGTTTCACCCTGAGGAGTGAGACTATAATATTTACGAGGTGGTCCCTGAGTGGACTCTACCCATTCGTATGAGAGCAGGTCATCGTTTTTCAGCCGGGTAAGCAGCGGATAAAGCGTCCCTTCTACTACAATGAGCCGGGCTTCTTTCAATTTTTGAATGATATCCGAAGCATATGACGGCTCTTTGTGCAACAACAATAAAATGCAGTATTCCAGCATTCCTTTGCGCATCTGAGATCGTACATTGTCTACATTCATAATTTATAATACTTTGTTTGGCACAAATATATGTATTATATCAGTACCTTGTATTGCATAGTTCTATTATTTTGCATAAATTAATATTTAAACAAGTAAAAGAAAGGAAGTCCCCTTTTTTTTGTTGTAAAAAGTTTATCTTTGTCTCTCGTTATAACCCTAAAAAGATATAAAGATCATGTTTACCATACAAAAAGCGACAACCAATGATATTCAGTTGATTAACGAGATGGCTCAGATTGTATTTCCGGCCACCTACCAGGAAATTCTTTCAAAAGAACAATTGGATTACATGATGGACTGGATGTACTCTCCGAAAAATCTGCGTAAACAAATAGAAGAAGAAGGGCACATCTATTACATAGCTTACAAAGATGGAGAAGCTGCCGGATATGTTTCCATACAGCCCGAAGGAGAACATTTATTTCATCTGCAGAAAATCTATGTACTTCCCCTTTTTCAAGGTTGCCGGTTGGGCAAAGCACTATTTGAGCAGGCCGTCAAAGCAATTAAAGAAATCCATCCCGGACCTTGCGAAATGCATTTGAATGTAAACCGTAACAATAAGGCTTTACAATTCTACCAACATTTGGGAATGGAAAAAGTTGCAGAAGGAGATTTCCATATAGGCAACGGATATTATATGAACGATTATATCATGGGACTGAAAATCTAACCCTATCTTACAAAAACAAAATGGACGAATATCGTATCAATGGATTGACCATAAAAGAAAATTTGCTGCAACTGGCAGAAAATGGAAATAAAAAGTTTACCGAATCGCTGCATCCGGGAATAGAAAATGTATTGGGTATCCGCATCCCTGCCCTAAGGCGGTTAGGAGCACAAATTGCCAAAGATGACTGGGAGAGTTATCTACAGACTGCGGATACTTATTATATGGAAGAACGTATGTTGCAAGGTATGGTAATAAGCAATCTGAAAATGAAAGACATAGAAGCATATCTTTCACTGGTTGCCCGGTTTGTTACCATCATCAACAGTTGGTCTGTTTGTGACACTTTTGACTTTTACGGCAAACAACGGTTTGTTGACAAGAACAAGAAAAGGGTCTGGCTATTTTTGGAAAACTGGATGAAATCCGACAAAGAATATGAGATACGTTTCGGAGTAGTAATGGCAATGGCTCATTATATTGACGAAGAGTATATAAACAACGTATTGCAATGGATGGACCGGATCAGTCACGAAGGATATTATGTGAAGATGGCTGTAGCATGGGCTTTATCCGTATGTTATGTCAAATTTCCTCAAAAGACGGTGAACTATCTGAAGGAAAATCATTTAGATGACTTTACCTACAATAAAGCGCTACAAAAAATCATAGAATCTTATCGGGTAAGCACGGAGGACAAAGAAATCATCCGCAGCATGAAAAGAAAAAACAAATAATGTTCATTATTTACCGCAAAGAGGATTTGAATCCTTCCGAAAGAAATTCACCATTCATATTCGGAAAGATTCAAACCGCTCCAGCAGCTATTAATAATCGGGAAAAGTTATTCCTCCCAAACCAAATAAGCTGAAACCAGCCAATGATTCAATTTATTGCCATCCACCTGTTGTGCCTCAGGGATACTTACCTTAAAAGAATGTTTACCGGCCGACAAGTCACCAATAACAGCCTCCTCAGGCATCACATCGCTACCCGGACACCAATTGGAACGGGACAAATCCGAAGAAGCCAAAGGTTCTTCAATCTCTTTTGTCGTATACCCCTTATCACCTATATATGCGGCAACTCGTGGTATCAGCCATACTCCCGTGGCCGGATTAAAACGGCGGAAAGAAGCACAGTCATCACGCCAAGGAATGAAATTCAACACCTCCTTGCCATCAACAGACACAATGTTTCGTTTCTCCACAAACTCATCTCCGCCACTATGTCCTCCGTGACCTGTTACAATATACTTCAAACGAACATTCTTGGCAGCTTTCGGCATATCAAAATCCATCACCACATCTTTGCGTGAGAAAATATCCGGATAAGTCTGTCCGATATAATACACCGTATTCATCAAAGGCTTCACACGGCGCTCCGGCATCACGTCGCAAGTGATCTTACTCTCCTTCACGTCCAATTCCATGCTGGCCACATACCCCTCGGCAGTCCATGTATCAATATAAATTCCCACGTATGCCTCTCTCTCCAATGCCGGATAAAGATCGGTAATATCCTGCACCCAAGTCACACTCTTTTCCCATTTCGGGATATATACAGGACGTCTCTTGCTGCTCAAAGAATCATTATCCGAACTATAATACCCCACACCGAACGGGGTCATAAAACGCATCAGTTCAAGGGTAGGCACATAATCCTGACCCGGAACAATACCAATCATTTTTTCATATTTGGTACTGTCTACCGCAGGAAACGCCCTCTTGCCTTCGGCTATATTCATCAGATTAATCACCGATTCTTTGGGAAGCACAAAACAAGAGCCAGATTTATCCCAACGGTCACCATTGGAAGCTACAGTTACTTTCAGGGTAACATCCACATCCCTTTTATAATCGGGTAAGGTTATTTTCTTTAAAATGATACGCCCGTTTACCAGACGGATCACTCCGTCAGCATTGGCAGGAGTATAATTAGGGAAAGAATCGGGACGAAAACAAACAGGGGTTTTGTCGAATACTTGAATATGAGTATTTCCCAATGCCGGTAATTCTTTGTGATTTGCGGCATCGGCCGGCATCATAAAAGTTGCCGCCACAGCCAGTGGAGCAATAAAGGTCAGCAGGTTCATTCTTTTTAATTATAGGTTAGTAATCAAGGGTATATAAATTAATTTCACAAAAAACTACACGGACCTACACAAATCGTCCGATCTGTATAAATCCATGTAGTCTATAATAAAAAAAGGAATTATTGATGCTGTTCACGCAACAAATCATTCACAGTCTTCACCGGATTAAAGGTACTCAACGGCACTTCAACGAAAACAGTGTTCCAGTCACTCATCGCACCATTCCACAAGCCCGGAAGTTCCAATGCTTTCAGTTCTCTACCGTTCTTTGATTTATAAGAGATAAAACCTGTAGCCTTATCCACATACTTCACCAAGTCGAATTTGTTTCCTTTATAATCTCGTACCGCACACACCAAATCCACCGGATTAAAGTGAGTACCTTTCTCGAACATCTCTTTCTTGGCCGGATCATTCATGTCAATCTGAGAACTTTCCAAAATTTGCAGTGAAACAGTACCATCCGCATTATAAGCCAGGAACGGGCCGCCTCCCGGTTCACCCACATTCTTCACCATACCGCATACACGCATCGGACGGTTCAACTTCTTACGCAGATAAATAACCAGATCGGCATCTTCCAGATCCTTGATATCCAGTTTGCGGCAACATAAAGTCTGCTGTAAGAAACGAATGATCTCTTCCAGCTGCGCATGTGTATATTTACCGCCATCCAGTAATTCCAAATATTCAAATACCTGCTTCTGCAGAGTAACCAGTACCCCCGCAATCAGCTTTTTATACGTAACAGTATCCTCTTTCAAGCGATCGGGCACCACATTATCTATATTCTTGATAAAGATAACATCGGCATCCAAATCATTCAGGTTCTCAATCAGCGCACCGTGCCCCCCCGGACGGAACAACAGCTTGCCTTTATCGCGGAAAGGTTTGTTCTCCATATCGGCAGCAACCGTATCCGTACTCGGTTTCTGTTCAGAAAATGACACATCATATTCTACTCCATACTTCTTTGCATAAACGGCAACCTTCTCTTCCACCAGCTTTGTGAACAACTCACGATGTTCCGTAGAAACGGTGAAATGCACATTCACTTTTCCGGTCTTGCCTGCCGCATACAACGCACCCTCCACCAAATGTTCTTCCAGCGGCGTACGCACACCATCCGCATACCGATGGAATTTCAACAACCCCTTCGGTAATGCCCCATAGTTCAAGCCGGCAGCTTCCAGCAGATTGGCTACTATAGGTTTATAATCCTTCCCGGCCATCAAAGCATCAATATCCTTTCCTGTATTATCCATACAAGCCGCATTCAAGTCATTGTAGAATGCGAAGCTATGAATATGGTCGAAAAATTTCTTTTCGAAATCAGTCTTCGGAATATTGTAATCAGCCCCCAGGAATTCGAACAAATTCTTGAACATGCGGCTGGCAGCACCAGAGGCGGGTACAAACTTCACGATGGTTTTCTCCCCTTCCTTATATGTATCCCATGCTTCCAAATAATTTTTCATTTCATTTTCGGCGGGAGCCATGATTCCCTTTTCAACAGAAGCGGCTGCATCCAGCTTCAAAAATGGGAAACCCTTTTCAAAGCAAGCCAGTTGTTCTGCAATCTGCTGCTCGGAAATTCCTTTTTTCACTAATAAGTCTTTGTCTTCAGGTGTTAACATAAGTACATGATTTTATATGGTTTAAATAAATTGTTACCTTATTCTTTCACTATTAATTGCCCAAAAATACAAAAAAATGCGAGAACACTACCTAATAAATAAAGAAAAAAACTACCTTTACCCTCGAAAAGATTTCACGTGTTATGGAAGAAAAAGCATTTTTCACAGCCAAAGAGCGTGAGCAACTGTTCGCCCTCTATAAACGATTGCTGCAATTATCCGGCGACACCTTGCAGAAGGGTGATTGCCATAAGTTAAAAATACACCTCATAAAAGCAGTTGCCGAAGGTAACCTGCCACGAAATTGTTTCGGAATGAATCCTATCATCAAAGATATGCAGACCGCTGTCATCGTGGCCGAGGAAATTGGGATGAAACGGGCTTCCATCCTGGGGATCATGCTGCACGAATCGGTAAAGAACCATTTATGCACCTTAGCATCTGTACAACAGGAATATGGAGAGGATGTAGCGGGGATCATACGCGGTCTTGTGAAAATCAATGAGCTATACTCCAAAAGCCCTACCATAGAATCGGAAAATTTCCGCAACCTGCTGCTCTCCTTTGCCGAAGACATGCGTGTTATTCTGATCATCATTGCAGACCGCGTGAACCTGATGAGACAGATAAAGGAGACTCCCAATATAGAAGCACGCACCCAAGTAGCCAACGAAGCTGCCTATCTGTACGCACCGCTGGCACACAAGCTGGGGCTATACAAACTGAAATCGGAGCTGGAAGACCTTTCCTTGAAATATACTGAACACGACGTATATTATCATATAAAGGACAAACTGAACGAAACGAAAGCCTCCCGTGACAAATACATAGCCGCCTTTATCGAACCGATACAGCACAAGCTGGAAGAAGCAGGATTAAAGTTCCACATGAAAGGGCGTACCAAGTCCATCCATTCCATCTATCAGAAAATGAAGAAACAGAAATGTCCCTTCGAAGGAGTGTATGACTTGTTTGCCATCCGAATCATTCTGGACTCTCCCGTCGACAAGGAAAAACAAGAATGCTGGCAGGTATATTCCATTGTGACCGATATGTATATGCCCAATCCCAAACGTCTGCGCGACTGGCTCTCCGTACCCAAAAGTAACGGATACGAATCCTTACACACCACTGTAATGGGGCCTGAAGGCAAATGGGTGGAAGTACAGATACGCACCGAACGCATGGACGAGATAGCGGAACGTGGTCTGGCAGCCCACTGGCGTTACAAAGGCGTAAAAGGAGAAAGCGGTCTGGATGAATGGCTGACCTCCATCCGGGAAACACTGGAGAACGCCGACAGTGACCTGGAAGTGATGGACCAGTTCAAACTGGAATTATACGAAGACGAAGTATTCGTATTCACCCCCAAAGGTGACTTGTACAAGATGCCGAAAGGAGCGACCGTACTGGACTTTGCTTTCGCCATCCACAGCAAACTGGGGTCCAAGTGTATCGGAGCAAAGGTGAACGGAAAGAACGCACAATTAAAGCAAACGCTGAACAGCGGTGACCAGGTAGAAGTCATGACTTCAAACACCCAGACACCCAAACGCGACTGGCTGAACATCGTCACCACTTCGAAGGCAAGAACCAAAATACGCCAGGCCATCAAAGAGATAGAAGCCCGCCAGACAGAGTTCGCCAAAGAAACCATAGAACGTAAATTCAAGAACCGCAAACTGGAATACGATGAAGCAGTGATGATGCGCCTGATAAAAAAGCTGGGATACAAAACCGTAACCGAGTTCTACCAGGACATAGCCAACGAGACAAGAGATGCGAACGACATCATCGAAAAATACCTGGAACTGAAGAAAAAGGAAACGGAAAACCGGGAAGATATTGTCTATCGCAGCGCCGAGAATTTCAGCATGCAGACAGCACAAGATGACAAGACCTTCAAAGAGGACGTGCTGGTCATTGATCAGAATTTGAAAGGACTGGACTTCAAATTAGCCAAATGCTGTAACCCTATCTATGGCGATGATGTATTCGGATTTGTAACCATCAGCGGAGGAATCAAAATACACCGTACCGACTGTCCTAATGCACGGGAGTTGCAATCACGTTTCGCCTACCGTATCGTAAAGGCGCGTTGGGCTGGGAAAAGCCACGGCAAACAATACCCCATCACGCTGCGCATCGTCGGTCATGATGATATAGGAATTGTGACAAATATCACCTCCATTATCAATAAGGAAAACGATATCCTGCTCCGTTCCATCAGCATCGACTCGCACGACGGGCTGTTCAGCGGCATGATGACCGTAATGGTAGATGATACTTCAAAGCTGGAATCATTAGTAAAAAAGATAAAGACAGTAAAAGGAGTAAAACAGGTAAACAGAGGATAAACCCATCCCAAGCTTAAAAAAAAATGAATGAACTGCATAAACGACTAAAAAGCTTTACATACGCCTGGAAAGGCGTATGTAGTTTTTTAAGCAAGGAACACAATGCCTGGATACATTGCACAGCCATCATCGCCGTAACCATTGCAGGCATCCGGTTGGAAATAACACGCACCGAATGGCTTGTCATCCTCCTGTGCTTTGCAATGGTACTGGCTGCCGAAGCATTCAACACAGCCATAGAACGCCTGGTAAACCTGGTATCCCCGGACTACCATCCTGTGGCCGGAGACGTAAAGGACATAGCAGCAGGAGCCGTACTGATTTGCGCCATCTTTGCCGCCCTCATAGGGTTGATTATCTTTGTCCCTTATTTTTAAAGGTGTTAATTTACCATTTATTTCACTAACAGTTAAAGACCTTTTATAAAAAAAACAGTAATTTAGCCCCGATAATTTTTAAAAAGTGGAACTAATGAAGAAAATTTTGCTTTCAACATTATTGTTGATTATAGGGTTAACCACATACGCAGCCGTATGGCAATCTCAAGGAGAAGCAGAAATAACCTTTGAGAAAACAACACATAACTTCGGTTCATTCCCCGAGTCTAGCCCGAAAGTTACTTGCGTTTTCAAATTCAAAAATTCGGGAGACGGTCCCTTGGTCATCCATCAAGCGATCGCATCTTGCGGATGTACTGTTCCCCAATATCCTAAAGAGCCCATCAAACCGGGTGAAAGCGGACAGATAACAGTGACTTATAATGGAGCCGGCAAATTTCCGGGACATTTCAAGAAATCAATCACTATCCGCACAAACGGGAAAAATGAAATGACACGTCTTTATATAGAAGGTGATATGACCCCGAAAGGCACAGTTGCAGAATAGAATTCTCACATCATAAGAGAGAGGATGTATCAAAACAAAAGAAGATTCGAGTTTGATACATCCTCTTTTTATATCCGGAAAACACTGCCCCGCCTGCCTGTATGCAAGTAAAAACAAAAAAATAAGAAAAAAAGAACATTTTTCCCCAATAATAAGCCACTCTTATTCTGATTAAAATAACGTACTTTGCAGCAAATTTAAGAGAACAATGACAAACAAGCTATTATTCTTTGTCCTGCTGGCCCTCTGTTTCAGTGGCTGTGACATGCTGGAAACCCATCCATACGATGTACATATTACAGGAGAAAGAGAACTGACCAACAAAAACATCCAGTTGATAGAAAACAAAATGCAAGGCAAAAAAACAATCCGCTTTGCCATGATCAGTGATACCCAACGATGGTACAACTCTACCGAAGATGTTGTAAAAGCCCTCAATGCCCGTGGTGACATAGACTTTGTCATTCACGGAGGAGACCAGTCCGACTTCGGTGTCACAAAAGAATTCATATGGATGCGGGACATATTTAACAAATTCCAGATGCCCTACGTATGCCTTTTAGGCAATCACGACTGTCTGGGTACAGGTGAAGACGCATACAGGGCCATTTATGGAGATCCCAACTTCGCCTTCACAGCCGGAAATGTACGCTTTATCTGCCTCAATACCAATGCGATGGAATATGATTATTCGGAACCGGTTCCCGATTTCAATTTTATAGAAAATGAACTGAACAACCTGTCGCCTGAAATAGAAAAAACGGTATTCGCAATGCACGTAAAACCTTTTGAATTTGTATTCAACAACAATGTAGCAAAAATCTTCCAACTATACGTCAACCAGTTCCCCAAAGTCCAGTTCTGTCTTTACGGCCATGAACACAAATTCGCAGTAGATGATCTATTCAACGACGGAGTTCTGTATTTCCAATGCCCCTGCATAGACAAACGCATCTACTTATTATTCACCATTAAAGAAGATGGAACCTACGATTATGAAACAGTTGAATTTTAAAAAGATATTTCTGAACCTATTGTGGCCACTATTGCCTTTTACGGCACAAGCCCAAGAAAATAATACACTTTACTCCATCTTATCCAAAGACAGCATACTTGTCTCCTCTCCTTCCGTTCAAAACCAAGAGGAAGATATTGTAACCCAAATGCCAAACCGGCACCATAAATACGACAAGCGCGTACACCGTTACAGGCGTGCGTGGGAAGCTTTGATCCCCACCCACACCAAATTACAGTACGCCGGTGGAATGGGCCTGTTATCCTGGGGCATAGGCTGGGATTATGGAAAAAGAGGCCAATGGGAAACCGATCTTCTTTTGGGCTTCATCCCCCGCTACTCATCCAAACATTTCAAGATGACCATGACCTTGAAACAGAATTATATCCCGTGGAGTATCTGGCTGGGCAAAGACTTCTCGCTAGAACCGCTGACTACCGGAATCTATTTCAACACCGTATTCAGCGATGATTTCTGGACAAGCGAACCCGAGCGCTATCCCCGTGGATACTACGGATTTTCCACCCGTATCCGCACCCATATCTTTCTGGGACAACGCGTCCGTTTCGATGTGCCCGAAAAGTACCGGAAGTTCTCTAAAAGCATCACCGCATTCTACGAAATCAGCACATGCGATTTATACGTTGTCAGTGCGTTCAACAACAGTTATTTGAAACCCGATGACTATCTGAGACTATCATTTGGATTGAAATTTCAGATATTCTAATCAAATCATGAGGATGTTTCTCTATTTTTTCACTATTTTTGGGCATTTATTATGATAAATTTCAAAAATAATAACATAGAGAAACATGAAACAAGAAGAAGAAAAATCGGTTGGATTGCCCGATAACGCGTTCCGACCTCTGAAACCGGGGGAACAATATCACCCCATCATGTCACCAAACAAAAAATATCCCGAAGTAAACCTATGGTCTGTGCTATGGGGTATCGCCATGGCGGTATTATTCTCGGCGGCCGCAGCTTACCTGGGATTAAAAGTGGGACAGGTTTTTGAAGCCGCCATCCCTATCGCCATCATCGCCGTAGGTGTATCGGGAGCCGCCAAGCGTAAAAACGCGTTAGGTGAGAATGTCATCATCCAATCCATCGGTGCCTGTTCGGGAGTCATAGTGGCAGGAGCCATCTTCACATTGCCCGCCCTTTATATATTGCAGGACAAATACCCCGAAATGACAGTCAACTTCTTTCAGATGTTTGTCAGCTCACTGCTGGGAGGTATTTTGGGGATCCTGTTCCTCATCCCCTTCCGTAAATATTTCGTCAGCGACAAACATGGCGAATATCCCTTCCCCGAAGCCACTGCCAGTACGCAAGTGCTTGTTTCCGGCGAGAAAGGCGGAAGCCAGGCAAAGCCATTGCTTTTTGCAGGACTAATAGGAGGTCTGTACGATTTCATTGTAGCCACATTCGGCTGGTGGAATGAAAACTTCACCACCCGCGTATGCGGCTGGGGTGAGATGGTTGCCGAAAAAGCCAAACTGGTGATGAAAATAAACACCGGTGCGGCAGTATTAGGCTTAGGCTATATTGTCGGCTTGAAATACGCGGCTATCATTTGTGCCGGTTCATTGGTGGTATGGCTGGTTATTGTTCCAGGTATGGCCCTGTTGTTCGGCGACCAAGTGCTGAATGCATGGAATCCGGCCTTGACACAAACCATCAGCGAAATGTCACCCGAACTTATATTCAAAGAATATGCCAAAAGTATCGGTATCGGTGGTATCGCCATGGCCGGTGTGATCGGTATCGTGCGCTCATGGGGCATTATAAAGAGTGCTGTGGGACTGGCCGCCAAAGAGATGGGCGGCAAGAAGGTGGAAGCAAACGTCATCCGCACGCAGAAAGACCTTTCCATGAAAATAATCGCCTTCGGGTCCATCTTCACCATCCTGCTGATCTTACTGTTCTTCTTTTTTGATGTGATGCATGGAAATGTATTACACAGCATTGTAGCCATCCTGCTCGTAGCCGGCATTGCATTCCTGTTCACCACCGTAGCAGCCAACGCTATCGCCATAGTCGGCACTAACCCTGTATCGGGAATGACACTGATGACACTGATACTTGCCTCAGTAGTAATGGTTGCCGTTGGACTGAAAGGTGCTACCGGCATGGTTGCTGCACTGGTTATGGGTGGTGTGGTTTGTACGGCACTCTCTATGGCAGGCGGGTTCATCACAGACTTGAAAATAGGTTACTGGCTGGGCAGTACTCCTGCCAAACAGGAAACATGGAAATTCCTCGGCACACTAGTATCGGCAGCAACTGTGGGCGGCGTCATCATGATCCTGAACAAGACCTACGGCTTCTCCACCGGCGCATTGGCAGCTCCGCAGGCCAACGCGATGGCAGCCGTAATAGACCCGCTGATGAACGGTGTAGGCGCTCCCTGGCTGCTTTACGGAATAGGTGCCGTACTGGCATTGGTGCTGACCTACTTCAAAGTACCCGCACTGGCTTTTGCGCTGGGTATGTTCATTCCACTGGAATTGAACCTGCCGTTGCTGGTAGGTGGAGCGGTGAACTGGTATGTCACTACCCGCAGCAAAGACGAGGCAGTGAATGCCGAACGTGGCGAGAAGGGAACTTTGCTGGCATCCGGATTCATAGCCGGAGGCGCATTGATGGGGGTTGTCAGTGCCGCCATGCGCTTTGGCGGTATCAATCTGGTCAATGAAGAATGGCTGAGCAACCCGTTGAGCGAAGTGCTGTCAATGGCCGCCTATATCCTCCTGATCATATGGCTGGTTAAAGCCAGTATGCATATAAAGAAAAAATAACCCTTTTTCAAATACCGTGAAAATAAAAGCTATATGAAACGAATCTTACTAATGAGTTTACTTGCAATCTCTACCGCATTATCTGCCCAGAAACCTGTAGAGTTGGAATTATGGCCCGATGGCGCCCCCAACTCCAACGGCATCACCACTCCCGAGCAGAAATTAGAGAACAACCGGATTTCCAATGTCAGCGAGCCTACCCTTACCGTTTATCCGGCAGCCAAACCGAACGGACTGGCTGTCGTGGCTTGTCCCGGAGGGGGATACATACGCCTGGCAATGAATCACGAAGGGCACGATATGGCAGACTGGTTCAACGCACAAGGCATCACATACGCCGTATTGAAATACCGTATGCCAAACGGACACCATGATGTACCGTTGAGCGACGCCCATCAGGCTATCCGGCTGATGAGAGAACACGCCAACGAATGGCATATTCAAAAAGTGGGTATCATGGGGGCCTCTGCGGGCGGACATCTGGCCAGTACGGCAGCCACCCACTATACAGCCGGAACGCGTCCGGATTTTCAGATCCTGTTTTATCCCGTCATAAGCATGGATCTGTCCAACTGCCATAAGGGCTCACGTGACAATCTTTTAGGAAAAAGCCCGTCAGAAGAGCTAGTGAGACTTTACTCCAATGAACTGCAAGTAACAGGCGACACTCCTCCCGCCTTCATCATGCATAGCAGCGATGACGGAGCTGTACCCGTCAGCAACAGCGTGAGCTATTACCTGGCGCTGGTAAAGAATAAAGTCCCTGCTTCCCTCCACACCTATCCTATCGGCGGCCACGGCTGGGGCTTCCGCGACAGCTTCACCTACAAGCGCCAATGGACCGGCGAGCTGGAAAAATGGCTGAGAGAAGGGCTGACCTTTCCGGAGAAGTAACGCTTCCGTAGCAGCTATTTACATCAATCATCATTAACCCGTTCAAACCTTAAAACTTACTTACCATGAAAATACACGGACTATTGCTTGCCGCTGCCTTTCTTCCTGTCGCCCTTGCGGCGCAGGAAGACCGGTATGCGCAAATTACCAATCCCAAACTCACAAGTATCAACAAAGAGCCGCCCCGCAGCACCTTCACTTCTTACACAAACGAGGCGGATGCCGTTATCAACGACCGTAAGAACGGAACATTCCGCATCTCCCTCAACGGCAAGTGGAAATTCAACTATGTGGAGAACTTCGCCGACCGTCCTACCGACTTTATGGATGCCCGTACGGACGTAAGCAAATGGCCGGACATCAACGTTCCCGGCAATTGGGAGCTGCAAGGTTTCGGCACGCCTATCTACGTCAACCAGCCTTACGAGTTCTGCTCTCCCGGCTATGCCCCCTATTGGGACAAACCCAACCCGCCCTACGTTCCCAAAGAGTGGAATCCTACGGGAACCTACCGCCGTACCTTCACCCTGCCTGCCGACTGGGACAACAAAGAAATCTTCCTGAGCGCCGACGGAGTGCGCGGAGCGGCATTCTACTACCTCAACGGCAAGTTTGCAGGCATGAGCAAAGATTCCAAGACTCCCGCACGCTTCAACGTCACTTCCCTTGCCCGCAGAGGCGAGAACGTGATTGCCATACAGGTGCACCGCTTCTCCGACGGCAATTATCTGGAGTGCCAGGACTTCTGGCGCATCAGCGGCATCGAACGGGACATCTACATGTATGCCCAGCCGCAAATACACCTGACGGACTTCAAGGCGGAGACTCCCCTGGACGGAGATTACCGTAACGGAATCCTGAAGCTGAAAGTGAAGTTTGCCAACGAAACCGGCAAAGAGACTCCGTTCCTCGTAAGCTATCGTTTGCTGGACAGCAAAGACAAGCTGATTGCCCAATCCTCGACCCGTGTAAGCTACGGTCAGACGGAAGTGGAGTTTACCCCAAAGACAATCAAAGAACCGTTGCAGTGGACAGCCGAAACGCCTAATCTCTACACGCTCGTCATCAGTCTGAAACATACCAACGGTGACGTTATCGAGGCCACCGGTTGCAAAGTAGGGTTCCGCACCGTAGAGATAAAAGACAAGCAACTGATGGTAAACGGCAGGCCTATCCTCGTAAAAGGCGTCAACTATCACGAGCATAATGAACACACCGGCCATTACGTTCCCGAAGAGCTTATGCTGAAAGATTTCGAACTTTGGAAGCGGTACAACATAAACACGATCCGTACCTGCCACTACCCGCAGCAGGAACGTTTCTATGAGCTGTGCGACCAATATGGCTTCTACGTCATAGACGAAGCCAATATCGAGAGTCACGGAATGGGCTACAATCTGAACGTAGGCGGCACGCTGGGTAATAACCCGCTGTTTACAAAAGCGCATATAGACCGTACCATGAACATGTACGAGCGCGACAAGAACCATCCCTGCATCATCACCTGGTCGCTTGGCAACGAAGCGGGAAACGGTCTGAACTTCTACGTCACCTACAATACGCTGAAAGCATTGGACAGCCGTCCCGTACAATACGAACGCGCCCTGCTGGAATGGAACACGGACATCTTCTGCCCCATGTACCACAGTCCCGCCCGTATCGAGAAATACGCACAGAACCCCGAAATGACCCGCCCGCTTATCCTCTGCGAATATGCCCATGCCATGGGCAACAGCCTCGGCAATTTCCAGGATTACTGGAACATCATTGAGAAATACCCCATCCTGCAAGGCGGTTGTATTTGGGACTGGGTAGACCAGGGACTTGCCGCCAAGACCGCTGACGGCCGTAAATACTGGGCATACGGCGGCGACTACGGCGAGTACGGCACCCCGTCCGACGGTGACTTCTGTATCAACGGCATAGTATATCCCGACCGCAGCGTCAAGCCGCAGACCGAGGAAATGGGAAAGGTGTATCAGAACATCAAGTTCTTCGACTTCGACCCGGCAGCCTCTGTCGTAAAGATACGCAATGATTTCTCCTTCACCAATCTCGACAAATACGACTTCCATTACATCATCCGCCATCACGGCAAAGAGGTTTACAAAGGCCGAATCAAAGACATCA
>OHMA01000430.1_pt1 | contig 24824 bp, 23 predicted proteins | sample 1569171 | NCBI WGS metagenome assembly OHMA01 (sample SAMEA3879580, study PRJEB24766) | human gut metagenome | biome: human-associated habitat; feature: feces | place: USA | collected 1985/1987
TTCGAGCCCAGAGTCGTGGTCGTGGTTGCCCATTATTGTCGCGAACGGAATCTTGCGCTCAACAACGGGTGCAATTAGCCGCTCGAACTGCCTTTTGAACGACTCCATGCCGATGTCGTCGCGAGACGCCGCGCATATGTCGCCCATATAAACAGCGAGATCGGGCTTGAGCGCGTCGAGCGCGGTCTCGTGGAATTTCAGCGTGTCCGCGCGCTTCGCTCTGCCTTTTTCCGAGCTGACATCGTCGTTCTCGTGCGGGTCGCCGAAGAGCAGGATTTTGAACTCTCCGTCCTCGTTGAATCTGAATTGCTTGTCGTACATCTCAGTGCTCCTTATCTGAAAACGGCTTCTCTTATCGCCTCGCTTACCGTGGGGTGGGGGAACGCCGTATTTTTAATTTCTTCAACAGCCATTTTGTTCGCGAGCATCGCCGCCGCGCCGTATATCAGCTCCGACGCATTGCCGCCCGCAATGTGAACTCCGAGCAGCCTGCCGCTTGTATTTTCTGATATTATCTTGCAGAATCCGTCCTGCCCGCCCTCGGCGAAAAATCTTCCGCTCGAGCGCAGCGGCGCTTCGCCGCAAACGGCGTCAATGCCTTTTGCAAGCGCACTTTCGAGCGTCTCGCCGATCGATGCCGCCTCGGAAAAAGTGAACACGACCTGCGGAATCGCGAGATAGTCTATCTCGTCAGTCTTGCCGAGAATATTGTTTATCGCCGCTGCCGATTCGCGGTATGCTGCATGAGCCGACATGGCTTTTTGGTTTGCGTCTCCGGCGGCATAAACGCCGGGAACAGTTTGCATGTGACTGTCTGTATTGAGATTTTCAAGCCCGATGTTTTCGATTCCGAGCCCGTCATAACACGCCGTTCTGCCGGATGTGTTTATTATAATATCCGCTTCGGCCGTCTTTTTTTTTTCGCGCGTATCGGTATATTTAATGCTCTCTCTGTCCGCCGAAACGGCCCTGCACGAAGTGAGAATATTTATCCCGCTCTTTTTGAGACTGCGCCGCAAAAATGCGCTTATGTCTTTGTCCATAGTTGGGGCGATTCTCTCCGCCTGCTCGATTACAGACACTCTGCATCCGAGCGCGTTCAGATATTCCGCCGCTTCAAGCCCCGATGCCCCGCCGCCTATAATCGCGGCACTTTTCGGTATTGCGTCAAGATTATATACATCGCTCACATCCGTGATATCCGCGCCGGGAATTTCAAGCTCCTTTGGTCGTGAACCCGTGCAGATGAGCAGATTTTTTGAATATATATCATTTTCGCCTGCGGCGGTTATGAACAGCCCGTCCGCCTTACCTTTTATATAAGCTTCTGCATTTATGACTTTCGCTCCCGCGTATTCGAGCGAATCGGCGATGCCGCATTTCAGCTGACATATAACATCATTTTTATGCGCGAGCGCAGCGTCGAGATTGAAATCCGCTTCTTTGCAGGTAACTCCGAATTTTTCGGAATCGAGTGTTTGCCTGAAAATCTTCGCGCTGTGGAGCATGGCTTTCGACGGTATGCAGCCTCGGTTCAGGCACACTCCGCCGAGCTCGTCTTTTTCTATGAGCGCCGTTTTCAGTCCGCTCTTTGCGGCTGTTATCGCCGCGCTGTAATCAAAACACAGTAATGAAAACGAAGGCCGGAGCATGCTCCGGCCTTTTTTATCTCTTACAGAAATGGTAAAGAAGGCATAATTCCCCGTGAAATCCTGGCTAAGAAGCCTTTATCTGGTTGTTCTTCTTTATTGATTAAAGGAAGGTCATCCAAATCGCCCAGCAAATACGTATTTTTTGCCTGCCAGTCAATCATCCATATTTTCAGCAGTGGATAAGCCAGACCGCCCGTAATCCCGGATATCACCACCAACGCACACATGCGATAAAGCATACCGTGGTACGTTAAAGTTGAGCGAAAACGAATACGCCCATCATTCAGTGACAGGTTGCTCATAAAATGATTTCGCAACGACACCGTTAAATAACTGGTGCTAACAGCAATCCCAAAATAATAGATTAACTGCGCGATTATCATTTTACGTTGCATTTCCATAAATTGCTGTAAATTCTCAATATCATCATTTGCATACACAGAACTATCATACGCATTTAATATTTGATCGAAGATAATATAACCAGCAACAGCGAGAAAAGGTAATAAAGCTAAAAATGCGAGAATGGCATATTTTATACAATACGTAGTATCTAATTTCACCTTGAAACGATGTATACCGAAACTGGTATTGCTCCAGAGAAAACTCATTACCAGGCTATATAAAGTACCATTAAAAATACCAATGGAAACAATACCAACTATTGCCATCAGAACCACAGATATAATAACACTACTTGAACTATTGGCATGTAGCATCTTTGTCGAGATAAAGAAAACAGTCCCCATCCCAATGGCCATTAAAATCGGCAAGAAAAAGGTTACCCACCAGAACCCTTTCATAGAGCAATTAAAACTAAATCTTACGCCGTTGAGACTGGTCATCAAGGCCTGATAACGCAGTCCTTTTGCTGCCATAAATATAAGCAAAACCAACAGTAACAAAGTCAAAACACAGCCAACAAGTGGCATATCTGCTGACACTGTCATTAAGATTGCGAAATAGCAAAAAACAAAAACAAGACAACTAACAAAAACATTCCCACCAGTAATTCCATAAGAAAATCGTTGTCCGTTAACTTCCATATTAGCATAGAGATAACGCTTACATTTCATTAATGCCCATGGCAAATAGATACCTAGCGTTATAATCGTTAACAACACATTCACCACACAAATAAGAAAATATCTCTCACCTGTACCATGAAAAACAAACGAATGGGACGGAACATCCATTTCATTAATAACTTGAGCCATAAAAATTCCCTGAATTAAAAAATCCATTGATATAATTTATATATACAGACAGCAAAATGTTCTGCCACGTTACAATACTCTTATCAGTAATAGGCTGGCAAAAACTTTATTACTTTATAAGTCGCTTGCGCACGTAAGAAGAGAGTGGTATTAAACAAATGTATAATTACTTTATTTTTATTGGGTTAAACTATGAATAACATTGCGCCGCAATCACCTGTAATGCGTCGCCTGACGCAGCAGGATAATCCCGCCATCGCCCGCGTCATTCGTCAGGTATCCGCCGAATACGGTCTTACCGCTGATAAAGGCTACACCGTCGCCGATCCGAACCTGGACGAGTTGTATCAAGTGTATAGTCAGCCTGGCCATGCATATTGGGTGGTTGAGTTCGATGGTGAAGTGGTCGGCGGCGGTGGGATTGCGCCATTAGCAGGTAGTGAATCGGACATTTGCGAACTGCAAAAGATGTATTTTCTTCCGGCTATTCGCGGTAAAGGGCTGGCGAAAAAACTGGCCTTAATGGCGATGGAGCAGGCACGAGAGATGGGCTTCAAACGCTGCTATCTGGAAACGACCGCTTTTTTGAAAGAAGCGATTGGTTTGTATGAACATTTAGGTTTTCAACATATCGACTATGCACTTGGCTGCACGGGCCATGTAGATTGTGAAGTGCGGATGCTACGCGAACTCTAAAAAAATGCCCGCTAGTGTGTGCTATCGGGCATTTTAATCAATTAATTAGTGGCGAACCCCGTCATCGTCTTCATCGACAAAATCTTCATCGTCGCCGTCTTCGCCATTGTGATCTTCAAAGTAAGTGCCCCAACCGTCGTACTCCACGTCAAATTTCTCCGCCAGCGTCATCAGTTGTTCAACCTGGGCATCGATCAGATCGGCATTCAACGCGCACTCGCTGAGGATGTCGCAGCAAATCACGATATCACCATCTTCAACTTCCAGCTCTTCTGGATCGGTCACTTCGTAACCGAGTTTAAACGCTTCAACTGCTGCTTTTTCCAGGGTTTCCAGATCGTCTGCGGAAAGATGGTGTTCGATGGTGTACAGCGCGTCCGGATCGCTGCCATCTTCCAGTAATTCTTCAATAATCAAACGTGTTTCTTCACGCTGTTCTTCCAGTTGTTCCGGGTTTGCCATGGCTCATTCCTCTTAATGTCCTGCCGATACTCTTATTGTCACACACCACTGACATTGCCTCCACCTTTGTGACAAAGATTTATGCTTTAGACTTGCAAATGAATAATCATCCATATAAATTGAATTTTAATTCATTAAGGCGTTAGCCACAGGAGGGATCTATGTCCAGGTTTTATCATAAGCATTTCCTGAAATTACTCGATTTCACGCCAGCTGAACTCAACAGCCTGCTGCAGTTAGCCGCGAAACTGAAAGCCGATAAGAAAAGCGGCAAAGAAGAAGCCAAACTCACTGGTAAAAACATCGCGCTCATCTTCGAAAAAGACTCGACCCGTACCCGATGCTCTTTCGAAGTTGCCGCATATGACCAGGGTGCTCGCGTTACTTATCTCGGCCCAAGCGGCAGTCAGATTGGTCATAAAGAGTCGATTAAAGACACTGCCCGCGTGCTGGGTCGCATGTATGACGGTATTCAGTATCGCGGATATGGTCAGGAGATTGTCGAAACACTGGCGGAATACGCTGGCGTGCCGGTATGGAACGGCCTGACCAATGAGTTTCACCCCACGCAGTTGCTGGCGGATCTCCTCACCATGCAGGAGCATTTACCCGGTAAAGCATTCAACGAAATGACGCTGGTCTATGCAGGTGACGCACGTAACAACATGGGCAATTCGATGCTCGAAGCTGCGGCGCTTACCGGTCTGGATTTGCGTCTGGTCGCGCCACAGGCATGCTGGCCGGAAGCTGCGCTGGTTACGGAATGCCGCGCCCTGGCACAGCAAAATGGCGGGAATATTACGCTGACGGAAGATGTAGCCAAAGGAGTTGAAGGTGCTGACTTTATCTATACCGATGTATGGGTGTCGATGGGGGAAGCAAAAGAGAAATGGGCAGAACGGATTGCATTACTGCGTGATTATCAGGTGAACAGCAAGATGATGCAGTTGACCGGTAACCCGGAGGTCAAATTCCTCCATTGCCTGCCCGCGTTTCATGACGACCAGACGACGCTTGGTAAGAAAATGGCGGAAGAGTTTGGCCTACATGGCGGAATGGAAGTGACTGATGAGGTCTTCGAATCTGCCGCCAGCATTGTTTTTGATCAGGCGGAAAACCGCATGCATACCATCAAAGCGGTGATGGTCGCGACGCTCAGTAAATAATTGATATCGCTATAAAGATGCCGGGAAATACAAAAACATCCCGGCATCACATTATTTTATGCAGTAATAGTTCAATTATTCCATCCATATTTTTCTATTGCTATACGTAAATCTTCCGGAGGATTTTCATCATTCTTGTTCTAATTTTTAATTCATTAACCATCTTTTCTTCAAAAATCTTAACGACATAACCCGGATTGTTTTTTACAATTTCATTTGTTTTTTCTTCATTACCATAAACATATCCTAACTCATTAAGATACAGCTGTTCGCCCTCATAATCTTTAAGTAATTGATAGAAATACCACTTAGCAAAATCAGGTTGCTTCATGAAAAAATCCTTCAAAAAAAATATCATTTACTAAAATGCTGACAGGCACTTCATTAAATAGCAACTTAACATCATCAAATAACCTTAGTATTAAGCGTGATTTTTCTTGATTGCTTAAGTTAAAATCATTGACATATGCAACCAACTTATCCCAAATCAATTCCTGTAATTTACGACTATTTTTATAGTGTTCTTTATCGAGATTGAAAAATAAGGTCTCAGCTATTTTAATTTTAGATTGATCGCAGCTAAAATCTTTAGATTGATCGCAGCTAAAATCAATATGATTTATCACGGAGCATGCATACTTTATCTTTTCAGAATCACCAAAATATTGCATTCTTTTATTAAAACACCAATCCAGTATTCTTACATCATTAATATATGGGAATTTTAAAAAGTCTCCAGAATCGAATCGATGACCGGTGTAAGGTTAACTTTTGCATCATCTAAGGAATCAATAAGAATATGAGACAGGTTAACTTTGATGTCATTAATTTCATTGTCAGTAGCTTTCTTATTATTAAGAAGATAATTATTTACTGCGTTAAGGCCATCTATTTCTTTCAGTATCCCTTTTTCACCAAGCAAGTATGAAATCGATTCATTACATACATAAGGCATTAATAGCAGATGTTCTTTCCTTATTGCTAATAATGCATTATTCAATGGTTTTTCTAATAAATCCGTAATCGTAGAATCAACTGAATCTTTACAACTCACCTGCGAGTTATTCAAGTCCTGAGAATTATTTAACTCCTGCGGAATATTTAATAGACGAGCTATTTCCTTGTTAGCTTCGCGTTGGTAACACGCCAGAATCTTGTTAGTAATCAGGTGTAATGAACTCTCATCTTTTCTTTCAAAGGACTTCCCTTCATAACGATTAGTCGAACCATCAGGTTGTGGAAATATAATGACTGTATGTCCTTCACGAATCCCATTATTAAAAGCTGAGGCAAGTGTAATTTCTATTTCCACCTTAGATAAATCCGCTCGCTCCCCTTCAGGATTATTCATAACAAACTTCATTATCTCACTACCATCATTATTTTTGATATAAGATGAGGACTTAATATGAGCCATCATATTTCTACCCGCTTCGTTGGAGCGTTTGCTAAAATCCACATAACCCAGGGTAAATATCTTAGCCAAAAACTCCAAAAATGCTCTGGGAGAAAGAATATTGCTTCTGCTATTCTGCCCTCCGGCAATTCGGGCAAAATCATTCATTCCCACATACCAGGTATCTAAGTCTTCATTTTTTTGTTTACAATTGTCGGCTGATGTAATGTTTTGAGAAAAATTCCAACCTGATATTTTGCTCATGACGGACTCCTTGAGTTAATAAGAACGTCTAAGCATTACAAATTCTACTCACAAAAAAATATCAAAAAACGCTCTTTTCACAAACTCGCCGTAAACCTGGAGTTATTTACGGCGAAAAGTCATCACGCCATCAGCATCTTCACTACTGCTTTGCGAACCTGGGCTGGTGCACCCACTGCGCACAGCGGTTTATGCACTTCCCCCGGATAAAACACAACAAAATCACCTTCATTAAGGATAACTGTTTTCTCATCAACGCCTTCCGGCAAAAATGCGATGTCTTTATCAGCTAACCAGTCGGTATCCGGCGTGCCTGCAGGTTGCGTGCTGAAGGTCATGCCTTCCTGACCTTTTAACACAATCTGAATGTCGAGATAGCGGGCATGGTACTCCGCACGGCGGGCTTCGTACGGCTCGGTCATATCTTCCGAGATAAGATAAAACAGACGATTGCCTTCGATATCGTGCTTGCCCTTTGGCGTTTCTGCCGTAACGTGTGCTTTGATATGCTCAATCGCCTGGCGTAACTCCTGGGGTAGCCACGGCTGAAGATTATGAATATTTCCGATGATCATCTTTTCCACTCCTTAATTAAAACAACGTTTCATTTCTATCGTTATACGAAAAGATGATCAATTCCGCTAGCCTTAACGCGTGAATTATTGTCTTATCACAACTTATCGGCAGGCGCGTTCCCGCCTTTCGGATCAAGGCCAGCATCACTCCTTGAGAAGAGTTTTTATCGCTTCCCCCGCCAGTGCAGCTGTTGCACAGAGTTGTTCGATTGAGTGCCCCTCCCGTGCCTTCGCAGAAAGCCCTGACATCACGGTACTCATAAAATCAGTCACACATTGTGCGCTTTGTGGATGCCGCCTGGCGATATAGTCATAAATGGTCGTTTCTGCGGCGTGATAATATTGAACGGCAATATCACGCGCTAGTGGATCATGACTATGAATACCTTCAAGAACCATACAGCCAGCGCAGCCGCCATTTTGGCTATATCTGCGCGCCGCTTCTTTTAATACCTCAACCAGGCACTCGCCTACTGGACGATCATCACGAAGAATATCGGCAAGCGGAATAGCTTCCGTACCGACGTATTCATTGAGTACACGGCTAAATAACCCAGCTTTACTGCCAAAAGCCGCGTAGAGGCTCGGGGGGTTAATACCAAGATAATCAGTAACTTCAGCAACGCTGACAGCATCGAAACCTTTTTGGTGAAAAAGCACTTTTGCCGCAGAGACTGCCTGCTCAGGAGCGAAACGTCTGGGACGACCTGGAACGCGAGATTGTTTTTTAGTGACCATTACAAAACCTGTTGACAGAAAGTTAAAACAGTTTTGTAATGCATGTTACATAATAAATCAAGGAGTCCTTATGGGCGCTTTTACAGGTAAGACAGTTCTCATCCTCGGTGGCAGTCGTGGTATCGGTGCCGCTATCGTACGTCGTTTCGTCACCGATGGGGCCAATGTACGATTCACCTATGCGGGGTCGAAAGATGCCGCTAAACGCCTGGCACAAGAGACTGGAGCGACAGCAGTATTCACAGATAGTGCTGACAGAGACGCTGTCATTGATGTCGTTCGTAAGAGCGGCGCATTGGATATCCTGGTGGTAAATGCAGGTATTGGCGTCTTTGGCGAGGCCCTGGAATTAAATGCCGACGATATTGATCGCCTTTTCAAAATCAATATTCATGCTCCTTATCATGCCTCTGTTGAAGCCGCCCGGCAGATGCCCGAAGGCGGGCGCATCTTAATCATCGGCTCCGTGAATGGCGATCGTATGCCTGTTGCAGGCATGGCTGCTTATGCCGCCAGCAAATCTGCCCTGCAAGGCATGGCGCGCGGGCTGGCCCGTGATTTTGGACCGCGTGGGATCACCATTAACGTCGTCCAGCCAGGGCCAATTGATACCGACGCTAATCCCGCCAACGGGCCAATGCGCGATATGTTGCATAGTTTGATGGCTATCAAAAGACATGGGCAACCGGAAGAGGTCGCTGGTATGGTCGCATGGTTAGCAGGGCCAGAAGCCAGTTTTGTTACCGGCGCGATGCATACCATTGATGGCGCGTTTGGCGCATAACCGACTACGCTCAATTAAGCCCAGCCATTATCCATGATGTCTGGGTTTTGTTTACTCACGTCGTCCGCTAAAAGCGGCTCCTGGTAAATATAAATCTTCTGTTCATGTCGTAAATCTTGAGGATAACCAAATGGTAGAAAGAACCGCTGTTTTCCCTGCAGGCCGACATTCACTGTATGCTGAACATCGTTATTCTGCGGCTATTCGTTCCGGCGATTTGCTGTTTGTTTCCGGGCAAGTAGGAAGTCGAGAGGACGGAACACCAGAACCCGATTTTCAGCAACAAGTCAGACTGGCATTTGATAATTTGCATGCGACCCTGGCTGCTGCGGGATGCACTTTTGACGATATCATTGATGTTACGAGCTTCCATACCGATCCAGAAAACCAATTTGAAGACATCATGACGGTGAAAAATGAAATATTTAGCGCCCCACCTTATCCAAACTGGACGGCGGTAGGTGTTACATGGCTGGCAGGCTTTGATTTTGAAATTAAAGTGATAGCGCGCATCCCTGAGCAGTAAGCAATAGTGTTAGCCGTTCGTTTTCACACTCCGCCCTATAAGTCGGATGAATGGAATAAAATGCATATCTGATTGCGTGAAAGTGAAAAAGAAAAAAGCAGGGAATGTCTGCAATTATTGATACCGAACGACCGTTCCCCTGCAGAATCACAACAAATAAAAATGCATGTATTTTGACTTATAATTCAAATAAACCGTTTGCGCTGACAAAATATTGCATCAAATGCTTGCACCGCTTCTGACGATGAGTATAATGCCGGACAATTTGCCGGGAGGATGTATGGTTCAGTGTGTTCGACATTTTGTCTTACCGCGTCTGAAAAAAGACGCTGGCCTGCCGTTTTTCTTCCCGTTGATCACCCATTCCCAGCCCCTCAATCGAGGGGCTTTTTTTTGCCCAGGCGTCAGGAGATAAAAGATGGCTAATCCGCTATATCAGAAACATATCATTTCCATAAACGACCTTAGTCGCGATGACCTTAATCTGGTGCTGGCGACAGCGGCGAAACTGAAAGCAAACCCGCAACCAGAGCTGTTGAAGCACAAAGTCATTGCCAGCTGTTTCTTCGAAGCCTCTACCCGTACCCGCCTCTCTTTCGAAACATCTATGCACCGCCTGGGTGCCAGCGTGGTGGGCTTCTCCGACAGCGCCAATACATCACTGGGTAAAAAGGGCGAAACGCTGGCCGATACCATTTCGGTTATCAGCACTTACGTCGATGCGATAGTGATGCGTCATCCGCAGGAAGGTGCGGCGCGCCTGGCCACCGAGTTTTCCGGCAATGTACCGGTACTGAATGCCGGTGATGGCTCCAACCAACATCCGACGCAAACCTTGCTGGACTTATTCACTATTCAGGAAACCCAGGGGCGTCTGGACAATCTCCACGTCGCAATGGTTGGTGACCTGAAATATGGCCGCACCGTTCACTCCCTGACTCAGGCGTTAGCGAAGTTCGACGGCAACCGTTTTTACTTCATCGCGCCGGACGCGCTGGCAATGCCGCAATACATTCTGGATATGCTCGATGAAAAAGGGATCGCATGGAGTCTGCACAGCTCTATTGAAGAAGTGATGGCGGAAGTAGACATCCTGTACATGACCCGCGTGCAAAAAGAGCGTCTGGACCCGTCCGAGTACGCCAACGTGAAAGCGCAGTTTGTTCTTCGCGCCAGCGATCTCCACAACGCCAAAGCCAATATGAAAGTGCTGCATCCGCTGCCGCGTGTTGATGAGATTGCGACGGATGTTGATAAAACGCCACACGCCTGGTACTTCCAGCAGGCAGGCAACGGGATTTTCGCTCGCCAGGCGTTACTGGCACTGGTTCTGAATCGCGATCTGGTACTGTAAGGGGAAATAGAGATGACACACGATAATAAATTGCAGGTTGAAGCTATTAAACGCGGCACGGTAATTGACCATATCCCCGCCCAGATCGGTTTTAAGCTGTTGAGTCTGTTCAAGCTGACCGAAACGGATCAGCGCATCACCATCGGTCTGAACTTGCCTTCTGGCGAGATGGGCCGCAAAGATCTGATCAAAATCGAAAATACCTTTTTGAGTGAAGATCAGGTAGATCAACTGGCATTGTATGCGCCGCAAGCCACGGTTAACCGTATCGACAACTATGAAGTGGTGGGTAAATCGCGCCCCAGTCTGCCAGAGCGCATCGACAATGTGCTGGTCTGCCCGAACAGCAACTGTATCAGCCATGCCGAACCGGTTTCTTCCAGCTTTGCCGTGCGAAAACGCGCCAATGACATCGCGCTCAAATGCAAATACTGTGAAAAAGAGTTTTCCCATAATGTGGTGCTGGCCAATTAATTGCGGTTGGTAATAAAAGTCTGGCTCCCTATAATGAGCCAGACTTTTTACCGCTGTAATAAAGGAGAAATCATGAGCAAAACTATCGCGACGGAAAATGCACCGGCAGCTATCGGTCCTTACGTACAGGGCGTTGATCTGGGCAATATGATCATCACCTCCGGCCAGATCCCGGTAAATCCGAAAACGGGCGAAGTACCGGCAGACGTCGCTGCACAGGCACGTCAGTCGCTGGATAACGTAAAAGCGATCGTCGAAGCCGCAGGCCTGAAAGTGGGCGACATCGTTAAAACCACCGTGTTTGTGAAAGATCTGAACGACTTCGCAACCGTTAATGCTACCTACGAAGCCTTCTTCACCGAACACAATGCCACCTTCCCGGCACGTTCTTGCGTTGAAGTTGCCCGTCTGCCGAAAGACGTGAAGATTGAGATCGAAGCGATCGCTGTTCGTCGCTAATATCTACTGAAAGATAATCCAGGTATTGCGCCTGGGTTATCTGATTCAACCACGGAGGGTTGAAGATGGCTAAACCCCGTTTCACTAACGAACAAATTGCTGAAATTTTACAGCAGTCAAAAGAGGGGGCGTCTAATAAGGAGCTATGTGAACACTATCAATTTAGCGTTAGCACGCTGCGGCGCTGGCAAGAACAGCACGCTGACGGCATCAGAAGCGAATTAAAAAAAACAGAATCCAAAGCACAAATCGTCTTTCTGGTTTTCTTTGCTATCGCTATTCTACTGACTCTTATATTTGACAAACCTACAGGTGGATGGGTAATTCCGCCTTTATTAATCTATTGTGTTTATTATATCCGCCAGTATCGCAACATCTCTGGCAGACATATTAAAAAAGAAGATATCTATCTCTCTCGTTCAGTAAATAACAGCTATAGCGCCCTTTATAATTTGAGCTGGACGTTTATTTGTTTTTTTATTTTTGCAGTAATTTATTTTTTTATTCAGGTGTTTTCGTAAAAGACTGACCTGAAAGAGTATTTCAGGCCAGCCTCATCACTTGCTTACTGCCAGCCGTAACGACGGCTATAAAATCCTTTCACCAACTGGGTTAACGTCATATACCCTGCCAGAATCGCAACCAGCCACGGGAAATAGCTTAACGGCAGCGCCTGCAGCTGCAGATAACTGGCCAGCGGTGAAAACGGCAATGCGATCCCGACAATCATCACGATCACGGTCATGATCATTAACGGCCACGATGCACAGCTCTGAATAAACGGCACACGGCGGGTGCGGATCATATGCACAATCAGCGTTTGCGACAGTAAGCCCACCACAAACCATCCCGACTGGAACAGCGTTTGCGTTTCCGGCGTGTTGGCATGGAATACCCACCACATCAGGCAAAACGTCAGAATATCGAAGATCGAGCTGATCGGTCCGAAGAAGATCATAAAGCGCCCCAGATCCGCCGGATTCCAACGCTGCGGCTTTTGAATTTGCTCGTCGTCGACGTTATCAAACGGGATCGCCACCTGTGACACATCATACAGCAGGTTCTGAATAAGCAAGTGTAACGGCAACATCGGCAGGAAGGGCAAGAAAGCACTCGCCACCAGCACGCTGAACACATTACCGAAGTTGGAGCTCGCCGTCATTTTGATGTATTTCAGCATGTTGGCGAAAGTGCGACGTCCTTCAATAACCCCCTCTTCCAGCACCATCAGGCTTTTTTCCAGCAGGATGATATCAGCCGCTTCACGGGCAATATCTACCGCGCCGTCCACAGAAATGCCGATATCCGCAGCGCGTAAGGCGGGCGCATCATTAATACCATCGCCCATAAAGCCAACCACATGCCCTTCGCGCTTCAGTAAGGTCACAATGCGTTCTTTATGCATCGGCGTCAGGCGGGCAAACAGCGTGGTGCGCTGTGCGAGATTTGCCAGTTCGTCGTCAGATAGCGTTTCAATATCACTACCAATGACCACCTCTCCCGCGTCCAGCCCCACTTCATGGCACACTTTCGCTGCAACTAACTCACTGTCGCCAGTAAGGATTTTTACGGTGATTCCACTCGCTTTTAATGCCTTCAGTGCCGGAGCGGTTGTCTCTTTTGGCGGATCAAGGAAAGCAATATATCCTTCGAGGATCAGGTCGGATTCATCCGCCCGCTGGTAATCTCCTTCACGCGCTGGCAGGTATTTCGTCGCCACCGCAACCACGCGCAGCCCCTGACGATTAAGCGTATCAGTAACCCGCTTAATCTTACGCAGCATGATGTCATCGAGCGGCACAATCTCGCCATTGTGACGCACCTGCGAACACACATTGAGGATTTCCTGCAATGCACCTTTGCAAACCAGCTGATGGTGCTCGGTATTTTCTGCCACTACCACCGACATCCGGCGACGCTCGAAATCAAACGGAATCTCATCAATTTTTTGCCAACGACTGGCCAGCGAGCGCGCTGACTCTTCATCCGTACCTTCGAGCACCGCTGTATCGAGCAGGTTTTTAAGTCCGGTCTGATAATGACTGTTCAACCACGCGCTATGCAGCACGCGTTCGCTGGTTTTACCGGAGATATCGGTATGATTCTCCAGCACAATTTTGTCCTGTGTCAGGGTGCCAGTTTTATCAGTGCACAGAATATCCATTGCGCCAAAGTTCTGAATAGCATCCAGATGTTTGACGATCACTTTCTGTTTCGACAGCTTTACTGCGCCGCGCGCCAGCGTCGAGGTAACAATCATCGGCAACATTTCCGGCGTTAAGCCTACCGCGACCGAAAGCGCAAACAGTGCCGCTTCCCACCAGTCGCCTTTGGTGTAACCATTGATTAACAGCACCACCGGAGCCATCACCAGCATAAAGCGAATCAGCAGCATACTGACGCGGCTGATCCCTTGCTGAAAGGCATTCGGCTCGCTTTCCTGCTCACTAACACGCCCCGCCAGTTGACCAAACCAGGTATTGGCACCTGTAGCAATCACCATTGCTTGTGCCGTGCCGCTCACCACGGTGGTGCCCATAAAACACAGGGTGTCACACTCCAGCGGATTGCTGTGCTCCGGCTGGCGAGTGGTAGCGGCTTTTTCTACGGGCAGAGACTCACCGGTTAACGACGCCTGAGCGACGAACAGATCCCGCGCCTGCAAGATACGTAAATCTGCCGGGATCATATCCCCCGCCGCCAGTTTTATTATATCGCCGGGCACCAGCTGGTCGATCGGGATCTCCAGCCAGCCATTTTCGCCTTTGTCGTTAATTACGCGCAGAACCGTCGCTGTATTGCTGACCATCGCTTTCAGGGCATCTGCCGCTTTAGTGGAACGTGCTTCCTGAATAAAGTTCAGCAACGTAGAAATAGCGACCATTAGCGCGATAACGCCCGCGGCAAATAAATCTTCCGTGGCGTAAGAAATAGCGCCGAGAATGGTGAGTAAAATATTAAAGGGGTTGCGATAGCAGACCCATAAATGTACCCACCACGGCGACGGTTGTTGTGCGGGTAATTTATTTTCACCATGTTGTTCGCGGGCAGATTCCACTTCCGCCTGATTTAACCCTTCCGGATGGGTGTCGAACGTTTTCCATAATTCTTCTTCGGGCATCACCGCCATTTTCAGGCAATGCGCACTTAAGGACGGCGGGACCGCCGTATTCACTGTCTGCTGCGCGCCAGGCAATGGATCACGATGAACCAGACGGGAAGGTAAATGGCGAATGAGCCGGGTAAAGATTTCTTTAAACATAAGGAGTCCCTCCGCACTGTCTGAAACAGTACAGAAATGTCTTCAGGCGTGGCGAAGCCTTACCTGAAGGTAATAAAGCTGAGCAGGGACGTTAAAACGTCACGGCCTTACGCATCCGGTAACGCCGTGAAAAGACGGGCTTACCGGAAAAGTTTTAATCTCCGTCGAGGGAGAGGCGTGGGATCAGGTTCCATATAACCTCCGGTAAGTGAAAAAAGCGCCGCAAATAATAAGGAGAATCCAATAATATTCGTAGCATCTATAGCGATATAATACCTGCTGGCAACTAAACCAACGATAAACCAGACTTTACCCATTGCTGAATGCACGGGTAAAGTTAGGCTCAAATAATTAAACAACACGTTACAGGACAACAGGATGCAAAATCGGCTGACCATCAAAGACATCGCGCGCTTAAGCGGCGTGGGGAAATCTACGGTTTCCCGGGTGCTGAATAACGAAAGCGGCGTGAGCCAGCGCACCCGCGAGCGTGTTGAAGCAGTGATGAATCAGCATGGATTTTCCCCTTCCCGCTCTGCGCGCGCTATGCGTGGGCAAAGCGATAAAGTGGTCGCCATCATTGTTACCCGCCTGGATTCGTTGTCAGAAAATCTCGCCGTTCAAACCATGCTGCCAGCGTTCTATGAACAAGGTTACGACCCAATCATGATGGAAAGTCAGTTTTCCCCGCAATTAGTTGCCGAACATTTGGGGGTGCTGAAACGGCGTAATATCGACGGCGTAGTGCTGTTCGGTTTTACTGGCATAACAGAAGAAATGTTAGCCCACTGGCAGTCATCGCTGGTTCTGCTGGCGCGTGACGCAAAAGGCTTTGCTTCGGTCTGTTATGACGACGAAGGGGCAATCAAGATCCTGATGCAACGGCTGTATGACCAGGGGCATCGTAATATCAGTTATCTCGGCGTGCCGCATAGTGACGTGACAACCGGTAAGCGACGTCACGAAGCCTACCTGGCGTTCTGCAAAGCGCATAAACTGCATCCCGTTGCCGCTCTGCCAGGGCTTGCTATGAAGCAAGGCTATGAGAACGTGGCAAAAGTGATTACGCCTGAAACTACTGCGTTACTGTGCGCAACCGACACTCTGGCTCTTGGCGCAAGTAAATACCTGCAAGAGCAACGCATCGACACCTTGCAACTGGCGAGCGTAGGTAATACGCCGTTAATGAAATTCCTTCATCCGGAGATCGTCACCGTAGATCCTGGCTACGCCGAAGCTGGACGCCAGGCGGCCTGCCAATTGATCGCACAGGTAACCGGACGCAGCGAACCGCAACAAATCATCATCCCCGCCACCCTGTCCTGATCGTTTCCTGAACGATAAATTGTGATCTTCGCTGCGTTTCGGGAACGTTCCCGTTTTTAAATTTTTCCGCGCAATATATTCTGCAGCCAACCAAAAATGTCATCTGCCATGGGGCTTTATGATGAGCAAAATAAACCAAACGGATATCGATCGGTTGATTGAACTGGTCGGCGGGCGCGGCAATATTGCGACGGTGAGCCACTGTATTACTCGCCTGCGCTTTGTCCTCAACCAACCGGCCAATGCCAGACCGAAAGAAATTGAGCAACTCCCCATGGTGAAAGGCTGTTTCACCAATGCCGGGCAATTTCAGGTGGTGATTGGCACCAACGTGGGTGATTACTATCAAGCACTAATAGCGTCAACCGGACAGGCGCAGGTTGATAAAGAGCAGGTAAAAAAAGCCGCCCGGCAGAATATGAAATGGCATGAGCAGTTGATCTCTCATTTCGCGGAGATCTTCTTCCCGTTGCTGCCCGCGTTGATTAGCGGCGGTTTGATCCTCGGTTTTCGCAATGTGATCGGCGATTTGCCCATGAGCAACGGTCAGACGCTGGCGCAAATGTACCCTTCCCTGCAAACGATCTACGATTTTCTGTGGTTGATCGGTGAAGCGATCTTCTTCTACCTGCCGGTCGGTATTTGCTGGTCAGCGGTGAAAAAAATGGGCGGCACGCCGATCCTTGGTATCGTGCTTGGCGTGACACTGGTTTCTCCCCAGCTGATGAACGCTTATCTGCTCGGGCAGCAGCTGCCGGAAGTGTGGGACTTTGGCATGTTCAGCATCGCCAAAGTGGGCTATCAGGCGCAGGTGATCCCGGCACTGTTAGCCGGGCTGGCACTGGGCGTTATTGAAACTCGCCTTAAACGCATCGTGCCAGATTACCTCTATCTGGTGGTGGTGCCCGTCTGTTCGCTGATCCTCGCGGTGTTCCTCGCCCATGCGCTGATTGGTCCGTTTGGTCGCATGATTGGCGATGGCGTTGCCTTTGCGGTACGTCACCTGATGACCGGCAGCTTTGCTCCGATTGGTGCGGCATTGTTTGGCTTCCTGTACGCGCCGCTGGTGATCACCGGCGTACACCAGACCACCCTTGCTATTGATTTGCAGATGATTCAAAGCATGGGTGGCACGCCAGTGTGGCCGCTGATTGCGCTGTCGAATATCGCTCAGGGCTCCGCCGTGATAGGCATTATCATTTCCAGCCGCAAGCACAATGAACGCGAGATCTCCGTGCCTGCCGCTATCTCCGCCTGGCTTGGGGTCACTGAGCCTGCAATGTACGGCATCAACCTGAAATATCGCTTCCCGATGCTGTGCGCGATGATTGGTTCTGGTCTGGCAGGATTGCTATGCGGCCTGAACGGCGTTATGGCGAATGGTATCGGCGTAGGGGGCCTGCCGGGAATTCTCTCGATTCAACCGAGCTACTGGCAGGTATTTGCGCTGGCAATGGCTATCGCCATCATCATCCCGATTGTACTCACCTCGTTTATCTACCAGCGGAAATACCGCCTGGGCACGCTGGACATTGTTTAATTTTCTTCGGGGCGCAATTGCGCCCCCTCGCATTTGCAGGAATAACGTAATGACTAATCTTCCCCACTGGTGGCAAAACGGCGTTATCTACCAGATTTATCCAAAGAGTTTTCAGGACACCACGGGTAGCGGCACCGGCGATTTACGTGGCGTTATCCAACGCCTGGACTATCTGCATAAACTGGGCGTTGATGCCATCTGGCTAACCCCCTTTTATGTCTCTCCCCAGGTCGATAACGGTTACGATGTAGCGAACTATACGGCGATTGATCCCACCTACGGCACGCTGGACGATTTTGACGAACTGGTGACGCAGGCAAAATCGCGCGGGATTCGTATCATTCTCGATATGGTGTTTAACCATACCTCTACCCAACATGCCTGGTTTCGCGAGGCGCTGAACAAAGAAAGCCCTTACCGCCAGTTTTATATCTGGCGCGATGGCGAACCAGAAACGCCACCGAACAACTGGCGTTCAAAATTTGGCGGTAGTGCGTGGCGCTGGCATGCGGAAAGCGAACAGTACTATTTGCATCTCTTTGCACCAGAACAGGCGGATCTCAACTGGGAGAATCCAGCGGTACGCGCAGAGCTGAAAAAAGTCTGTGAATTCTGGGCCGATCGTGGGGTCGACGGGTTGCGCCTGGATGTGGTGAATCTGATCTCCAAAGACCCGCGTTTCCCTGAAGACCTGGATGGCGACGGGCGTCGCTTTTACACCGACGGGCCACGAGCACACGAGTTTTTGCACGAGATGAACCGCGATGTGTTTACGCCACGCGGGTTAATGACCGTAGGTGAAATGTCCTCCACCAGCCTTGAGCATTGCCAGCGATACGCGGCACTGACAGGCAGTGAATTGTCGATGACCTTTAATTTTCATCACCTGAAGGTCGATTATCCCGGTGGTGAAAAATGGACGCTGGCTAAACCTGACTTTGTGGCGTTGAAAACATTGTTCCGCCACTGGCAACAAGGAATGCACAACGTGGCATGGAATGCCTTGTTCTGGTGTAACCACGATCAGCCGCGCATTATTTCTCGCTTTGGTGATGAAGGTGAATACCGCGTGCCTGCGGCAAAAATGCTGGCGATGGTGCTGCATGGCATGCAGGGAACGCCGTATATCTACCAGGGCGAAGAGATTGGCATGACCAACCCGCATTTCACGCGCATTACTGACTATCGCGACGTGGAGAGCCTCAATATGTTTGCCGAGCTGCGCAACGATGGTCGTGATGCCGACGAGTTATTGGCAATCCTCGCCAGTAAATCCCGTGACAACAGCCGCACGCCCATGCAATGGAGCAACGGCGATAATGCCGGGTTTACGGCTGGCGAACCGTGGATTGGCCTGGGCGATAACTATCAACAAATCAACGTAGAAGCCGCGCTGGCCGATGAGTCCTCGGTGTTTTACACCTACCAAAAGTTAATCGCACTGCGTAAGCAAGAAGCCATCCTGACATGGGGCAATTACCAGGATCTGCTGCCAAACAGCCCTGTATTGTGGTGCTATCGCCGTGAATGGAAGGGGCAAACCTTGCTGGTCATTGCCAACCTTAGCCGTGAGATCCAACCCTGGCAGCCAGGGCAAATGCGCGGCAACTGGCAGCTTGTGATGCATAACTACGAAGAAGCCTCACCACAACCCTGTACCATGAATTTACGGCCTTTTGAGGCTGTCTGGTGGTTACAGAAGTAAATCTTCCCTAAGCCCCGGTAATGCCGGTCATTCCGGGGTTTTGTCTGTCAGCATGTTGTTTTTGTTGATTTTTCAACCAGCAAATTCATTAAAAAATTTACATAACGCTGTAGCGCCCGTCATCCGTACGCTCTGCTTTTTACTTTGAGCTACATCAAAAAAAGTTAAAACATCCTTGATGCAAAGCACTATATATAGACTTTAAAATGCGTCCCAACCCAATATGTTGTATTAATCGACTATAATTGCTACTACAGCTCCCCACGAAAAAGGTGCGGCGTTGTGGATAAGCGGATGGCGATTGCGGAAAGCACCGGAAAACGAAACGAAAAAACCGGAAAACGCCTTTCCCAATTTCTGTGGATAACCTGTTCTTAAAAATATGGAGCGATCATGACACCGCATGTGATGAAACGAGACGGCTGCAAAGTGCCGTTTAAATCAGAGCGCATCAAAGAAGCGATTCTGCGTGCAGCTAAAGCAGCGGAAGTCGATGATGCCGATTATTGCGCCACTGTTGCCGCGGTTGTCAGCGAGCAGATGCAGGGCCGCAACCAGGTGGATATCAACGAGATCCAGACCGCAGTTGAAAACCAGCTGATGTCGGGTCCATACAAACAACTGGCTCGCGCTTACATCGAGTACCGTCACGATCGCGACATTGAACGTGAAAAACGCGGTCGCCTGAACCAGGAGATCCGTGGTCTGGTCGAGCAGACCAACGCCTCGTTACTCAACGAAAACGCCAACAAAGACAGCAAGGTGATTCCAACCCAGCGCGACCTGCTGGCCGGGATCGTGGCTAAACACTATGCACGTCAGCACCTGCTGCCGCGTGACGTGGTGCAGGCACATGAGCGTGGCGATATTCACTATCACGATCTCGATTACTCGCCGTTCTTCCCGATGTTCAACTGCATGTTGATCGACCTGAAAGGCATGCTGACCCAGGGCTTTAAAATGGGGAACGCCGAGATTGAACCGCCGAAGTCGATCTCTACGGCAACCGCGGTAACTGCGCAGATTATTGCTCAGGTCGCCAGCCATATTTATGGCGGCACCACCATTAACCGTATCGATGAAGTGCTGGCACCGTTTGTCACCGCCAGCTACAACAAACATCGCAAGACCGCAGAAGAGTGGAACATCCCGGACGCCGAAGGCTACGCAAACTCTCGTACCATCAAAGAGTGCTATGACGCCTTCCAGTCGCTGGAGTACGAAGTAAACACCTTGCATACCGCCAACGGTCAAACGCCGTTTGTAACTTTTGGTTTTGGTCTGGGCACCAGCTGGGAGTCGCGCCTGATTCAGGAATCTATCCTGCGTAACCGTATCGCAGGCCTTGGTAAAAACCGTAAAACTGCGGTGTTCCCGAAACTGGTGTTTGCGATTCGCGATGGCCTGAACCATAAAAAAGGCGATCCGAACTACGACATCAAACAGCTGGCGCTGGAGTGCGCAAGCAAGCGCATGTATCCGGATATCCTGAACTACGATCAGGTAGTGAAAGTCACCGGTTCGTTTAAAACCCCGATGGGCTGCCGCAGCTTCCTCGGCGTGTGGGAAAATGAAAACGGCGAGCAGATCCACGATGGTCGTAACAACCTCGGCGTGATCAGCCTGAACCTGCCGCGTATTGCTCTGGAAGCAAAAGGCGATGAAGCCACCTTCTGGAAGCTGCTGGATGAACGTCTGGTGCTGGCACGTAAGGCACTGATGACCCGTATCGCTCGTCTCGAAGGCGTGAAAGCGCGCGTCGCCCCGATCCTCTATATGGAAGGTGCTTGTGGCGTACGTCTGAATGCTGACGATGATGTTTCTGAAATCTTCAAAAACGGTCGTGCGTCTATTTCGCTGGGTTACATCGGCATCCACGAAACCATTAACGCGCTGTTCGGCGGCGAGCATGTTTACGACAACGAGCAGCTTCGCGCGAAAGGTATCGCCATTGTTGAACGTCTGCGTCAGGCAGTGGATCAGTGGAAAGAAGAAACGGGTTATGGTTTCAGTCTCTACAGCACGCCGAGTGAAAACCTGTGCGACCGCTTCTGCCGTCTCGATACTGCTGAGTTTGGCGTGGTGCCGGGCGTGACCGATAAAGGTTACTACACCAACAGTTTCCACCTCGATGTGGAGAAGAAGGTGAACCCGTACGACAAGATCGACTTTGAAGCGCCTTACCCGCCGCTGGCGAACGGTGGTTTCATTTGCTACGGCGAGTATCCAAACATTCAGCACAACCTGAAAGCGCTGGAAGATGTCTGGGATTACAGCTATCAGCATGTACCGTATTACGGCACCAATACACCGATTGATGAGTGCTACGAGTGTGGCTTTACCGGTGAGTTCGAGTGCACCAGCAAAGGCTTCACTTGCCCGAAATGTGGTAACCATGACGCCTCCCGAGTGTCGGTAACTCGCCGCGTGTGCGGATATTTAGGTAGCCCGGATGCACGTCCGTTTAACGCTGGTAAGCAGGAAGAAGTTAAGCGCCGCGTTAAACATTTGGGGAATGGGCAGATAGGTTAATCTTCACTCTGCGCTAAGCAAATGCCGGATGCGGCGTAAACGCCTTATCCGGCCTACATTTGGCAACGGCTGTAGGCCTGATAAGACGCGACAGCGTCGCATCAGGCATTGATTACCGGATGCAGCCTACACGCGGACTGATAAGCCAGGCGAAATAATGAATTATCATCAGTACTATCCTGTCGACATCGTCAACGGCCCCGGCACTCGCTGCACCCTGTTTGTCTCCGGGTGTGTTCATGAATGCCCCGGTTGCTATAACAAAAGCACATGGAGGGTAAATTCTGGTCAGCCATTTACCAAAGCAATGGAAGACCAGATCATTAACGATCTGAATGACACTCGTATCAAACGCCAGGGGATTTCCCTCTCCGGCGGCGATCCGCTGCATCCGCAAAACGTGCCGGATATTCTGAAACTGGTAAAACGCATCCGCGCCGAGTGTCCGGGTAAAGACATCTGGGTGTGGACAGGCTATAAACTCGACGATCTCAACGCTGCGCAAATGCAGGTTGTTGATTTGATTAACGTACTGGTCGACGGCAAATTTGTGCAGGATTTAAAAGACCCTTCCCTGATCTGGCGCGGCAGCAGCAATCAGGTGGTGCATCATTTGCGATGATAAGTTCCCTGTTACCTGAGTGCAGGCAACAGGGAAATGAGGAATTAACGATACTTCTGGTGATAGGCGTTGCGGGTCGTTTTCAGTTGCTCTGCGGCAGCCTGCGCTTCTTTTACTTTACCTTCATTTGCCAGCTTCAGCGCGTCGTCAATCTGACCAACCAGAATGTCGAAACCGTGGCGGAAGTCTTTCATTTCCGGGCTGTCTGGCGATTTTCCTTCCAGCTTCGGCGGCGTTGCTTTTTGCGCATCCAGCGCCGCGGCACGCATTTTGGTTAACGCGTCTTTGACTTGCGCCGCGTTATCGGCTTTTTCGACCACTTTTAAATTGTCGTTGAGGGTTTCCATATTGTCTTCAAGATCAGCGGCAAACAACGCCGAACTGAATACCAACGAGGAGACTGCAAGAATAGCTAACAGGCTTTTACGCATTGCTCACTTCCTTTTTTATTTACACTTCATCCTTCACACTGCCTCATTGACGGCTACGCTCATTCGCCCGAGTCACGTACTGCGAGTACGCTCCCCGGACCTCATTCACTTTCCGTCTCGATGCAGTGCGAATGATTTTGTGTAATTTTTTAGTTTATAGCGCGGCAGGTCGCGCCAGTTTTTTTACTGTCCGGCGATTTTCATCTCCGGCAACAGCACAGAACCACACTGTATATTACTGCGTGTTTCAATATCGTTACCGACGGTGACAATATTGCGCCACATATCTTTTAAATTACCTGCGATGGTGATTTCGCTAACCGGATACTGAATTTCGCCGTTTTCTACCCAGAAGCCCGCCGCACCACGGGAATAATCACCGGTAATTGCACTCACGCCCTGGCCCATCAATGCCGTCACCACCAGCCCGGTGCCCATCTCTTTGAGCATTTGTTCGAAGCTTAGCCCTTGTCCGGCAATCCGCCAGTTGTGAATACCGCCCGCATGTCCGGTGCTTTTCAGCCCCAGTTTCCGCGCCGAGTAGCTGGTCAGCAGCCACTGAGTCAGGATGCCATCTTTAATAATATCGCGACGCTCGGTGCGCACACCTTCGCTGTCGAATGGCGTCGACGCCAGCCCTTTCAGCAGATGCGGATGCTCTTCAATGGTCAGCCAGTCCGGCAGAATTTGTTTACCCAGCGAATCCAGCAGAAAGGTAGATTTACGGTAAACCGAGCCACCCGCTATCGCCCCCACCAGATGGCCAAAAAGCCCGGTTGCCACTTCATTGGCAAAAATGACTGGCGCTTTCATGGTGGAGAGTTTACGCGGTGACAGGCGCGATAAAGTACGGCGAGCACAGTCGGCCCCAACCCACTCTGGCGTTTGCAGATCGCTCATCGCACGACCAATGGTGTAGGCGTAATCACGCTCCATATCGCCATTTTCTTCGGCAATTACACAGCTGGAGAGTGAATGACGCGTAGAGCAGTAACCCTGCAACATGCCGTGGCTGTTGCCAAAAACTTTGACACCGTAGTGGCTGTTAAAACTGCCGCCTTCGGTATTGGTAATGCGTTTGTCCGCCTGCAATGCCGCCTGTTCTGCGCGGGCCGCCAGTTCAATGGCTTCATCCGGGGAAACTTCCGCAGGGTGGAACAAGTCGAGATCTGGTGCGTCAAAGGCCAGCAGCTCTTTGTCTGCCACGCCGGCACAGGGATCTGGCGAGGTATAACGGGCAATATCCAGCGCCGCCTGTACGGTGCGGGCAATGGCCTGCGGGCTTAAATCGGTGGATGATGCGCTACCTTTGCGGTTCTGGTGATAAACAGTGATCCCCAGCGCGCCATCGCTATTGAATTCAACATTCTCCACTTCACCATAACGCGTGCTTACGCTAATGCCGGTGGTCTTGCTGACGGCAACTTCCGCACCGTCCGATTTGCTTGAGGCCAACTCCAGCGCAGTGGAAACTGCTTCTTCCAGAATCTTGCGCTGCGCTTCAACTTGAGAGATTACTTTCATTGCAAGTGCCATAATGTAGAGAGTTTCTCTGAAGTCTAACAGAGAACCGTTTTTCAGTGCGCATCTTAACTGGTAACATTAGCCTCTTTTTTTAAGGAGCCTGAGATGACTAAGCAGCC
>OHMA01000461.1_pt1 | contig 23821 bp, 19 predicted proteins | sample 1569171 | NCBI WGS metagenome assembly OHMA01 (sample SAMEA3879580, study PRJEB24766) | human gut metagenome | biome: human-associated habitat; feature: feces | place: USA | collected 1985/1987
GGGAGATGAAAAGTGGTATGAGAAGATTTCCGTTCGCTATACTGGCCGTGTGAAGAACAGTATCAAGACGAAGGACAATCTGTTGTTCAAGAAGAACCTGATACGCGATTGGGAGAACGGTATGCAGCATGAGATTCCGGTAAGTGCCACGTTTACTTTGTTCAAGTACTTCAATGTGACGCCTACCGTAAACTATACGGAGCGTTGGTACACCCGCAAGGTGAAGAAGGACTGGGACGATGAGCAAGGCAAGGAGGTGAATGATACGACCTACGGTTTTCACCGTGTATACGACTACAGTGCCAGTCTGGGTATCAATACCAAAGTTTATGGTATGTACAAGCCATTGTTTATGAAGAAGAAGGAGATACAGATACGTCACGTCATCACTCCCTCCATCAGTTTCAGCGCTGCACCCGATTTCACTTCGTCCCGTTTTGGCTATTATGACTCTTATATAAAAGACCAGAACGGCATTCGCGATACCGTGCAGTATTCCTATTATGCCGGTCAGGTGTTCAGTCCGCCAAGTGGAGGAAAGCAGGGGCTTATCAGTTTCAATATCTCCAATAACCTTGAAATGAAGTTCAAGGATAAGAATGACTCTATCCGCAAGGTGAGCCTGATTGACGATTTGAGTATGGGTATCAGTTACAACACGGCTGCCCAGGTGCGTCCTTGGAGTGACTTGAGCTTTAATCTCCGTCTGAAGTTGAGCAAGAGTTATACGTTGAGTATGAGCTCTACCTTTGCCACTTATGCTTACGAGTTTGATGAGAACGGAAGGGTGGTGCCCGGTAACCGTACGGAATGGTCGTATGGCCGTTTCGGTCGTTGGTCGGGATATGGTACGTCGTTCAGTTGGACCGTGAACAATGATTCGTGGAAGAAAATAAGGAACTTCTTCACCGGTCAGAAGGATGACGAGGAGCAGGGCCAAGACCAGAATGCCTCGACGGAGGAAGACGGTGACATGGAGGGGGAAACTACCGAGGACGGCACTCCGAAGAAGAAGAAGGAAAAGGCTGCTGCCGATGCTGACGGCTATCAGGTATTCAAGATGCCTTGGTCTATCAACTTCAGTACCGGTTTCAATATTACGGAAGACACCAGTAAGCCCATTAATCGTAAGAACATGCGCTATCCGTACAAATTCAGCCTGAATTCCCTTAATATAAACGGTAACGTCAAGCTTACCAATAAATGGGCTGTCAGCTTCAATTCCGGTTATGACTTCAATGCGAAGGAGATAACGCAGACCGCTTTCAACATCACACGTGACCTGCACTGTTTCAGCATGACGGCTGCCATATCACCTTTCGGACGCTGGAAATACTATAACTTTACCATCCGTGCCAATGCAAGTATCCTGCAAGACTTGAAATGGGAACAGAGAAGCCAGACTCAGAGTAATATTCAGTGGTATTGATGTTTACCAAATTATTTCCGTCTCTCCATGTTCCCGCAAATACTCGTTTGTTTTGCTGAAATGCTTGTTCCCGAAGAAGCCGTTATAAGCGGATAGGGGAGATGGATGTGCCGAGGTAAGTACCAGATGTCGGCTACGGTCGATGAATGCCCCTTTACGTTGGGCGTAGGCTCCCCAAAGAATAAATACAAGATGCTCTTTTTCTTCGGCGAGAATGCGGATAGCCGCATCTGTAAATGTTTCCCAACCTCGGTTTTGGTGAGAACCGGCTTGGTGTGCACGTACGGTGAGGGTAGCATTGAGCAGCAATATGCCTTGCTCTGCCCAGCGTGTCAGATTGCCGGTAGTGGGGGCATCAGTGCCAATGTCATTTTTTATTTCCTTGAAAATATTAAGTAAGGAAGGAGGGAAAGGAACACCGTCATTTACGGAGAAACAAAGTCCGTGTGCTTGTCCCGGACCATGATAGGGGTCTTGACCGATTATCACGACTTTTACTTTGTCAAAAGGGCATAGGTTGAATGCATTGAATATCAGCTTTCCCGGAGGATATATTGCATATTTCCCATATTCGTCCCGTACAAAATCAGTCAATGTACGGAAATAATCTTTCTCAAATTCAGGTTGCAGATGTGCTTTCCAGCTTTCTTCTATTTGAACATTCATACTAATTGGATCTGTTAGTAGTTTCGGATGCTAAAGTACAAAATAAAAAATAAAGTCCAACCTTTTGAGGGGGTGAACTTTATATTATATGACGGGATAAATGTATATCAAATCAGGTGTATATTGTGTTCCTTGCACTCTTTGCGCATATCTTCCGGCCAGATACTGGCTTGTATCTCACCGATATGCGCCTTGCGCAGATAGAACATACAGAGGCGGGACTGCCCTATACCGCCACCGATGGAAAGCGGCAGTGTATCATTCATCAAGCGTTTGTGGAAGTAAAGTTCCAGGCGTTCCTCTTCGCCTTCCTCTTTGAGCTGGCGAAGCAGGGCTTCCTTGTCTACGCGGATACCCATGGAGGAAAGTTCGATGCTGCGTTGCAGGATGTGGTCCCATAGCAGGAGGTCACCGTTCAGTCCGGGGAGGTCGTTCAGCCCTTTGCTGGTATAGTCGTCGTAGTCCGGGGCGCGGCCGTCGTGGGGCTTGCCGCTGCGCAGGGGTGCACCGATCTTCATCAGGAAAGTGGTGCCGTTCTCCTTGACAAAGGCATTCTCCCGCTCCTTCGGGGTCAGATCGGGGTACTTGTCCTCCAGCTCCTGCGTGGTGACAAAGGTCACGTTGGGGGTGTGCAGGGGCAGCTCCTGCAGCTGGGGGAACATGGCGTGCAGGTTCATCTCGGTGGCGCACACCGCAGACACGATGCAGCGCACCACGTTTTTCAGGTAGGTCTCGTTGCGGTCCTCTACCGTGATGATCTTTTCCCAGTCCCACTGGTCCACATAGACCGAGTGGAGGTTGTCCAGTTCCTCGTCCCGGCGGATGGCGTTCATGTCGCAGTACAGACCCTTGCCCACGCGGAAGCCATAGTCCTTCAGCGCCTGCCGCTTCCACTTTGCCAGCGACTGCACCACCTGTGCCTCGGTGCCGCTGTCCTTGATGTCAAAGGTCACCTTGCGCTCCACGCCGTTCAGGTCATCGTTCAGGCCGGTGGAAGCCTCCAGAAACAGCGGTGCGGACACGCGGTACAGGTTGAGCGTGGCGCACAGGGTATCGGCGAACAGCCGCTTCACCGTGCCGATGGCGCGCTGCGTGTCGTACAGGTTCAGCGCGGGTGTGTAGTTTGCCGGGATGATGATCTTGCTCATAACGTTTACCCCTCATTCTGTGTGGTTTGCGCCCCGCTTTCCCGAGCCGGAGCGTGGCTTTTGCAAAGCCGGAATACTGCACCCATTATGGCACAATTTTTTACGAAAGTAAAGTGATAGCAGAAAAAGCAGCTCCGAAACGCCCTTGGGCGTTCCGGAACTGCAAATCAAACTATTTTTCCGTTTACCCGCCCAGATAGGCGTTGCGGACGCGCTCGTTGGTCAGCAGCTCGGCGCCGGTGCCGTCCATGACCACGCGGCCGGTCTCCAGCACATAGGCGCGGTCGGCTACCGAAAGCGCCATCTGCGCGTTCTGCTCCACCAGCAGGATGGTCATGCCCTCCTTGTGGATGTCGCGGATGATGTCAAAGATCTCCTGCACCAGCAGCGGCGAAAGACCCATGGAGGGCTCGTCCAGCATCAGCATGGAAGCGTTGCTCATGAGCGCACGTCCCATGGCCAGCATCTGCTGCTCGCCGCCGGACATGGTGCCCGCCAGCTGCTTGCGGCGCTCCTTCAGGCGGGGGAACAGGGTGAACACCTTTTCCTTGTTGGCGGCAATGGTGGAAGCGGGCTGGGTGTAGGCGCCCATATCAAGGTTCTCGTCCACCGTCATGTGCAAAAACACATGGCGTCCCTCCGGTACCTGTGCAAGGCCGCTCTCCACGATCTTGTGGGCGCGTACGCCCTTGATGCTCTTGCCCTTGTACAGCACATCGCCGGTGCGGGGCTTCAAAAGGCCGGAAATGGTTTTCAGGGTGGTGGATTTGCCCGCGCCGTTTGCACCGATCAGGGTGACGATCTCGCCCGCGTTGACGGTGAAAGAGATATCCTTTACGGCGTGGATGTTGCCGTAGTAGACGTTGATGCCGTCCACCTTCAGTAATGTATCAGCCATGGCTCAGCCCTCCTTTTTGCCCAGATAGGCCTCGATGACCTGCGGGTTATCGCGGATCTCGTCCGGGGTGCCCTTGGCGATGATGCGGCCGAAGTTCAGCACCGCAATGCCCTCGCAGATGCCCATGACAAGGCTCATGTCGTGTTCGATGAGCAGCACGGCAATGTTGAACTCGTCGCGGATGCGGCGGATGGTCTCGGTCAGCTCGGCCGTCTCGGAGGGGTTCATACCGGCGGCGGGCTCGTCCAGCAGCAGAAGCTTCGGGCCGGTAGCCAGTGCGCGCATGATCTCCAACCGGCGCTGTGCGCCGTAGGGCAGGCTGCCGGCCTGTGCGTTGGCAAGGTCTGCCATGTGGAAGATGTCCAGCAGTTCCAGCGCACGTTCGGTGCACTGCTTTTCCTCTTTCCAGTAGTTCGGCATCCGCAGCAGGGAGGAGGCCAGATTATACTTCATGGACTCGTGCAGACCCACCTTGATGTTGTCGATGACGCTCAGCTCCTTGAACAAGCGGATGTTCTGGAAGGTACGCGCCACGCCCATGCGGTTGACCTGATAGGTCTTTTTTCCGGCAGTGGGCATCCCATCGATCAGGATGGAGCCGCGGGTGGGCTGGTAGACGTTGGTGAGCAGGTTGAACACGGTGGTCTTGCCTGCGCCGTTGGGGCCGATCAGACCGGCGATCTCGTTGCGGCCGATCATCAGGTTAAAGTTGTCCACGGCGGTCAGACCGCCGAAGTCGATGCCCAGCTCACGCACGTCCAGAATGGGCTTTTTGTCCTTGTCGCGGTCGGTCAGGAAGCCGCCGGAGGGCACACTGTTTAACTTGGTCTGGAACTCACTCATGGTCTGCGCCCTCCTTGTCAGCATTCTTCTTGTGGAACAGCTCGCCGTTCATGACCTTTTCCACGATGCGGCTCATGGAGAAATCGTAGCTGCCCAGCAGTCCGCCCGGACGGAAGATCATCATCAGGATCAGCACCAGCGAGTAGATGACCATGCGGTAGCTGTCGAAGCTGCGGGTAGCCTCGGGCAGGATGGTCAGGACGGTAGCGGAGAGGATGGAACCCAGCATGGAGCCCATGCCGCCCAGAACCACCATGACCAGGATCTCGATGGACTTCATGAAGCCGAAGGTGGAGGGGTTCAGAACGCCGATGTAGCAGGCGTACAGACCACCGGCCAGACCGGCAAAGGCAGCAGAGAAAGCGAAGGCCATGACCTTATAATAAGTAGTCTGGATGCCGCAGCTCTCGGCAGCGATCTCGTTGTCGCGGATGGCGAGGACGGCGCGGCCATGGCGGCTCTTCATCATGGCATGGATGAGGAAGCAGGTGATGACCACACAGAGGAAGACATTGGCGAAGTTGGAGTACTTGGGGATGTTCTTGAGGCCCTTGGAGCCGTAGAACAGGCTGTAGCCCAGCACATCGTCGATGTTGTTCAGGGTGATGCGGATGATCTCGCCAAAGCCCAGCGTCAGGATGGCCAGATAGTCGCCGGTCAGGCGCAGGGCGGGGATGCCGATAAGCACCCCGAACAGCCCGGCGATCACCCATGCCAGCACCAGACCGATGGCAAAGGCCACGCCTTTGGGCAGGCCCGAGGATTTGGTGAACAGGGCGCAGGCGTAGGCACCCACGGCCATAAAACCGGCGTGACCCAGCGGCAGCTGCCCCAGATAACCGGTGGCAACGTTCAGCGAGACGGCCAGAATGATGTTGATGCCCACGGTCAGCAGCACCTTATTCTGGTAGGTGGACAGCATATTGCCGGTCACATAGGAAAGCCCCACGAACAGCAGCCCCACCAGCACCAGATTCATCAGGTAGCGCACGGGCATTTTGAGGGTCTTGCGTTTGGTATTCATCGTTATGCCCCCTTACACCTTTTCCTGCACCTTGCGGCCAAGGAAGCCCGTGGGCTTGACCAGCAGCACGATGATCAGAATTGCAAACGTAACAGCGTCCTTCCATGCGGAAAGGCCGATGGCGGAAACAAAGCACTCGCACAGGCCGATGGCGATGCCGCCGACCATAGCACCCGGGATGGAGCCGATGCCGCCCAGAACGGCGGCGACGAAGGCTTTCAGGCCCAGCATGGAGCCCATGGTGGGGGTGGCCTGCGGGTAGGAGCAGCAGTACAGCACGCTGCCGATGCCCGCCAGCGCCGAGCCCACGGCAAAGGTGAAGGAGATGGTGCTGTTGACATTGATGCCCATCAGGCGGGCAGCATCCATATCCTCCGAGACGGCGCGCATGGCCTTGCCGAGCTTAGTCTTTTGCACCAGAAAGGTGAGCACCAGCATGGACAGCACGGTGACCACCAGCGTGATGATGGAGGTAAGACCCAGCGGCACCTTGCCCAGACGGAAGGTCTGGTTGGTGTAGTAGGCGGGGATCACCTTTGCACCCGAGCCAAGGATCAGCTCTGCCGTGTACTCCAGAAAGAAGGAGACACCAATGGCGGTGATCAGCAGCGAGATACGGGGTGCGCTGCGCAGGGGGGTGTAGGCGATCTTTTCGATCACCACGCCCAGCAGCGTACAGGTGATGATGGTGGCGCACACAGCGGTGACCGGGCCAAGACCCAGCTGGTTCATGACGAACCAGGACATGTATGCGCCCACCATGATGACATCGCCGTGGGCAAAGTTCAGCAGCAGGATAATGCCGTACACCATGCTGTAGCCCAGTGCGATCAGTGCATAGATGCTGCCAAGGGACAAGCCGTTGATCAGCTGGCTAAAGAACACTGTCATGGTTGGATACTTCCTTTCTTTGCGGCGTTTACACTTTTTGATATAAAAAACGGAGAACGCCTGACCAGAAAAAAGCTGTTCCGGCGTTCTCCAAAAAAATCATGGGGTTTGCTCTGTGCGGGCGGCTCCATCACCGGTGGATGGAACAGCGCGGATCAGAACATTTCCTTCAGCTCGGGCTTGCCGTCCACGTAGGTCAGGATGGCAGTGCTCTTGACGGGGTTGTGGTGCTCGTCGAAGGTAAAGGTGCCGGTGATGCCCTCGATGGTGCCGCCGGCAATGGCATCGATGACGGCCTGCTTGTACTCGTCGGAGCCGGCCTCGAGACCCTGCTCCTCGGCAGCCTTGATGCCGTACACGACGGTCATGGCAGCATCATAGCCCAAGGGTGCAAAGCCGTTGGGGTAGGCCTCGCCGTACTCGGCCTTGTAGGCGTCCTCAAACGCGGTGCTGGAGCCCTTGGCGTAGCAGGCGCAGAAGTAGGAGTCCTTCAGCTGGTCGGCGGTGGCGTAGCCCTCCAGACCATCCCAGCCATCGCCGCCGAGGAAGGGAACGGTCAAGCCGATGCTCTCAGCCTGAGCCAGGATCTGACCCACTTCCTGATAGTAGTTGGGGCAGAACACCATCTCGGGGTTCTTGCCAAGGATGCTGGTCAGCTGGGTCTTGAAGTCCACGTCGCCCTCAGAGTAGCTCTCCTGATCCACGACGGTGCCGCCCTTTGCCTCAAACTCCTTGGCAAAGTTCTCGGCCAGACCCTCGTTGTAGTCCTTGCCCTTCAGGAAGATGACGGCTGCCTTGGTGTAGCCCAGCTTCTCGTAAGCGTAATCTGCCATCTTCACGCCCTGGAAGGGGTCGGTGAAGCAGGCACGGAACACATTCCCGTTCACGGTGTCGGTCTCGGCATCGTAGGTAACAGCCTCGGCAGTAGCGGAAGCGGTGACCATAGGCATATTGTAATCGGCGCTCTCGGCGGCTACAGCCAGCGTGGGAGCGGTGGTTACATCGCCCACCAGAGCGGTGATGCCCTGATCCACCATCTTGGTAAAGCAGGTCACAGCCTGCGTTTCATCGCCCTGCTCGTCCATGGTGATGATCTCCAGCTGCTTGCCGTTGACACCGCCATCGGCATTGACCTGCTTCATGTACAGGCTGGCACCGTTTACAACAGCCTGACCGTAAACGGAAGCGTCACCGGTCAGGGGGCCCATCACACCCACCTTGATAGTGCTGCCGGAAGCAGCAGCGGAACCGGCTGCAGAAGAAGCGGCCGTGCTTGCGGAAGAACCGCCGCAGGCAGTCAGAGCGCTTGCTGCGGCAACAACACCGGCAGCAGCCATGAACTGACGACGAGTGATCATCTTTTTCATAAAAATCTCCTCCTCCGGAGTGTTCTATAAAGTAAATTGATAAAAACGGAAGCAAGGCCCTTCCCCTCTAAAGCGGCCTTGCTTCTGTTCTTGTCTGTTATTATAGCTATCTGGGTTCAAATCCGCAATTCACAAACCGTCCATACTTTTGGGCGCATTTTCTCGGCTTTGTTGATACTTTATACAAAAATTAAAGCGTGATTTTGTGCACTATTTCAAATTGTTCATTTTGTTTATCTGTGACATGAAACAAATTCACAAGTTGCAAAATGGTTACAGGGTCTCCATCTCGGCGTCGGCGGCAAATTCGGCCTCGGCACGGACTTCGGCGGCCTGTCCCTCGGCCTCGGCAACAGCCAACGGCTCTGCCAGTGCCTTGCGGATGGCGGTGACGTAGAACACCATGGAAAGCGCCGTACCGATGCACCAGCCCACAGGCCATGCCATCCAGATGCCGGTGGAGCCCAGCGCGGTGGCGCTGAGCACGGCGGCAATGCCCACGCGCAAAATCAGGTCGGTGAAGGTGGCGATCATAAACCGCACCATCAGGCCGCAGCCGCGCAGGATGCCGTCTGCCACCAGCTTGACCGACACCACAAAGTAGAAGGGAGAGAGGATGCGCAAAAACAGCATACCGGTGTCAATGGCAGGGCCCTGCGGGTCGTTCATGAACAGCAGCAGCAAAAAGCGGCCAAAGAAGAAGTACAGCACCACCAGCGGCACGCACAACAGCCACACCAGATTGCGGCCTGCGCCAAAGCCCTCCTTCACGCGGTCCATCTTGCCTGCACCCATGTTCTGGGAGGTGTAGTTGGAGATGCCGTTGCCCAGGGTGGTAAAGGAGGTGATGACCATGTTGTTCAGCTTGACGGCGGCAGAATAGCCTGCAATGACGCTGGCACCAAAGGTGTTGATAATGCTCTGCAGGATGATGTTGCCCACCGAGACAAAGCTCTGCTGCAGGATGCTGGGCACAGCCACCACAGCCACCTTGCCCAGCATATTCCACGAGAACAGCTGCACATGACCCTCGGTGTGGAAAGCGCGGATGCGGCGGAACACCACCACCATGGCCAGCACGCAGCTGACACCCTGACACAGGAAGGTAGCCCATGCCACACCGGCGATGCCCATCTTGAAACCTGCCACAAACAGGATGTCCACGCCGATGTTGGACAAAGAAGAGACTGCAAGGAAGTAGAAGGGGGTCTTGCTGTCGCCAAGGGCAGAGAAGATGCCGGTGGCAATGTTGTAGAAGAACATGAAGGGCAGGCCCAGAACGTAGATATCCAGATACAGCGCAGAATCTGCAAGGATCTCCTCCGGGGTGTTGATGAGCTCCAGCAGGGCGTCGCAGCCAAACAGACCGATGCCCATCAGCACGGCGCACAGCACGGCAGAGCCGATGAGGGAGGTGTAGACCGAGGTCTTCATCTCGCGGTATTCCTTTGCGCCAAAGTAGCGGGACACGATGACCGAGCAGCCGATGTTGCAGCCAAAGGCAAAGGCGATGAAGATCAGGGTGATCTCGTAGCTGTTGCCCACCGCAGCCAGCGCATTTTCACCAATGAACTTGCCCGCTACCAGACTATCCGCGATGTTGTACAGCTGCTGGAAAATGATGCTGCCGAACATGGGCAGACAGAATTGCCACAATACCTGTGACGGCTTGCCCACCGTCAGATCCTTATTCATTGCAAAAATCCTCCTCTATAACGACTATAAATGGGAAAACAGCGTAAACGCCGCAACCAGTATAGAACCGAACTACCAAAAAGTAAAGAAAATTTTTGGCATATATGCCATATAAAAAACACATGGTAAGCATAACGTATCCCCGCTGCCGCAAGGGGGCAGACTGTAAACGGGTTTTCCACGGCGGTTTGCGTTCCCGTTAAAAATTTAGGTCTGCAAACATACGCACCGGCTCTTGCGCCGGGGTGCAAAGCGTGGTAGGATATTGACGGTTAGTTATATATAACCGTCTAAATAGAGCAGTTCCCCGTCTGCCCGCCCGGGCAGTATGGGAGAGAAAATGATATTCAGGAGGGTTTCAAGATGAATTATCTGGAAATTGAAGCTGTTGTTGGCCGCGAGATTCTGGACTCCCGCGGCAACCCCACCGTAGAAGCCGAGATCATGCTGGCGGACGGCACCGTGGCGCGCGGCTGCGCCCCTTCCGGTGCATCCACCGGCGAGTTTGAGGCGCTGGAACTGCGGGACGGCGACAAGAGCCGCTATCTGGGCAAGGGCGTGACCAAGGCGGTGGAAAACATCAACACGGTCATTGCGGACGCAGTGGTGGGCATGGATGCTTCCGACATTTACGCCGTGGATGCTGCCATGCTCAAGGTAGACGGTACCAAGGATAAGTCCAATCTGGGCGCAAACGCCATTCTGGCGGTGTCCATTGCAGCCTGCCGCGCAGCAGCCGCTTCGCTGGAGATGCCGCTGTACCGTTTTCTGGGCGGCGTAAACGGCAACCGTCTGCCTGTGCCCATGATGAACATTCTGAACGGCGGCGCACACGCCGCCAACACCGTGGACACGCAGGAGTTCATGATCATGCCGGTGGGCGCACCCTCTTTTAAGGAAGCGCTGCGCTGGTGCGCCGAGGTGTTCCATGCGCTGGCTGCCATCCTGAAGTCCAAGGGTCTGGCTACCTCCGTGGGCGATGAGGGCGGCTTTGCGCCCAACCTTTCCAGCGATGAGGAGACCATCGAGACCATTCTGGCAGCCATCGAAAAGGCGGGCTATCTGCCGGGCAGGGACTTTATGCTGGCAATGGACGCCGCTGCCTCCGAGTGGAAGAGCCCCAAGGGCAAGGGCTTTTACAAGCTGCCCAAGGCGGGCACCGAGTTCACCTCTGCCGAGCTGATCGCGCACTGGAAGAGCCTTGTGGAAAAGTACCCCATTATCTCCATCGAGGACGGTCTGGACGAAGAGGACTGGGAGGGCTGGCAGCAGATGACCCGCGAGCTGGGCGGCAAGGTACAGCTGGTGGGTGACGACCTGTTTGTGACCAACACCGAGCGTCTGGCAAAGGGCATCCAGCTGGGTGCGGGCAACGCTATCCTAATCAAACTGAACCAGATCGGCTCTGTCTCCGAGACCTTGGAAGCCATCAAAATGGCGCACAAGGCCGGTTACAACGCCATCAGCTCTCACCGCTCCGGAGAGACCGAGGACACCACCATTGCGGACTTGGCTGTGGCGCTGAACACCTGCCAGATCAAGACCGGCGCGCCCAGCCGCACCGAGCGTGTGGCAAAGTACAACCAGCTGCTGCGCATTGAGGAGCAGCTGGGCGAAAGCGCCGTCTACCCCGGCATGGAAGCGTTTTAAGTAAGACGATTTGGAATGCCCTCCGCACTGCTATGGGCATTTTCAGCGGAAATAGTATTTTTGATTTGTTGCTCAGAAACGCCTGCGGGCGTTTCTGAGCAACTTTTTCACGGGAAGGGGTCGTAAAGGCATACGGCAGCTGCAATACTCCCAATATTTACCACCACGGCATTTGCAATCCTGCAGCGGACTGGTTCGTATATAAGGCAGACCGGCACCCGGCAGCAGTCGGGACGGAATGAAACGAAAGGAGCAAACCTCCCATGTTTCAAGGCCTTGGGCCGCTGCTCAGCCTTTTGGGCGGCGGCAGCTTGACTAAGCTGCTTCTGTTTTTACTGAAGGGGCTGTTCGGCTGAAACGGACGGTCTGAAAGGAGAATACCATGCTGATCGTATTGGAGCATCTGCTGGGTCGGATCAACCTGCCCGGTATGTGGTGGATCATCGCAGAGCGCTGGCTGTGAGGTGACGCCCCGCAAAGCCGCTGCACTTTTTGTGCGGCGGCTTTTTTGCGTTGCCTTACCTGCCTTTCCATTGGCAAAACTGGCAAAAAATGCTTGCATCTAGGCAGTTTTGATAATAGAATTACACTGTTACAGTATGCCCAAAAGCAGGGTGTACAGGAAGGTAAAGTTTGAAATTGCGGTAACAGGGGGTACTGCGTGCTGCAATGCGCGGAGAAAAAGGCAGGAAAGGTAAAATGGAAATAGACGAGACAATAAAAAAAGGATTTCTGCGGCTGGAACGCTATGCACAGAATATACCGGGCGGCTTTCACTGCTGCGCAGAGGACCCTGAAAACGGCTATCCGTTTGTTTATATCAGCGACCGTTTTCTGGAGATACTGGGCTGGGGGCGGGCAGAGTTTGCGGCAAGGTTCGATAACCGCTACACCGCGCTGGTGCACCCGGATGATCTGGCGACCGGGCTGCGCTACCGGAATGCGGAAAACAGCGCGACTTACGCCAAGAATGGTGACAGCATCTTCCGGATTCTGGGCAAAAACGGCTACCGCTGGGTCACCAACGCTGCCAATCAGGTGGAATGGTACGGCAAAGGCTATATCGTGGGCACGATCACGGATATCACCCCCTATATGGAACTGCGGGAAAAGCTGGAACAGCAGAACCGTACCCAGCGGGAGGCGCTGGAAACCGCCAACCATAATCTGTTGCGGATGATGCAGCAGATGGAGGAGCAGAAGGCGCAGTTTGCCCAGACCGCCGCCCGGAACATGAAAAAAGAACAGAGCTACCGGCAGCGGCTGAACCACGACGCCCTGACTGGTACCTACAACCGCCGCTATTACGAGGAAGTGGTGCGCAATAACATCGGCCCGGCGGGCATCGCCCTGATGGATATCGACGATTTCAAGATCTGCAACGATACCTACGGCCACCACGCCGGAGATCTGGCGCTGGAAACCGTTGCAAAGGCCATCCGCAGCTGCATTCGGGAAACAGATCTGCTGATCCGCTACGGCGGCGACGAGTTCTTGCTGGTGCTGCCCGGCATCCCGGCGGATTATTTCAAGGTAAAGCTGGAGCAGATCCGCACCGCCGTGCAGCAAACGGTGGTGCCGGGCTACCCCCACTTCCGGCTGTCGCTGAGCATCGGCGGCGCGATGCAGACCCTTGCCGACCCTATGGAGAACGTGGTGCGCCGGGCAGATCTTATAATGTATCAGGCCAAAAACCACAAGGACGCCGTGGCGGTGGACACACAGGACAGCCGGTTGGCTGCACAGAAGGATGTCTTAGGGGAAAAGCCCGTGATCCTGCTGGTGGACGATTCCATGATGAACCGCATGATGCTTGCCGGCATTCTGGGCGAGGACTACCGCATTCTGGAAGCCGAGAACGGCAAGCAGTGTCTGGAGCTGCTGCGGGCAAACGCCGGGCAGACCTCGCTGGTGCTGCTGGATATCAATATGCCGGTCATGGACGGCTTTGAGGTGCTGCGCACCATGAACACCAACCACACCATCGAGGACGTGCCGGTGATCATGATCTCCAGCGACGATTCGGAGGAAGCCATCCGCAAGGCCTACGAGCTGGGTGCCAGCGACTATGTCAACCGCCCCTTTGACGCAAAGATCGTCTACCGTCGGGTGTCCAACACCATCAAGCTGTACGCCAAGCAGCGGCGGCTGGTGCAGATGGTGTCTGACCAGATCCGCGCACGGGAAAAGAACACCGATGTGCTGGTGGGCGTGCTGAGCCAGATCGTGGAGTTCCGCAACGGCGAGTCCGGCTCTCATGTGCGGCACATCCGCATCATCACCGAGACGCTGCTGCACCGGCTGATGGAGCTGACCAGCCGCTACGACCTGACCCCCGAGCAGCAGGATAATATCCCGCTGGCGTCGGCGCTGCACGATATCGGCAAGATCGGCATTGACGAAGCCATCCTGAATAAGCCCGGCAAGCTGACCGCAGAAGAATTTGCGGTGATCAAGACCCACAGTATGCTGGGCGCAGAGATGCTGCACAAGACCGAAAACTTTGCCGACCAGCCGCTGTTGCAGACCGCCTACGAGATCGCCCGCTGGCACCACGAGCGCTGGGACGGCAGGGGATACCCGGACGGGCTGAAGGGCGACGATATCCCCATCAGCGCACAGCTGGTCTCCATGGCGGATGTGTATGACGCGCTGACCAGCGAGCGATGCTACAAAAAGGCTTTCCCGCACGAAACGGCTGTCCAGATGATCACGAACGGCGAGTGCGGCGCCTTCAACCCGCTGCTGCTGCAGTGTCTGTTGGACGTGCAGGGGGAACTGAAACAGGAAATTTTACAATGGTAATGTGAGGACATCTACGCGTGACAAAACAGCGATTCAACCATAAAATACCCCGCCGTACCTTTTTAAAGGTGTGCGCGGCGGCAGCGGCAGCCGGGCTGACCGCCTGCAGCAAAACGCAGGCGGCGGCAGCACTGCCCGAGCTTACGGTGGGCAGCGATAACTACCCGCCTTTTATCTACCTGAACAATGACAGCACGCCCACCGGCATTGATGTGGACATTGCCACCGAGGCCTTTGCCCGCATGGGGTATGCGGTACGGTTTGAAATCATTGACTGGGAGCAGAAAACAAACCTTGTGGAAAGCGGTGCTATCGACTGCATCTGGGGTTGCTTTTCCATGGATGGGCGGGAGCAGCTGTACCGCTGGGTAGGGCCGTATATGGTCAGCCGTCAGGTGGTGGCGGTCAATGCCGACAGCGGCATTGAAACGCTTGCCGACCTTGCGGGCAAGACCATGATGGTGCAAAGCACCACCAAGCCGGAGGAAATCTTCCTCGGCGGCACCGACCCCCGCATCCCGCAGTTTGGTGAACTGCTGAGCGCCGAGGACCGCAGTGTGCAGTACGCTATGCTGAACTGCGGCTATGTGGATGCCATTGCCGCCCACGAGACCGCCATTTTGCAGTATATGCAGGATTGCAATGCCAATTTCCGCATTCTGGAAGAGCCGCTGCTGGTCACCGGCATCGGCGTGGCCTTTGCGCTGAACGACACCCGCGGGCTGGATGAAAAGCTGACCGAGACCTTTGCCGCCATGCGCGCCGACGGCACGATGAAGCAGATCGTAGGCAAATATCTGCCGGACCCGGAAAAATATCTGGAGGTGGACGCCCTTGAACCGTAACAAGAAACCGTTCACGCCCAATATGCGGGTGGCGGTGCTCTACCTGCTGATGGGCATGCTGCTTTTGCTGGCAGTGACCCTCTTCTCCGGGCGGGAGTCCATGCGCGCTACCGAGGAATACTTTGACCGCACCATCAACTTTGTAAAGGTGCAGTCCACCAGCTACGAAAAATATAACGATACCATCACCGCAAAGTCGCTGCGCCGGATGGCGGTCTCGGTGCGGCAGCTGGCCGAAAATGACGCTTTGGATATTTACGACCCCGAAGCCCTCCGGAAAGAAACGGAATCCCTCTGGCTTACCGGCATTGCCGTACTGGACAAAAATGGAGAATCACTGTGCGAATATACGGATGGTAATATCGATTATGCGCAGTTTACGGAATCGCTGCGAGAGCAAGCCGCGCTGAACGTGCTGCAAAACCCGCAAAAGACCTATCTCAAGCGCATTCTGTTACAGGATGGTACAGCGGTGGATGTTGCCACCCGCCGCGCCGCAGCAGGGGACGCTGTGCTGCTGGCGTACCGGGTGACCCCGCCGGAGTTTGTGGAGGGGACAGCCCTGTCCATTCAGAGCGTGCTGGACGGCTACCCGAAGAACATCAGCGGCACCATCTTTATCGTGCAGGACAACAAGGTGATCGCCGCAAACGACCCGAGCCTCATCGGACTGTACACCACGAACAGCCCGCTGGTGCAGGGCATCCGCAAGGCCGGTGTGCCCGACATTCTGACCCACACCCGCGACTGGGCAAATTCCGGCTGCTATTTCGGGATGTACAGCAACGGACAGAATTTTGATCTGTATCTCTATATCGACGAAAAATCGGTGTTCCGCAATTTCAGCAGCGCACTGCTGACGGCACTGATCTTCTATCTGATCTGTGTGGCAGTGCTGCAAACGCTGCGCCGCCGCTCCATGAAGCTTGCGGAGCAGCAAAAAAGGGAGCAGGAGCAGAAGTATCACGCCCAGCTGGAAGAGCAGAACCGCAAGCTGGAGCTTGCCGTCCGGCACGAGGCAGCGGCAAACCGCGCCAAGCGGGAGTTCTTGTTCAACATGAGCCACGACATCCGCACTCCGATGAACGCCATTATCGGCTTCACCTCGCTGGCGGCGACCCATGTTGATAATAAAGAACAGGTGCTGGACTACCTGAAAAAGATCTCCACCTCCAGCCAGCACCTGCTCTCCCTCATCAACGATGTGCTGGACATGAGCCGTATCGAGAGCGGCAAGGTAAAGATCGAGGAAAAGGCGGTGCATCTGCCGGATCTCGTGCACGATATACGCTCCATCATCCAGCCCAATATCAGCTCCAAGCGCTTGGCGCTGTTCATCGACACCATGGATGTGGTGGACGAGGACATCATCACCGACCCGCTGCGGCTGAATCAGGTGCTGCTGAACATCCTTTCCAATGCTATCAAGTTCACCCCCACCGGCGGCATGGTGAGCATCCGCATTGCTCAGAAGCCCGGCGCGCCCAAGGGCTGCGGCAATTATGAGTTCCGCATCAAGGACAACGGCATCGGCATCAATAAGGAGTTCCAGAAGCACATCTTTGAGGAGTTCACCCGGGAGGAAAGCTCCACCGTCAGCGGCATCCAGGGCACGGGTCTCGGCCTTTCCATCACCAAGAACATTGTAGACCTGATGGGCGGCACCATCGCCCTTGAAAGCGAGCCGGGCAAGGGCAGCGAGTTCATCGTGAACCTCTGCTTTACCCTCAGCGGGCAGAAGGCGGAGATCAAACAGCTGCCCCAACTGGAAGGGCTGCGGGCACTGGTGGCGGACGACGACACCAACACCTGTCTGAGCGTCAGCACCATGCTTTCCAAGATCGGCATGCGCCCGGAGTGGACCATCTCCGGCAAGGAAGCAGTCATCCGCACGAAGTACGCCGTGGAGCAGGGCGATGCATTCAGTGTGTATATCATCGACTGGCTCATCCCGGATATGAACGGCATCGAGATCGTGCGGCAGATCCGCAAGGTCATCGGGGACAGCTGCCCCATCATCATCCTGACCGCCTACGACTGGGCGGATATCGAGGAGGAGGCGCGCGCCGCCGGTGTGACCGCTTTCTGCGAAAAGCCGCTCTTCCTCTCGGAACTGCGCAAGGTGCTGGCAGAGCCCTTCCGGGTACAACCGGAGCAGACGACTGCCCCGCAGCCCAAGGCAGACTTCAGTGGTAAGCACCTGCTGCTGGTGGAGGACAATGCCCTGAACCGGGAGATCGCCATGGAGATCTTAAAGGAAGCGGGCTTCCTTGTGGATACCGCCGGAGACGGTGTTGAAGCAGTGGAAAAGATGGAACAGTCCGTGCCCGGGCAGTATGACCTGATCTTAATGGACATCCAGATGCCCCGGATGGACGGCTACGAAGCCACCCGGCGTATCCGTGCCCTGCCCGACCCCCGCAAGGCGGGCATCCCCATTTTTGCCATGACCGCCAACGCCTTTGAGGAGGACAAGCAGAACGCCCTGAATGCGGGCATGAACGGCCACATCGCAAAGCCGCTGGATATCCCGCACCTGCTGAAGGTGCTGGAAGAAGCGCTGAAATAAGAATCCTCTCAGTCATCGCTGTGCGATGACGGCTCCCCCGAAAGGGGGAGCTTTTTTGTTTCTGCCGGTCAGCATCTTTCCGCTCACGCGGTTTCCTCTTCCTGCATAGGATGGTGCACAGCGGAAAAGGGGAGATGACGACATGAGGCAGACAAAGCGGTTTGCGGTGGTGGGCAGCGATGCCCGGCAGGCGGCGGCAGGGCGTGCATTGGCGCGGGCGGGGTATACGGTGGGCGGCGTGCAGCAGCTGCCGCAGGCAGACTGCATCCTGCTGCCGCTCCCGCTGGAACAGTCCGGTCTGCCGCTGGCGCAGCTGCTGGGCATGGCAAAGCCCGGGGCACTGGCGCTGGGCGGTAAGGTGACGGACAGCGCAAGGACTATCGCTCGGGCGGCGGGGGTGGAACTGGTGGACTACTTTGCCCGCCCGGAGCTGACCGTGTATAACGCCATCCCCACCGCCGAGGGCTGCATCGGCATTCTGCTGGAACGGCGCAGCCGTACCCTGTGGGGCGCGGCGGTGCTGGTGTTGGGCTTTGGCCCGGTGGGGCGGGCGCTGGCGGTGCGTCTGGCGGCACTGGGCGCGCGGGTGACCGTGGCGGCACGCCGCCCGGTGCAGCGGGCGATGGCGGAGGAGCTTGGTCTGCGGGCGGTGCCGCTGACAGAGCTTGCCGCCGCAGCTGCCGCCTTTGATACGGTGGTGAACACCATCCCCGCGCCGGTGCTGACAGCGCAAGTGCTGGCGGCGCTGCCGAAGGGGTGCCTGATCGTGGATCTGGCCTCAAAGCCCGGCGGCACGGACTTTGCCGCCGCCCGGCGGCTGGGGCACACGGCGCTGCACGCGCTGAGCCTGCCGACGGTCTGGGCACCGGAAACGGCAGGGGAGGCGCTGGCGCGCACGGTGCAAGCCATTTTGCAGGAGCGGGAGGAGAAGATATGATTACAGAGAAAAAGGGCTGTCTTGCCTTTGCGGTGTGCGGCAGCTTTTGCACGTTGGAGGACGCCTTGGGCGCGGCGCAGGCGCTGACGGCACAGGGCTGGACGCTGCTGCCCGTCATGAGCTTTGCCGCGCAGCAGGATACCCGGTTCGGTACGGGGGAAAGCTGGCGGCAGCGCTTACAGGCCGTTACCGGGCATCCGGTGCTGGACACCCTGCAGGCGGTGGAGCCGCTGGGCCCCCGGCGGCTGGCGCAGGCGTTGGTGGTCGCCCCCTGCACCGGCGCAACGCTGGCGCGGCTGGCGGCGGGGCTTTCGGATACGCCGGTGACCCTTGCCGCTAAAAGCCTGCTGCGGGTGGGCAGCCCGGTGGTGCTGGCAGTCTCTACCAACGACGGCCTTGGCGCCTCCGGCGAAAATATGGCGCGGTTGTGCCAGCGCAAGCACTATTACTTTGTGCCCTACGGGCAGGACGACCCCTTTGCCAAGCCCCAGAGCCTGAAGGCCGACCTTGCCCTGTTGCCCGCCGCCGTGGACGCCGCTTTGCGGGGCGAGCAGCTGCAGCCGGTGCTGCTGGGACAAAGGAATGCGTAAATCTCTTTTCAGCGGGGAAAAAATGTGGTATACTTCAAATGATGTCTTGCTGGCATAAAACGGATAAGCGGAGAATACCAGATGAAAAAATTTACCGCAGCACTGTGCACTGTGCTGCTTTTGATAGGCGCTGTACTGATGCCCGGCGCGGCAGCAGCCGGCCCGGCGCTGGCCAATACCCGGGCATACTGCATCATGGATGCAGACACCGGCCTTGTGCTGGCGCAGCAGAATATGGACGAGGAGCTGCACCCGGCCTCCATTACCAAAGTAATGACCCTTGGTCTTGCCTGCGAAAAGGCGCAGGGGGACTGGGATGACGTAAAGCTGACCGTGACCCACGAGGATGTCTACTCGCTGGCGGGCACGGATTCCAGCCATATCGCCCTGCGGGAAGGGGAAGAAGTCCCCCTGGCGGATGCGCTGTACGCCACCCAGATGGCCAGCGCCAACGACGGTGCCAACCTGCTGGCGGAGTATTTCGGCGGCGGCACCATCGCGGACGGCGTGGCAAAGATGAATGCGCGGGTAGAAGAGCTGGGCCTTGCGCACACCCACTTTTCAAACCCCCATGGCATCAGCGACGAGGACCACTACACCAGCTGCTACGATATGGCACAGATTTTGCGCTGGGCGCTGCAGCAGCCGGGGTTTGAGGACCTGTTCACCCGCAACGAGATGTACACCATGCAGCCCACCAACATCCAGCCGGTGACCCGCTACTTCTCCCAGCAGGATAAGATCCGCATCGGCTCCAGCCGCTACCATATCGACAGTGTGCTGGGCTCCAAGCTGGGCTATACCAACACCGCCCGGTACAGCTATGTCTGTCTGGCGGAGCAGGACGGGGTGCGGCTGATCTGCGCGACCATGCAAAGCCAGCTGAGCACCGATAAATATAACGATATGCGCACCCTGCTGGACTACGCCTTTTCCACCTATAAAAGCTACACCCAGCTGCCCGGCGGCACGGTCACCGCACAGCTGGCTGTGGCGGGCGGCGGGCAGAGCCTTGGCACCGTTACTGTGGCCGACCCCGGGGTGAAGCTGCTGCTGGCCGAGGGCTTATCCGCGCAGGACGTGACCGTGGACTTGGAGCTGCCGGAGCAGTATCTGCTTGGCGCAGAGCCCGCCGTGTATGCGGTGTACACCCTGAACGGCGGCGCGCAGCAGGAGAGCACCAGCGTGCGGGTAAAGGCAGAGATCACCGGTCTGGCGGAGCTGCTGGAGCAGAGCACCGGCACAAAGCTGGAAGCCGCCAGGGACGTGGAACCGGGCAGCAGCGCATGGCTGCTGGCGGGCATCTCGGTGGGGTGCACCATAGGTGCAGCCGTGGTTACCGTACTGGTGCTGCGGGTACATTCCCGCCTGAAAAAGCGCCGCAAAACGGCAAGGCACCATAAAAAAGCGTAAAAGCCTGTTCAAAACCAGACTTTTCCAGATAAAGAAAAAGCTTTCAGAAAAAAAGAGAGGTACAATATCATGGGTAAGTTTATTTTTACGCAGACCGAGATCCCCGGCGTGGTGGTCATTGAGCCGCAGGTGTTCGGCGACGACCGTGGCTATTTTATGGAGACCTACCAGAAGGACCAGTTCGCAGAGGCCGGTATCGACAAGGAATTTGTGCAGGACAACCAGAGCCGCTCCACCCGGGGCGTGCTGCGCGGGCTGCACTTCCAGAAGAACCACACCCAGGGCAAGCTGGTGCGCGTGACCAAGGGCGAGGTGTACGATGTGGCCGTGGACTGCCGTCCCCACAGCGCTACCTTTGGCAAGTGGGTGGGCGTGACCCTTTCCGAGGACAACAAGAAGATGTTCTATATCCCGGAGGGCTTTGCCCACGGTTTTCTGGTGCTGAGCGATGTGGCAGAGTTCTGCTATAAGTGCACCGATGTCTACGACCCCACCAGCGAGGGCGGCATCCCCTACGACGACCCCACCGTCAACGTCCAGTGGCCCGACTGCGGCTGCGAGCACAAGACCAGCGCCAAGGACAAGCTCCATGAGCCCTTTGCCGCCCAGAAGTTCGAGTATTTTGAAAAGTGGTGATCGCCCGTGGCAAAACTCAAAGCAATGTGGAATGGCTTCTGGCGCTACCGCTATCTGCTGTGGAACCTTGTAAGCCGTGATTTCAAGCTGAAATACCGCCGCAGCGTGCTGGGCGTGGTGTGGAGCGTTTTGAACCCGCTGCTGATGTGCCTTGTGTACTGGGCGGTGTTCAGCAGCCTGATGGATATGCGCGGCAGCGGCATCGACAACTTTGCCGTCTTTCTGATGTGCGGTCAGCTGCTGTTCAACTTTTTCAACGAGGCTACCTCCACCAGTATGAGCAGCGTGCTCAGCGCCGCCCCGCTGCTGAAAAAGGTGTATATCCCCAAGTATATCTTCCCGCTGGAAAAATGCTGCTTTGCCATGGTGAACTGCATCTTCAGCTTTGTGGCGCTGCTGCTGGTTATGATCTTTACCGGCGCACCTTTCCACCTGACCATTTTTGAGGCGCTGTACCCGCTGGTGACCTTGTTCTTCTTCAGTCTCGGGGTCAGTATGTTCTTAGCGGCGGCTACCGTGTTCTTCCGGGATATCATGCACATCTGGAGCGTGTTCGTCACCGCGCTGCTGTATTTCTCCGCCATCTTCTACGACCCCACCCAGATGACCTTTTCCATCGGCGGCTTCAACATGCAGCAGATCATCAAGCTGAACCCCATGTACTGGTATATCACGGGCTTCCGCCGCACGGTGATGTGGGGCATCCCGCTGGACGTAAATATGTTCCTTGTCTGCGGCATCTGCGCCGTAGTGTCCATGGTAGTGGGGCTGCAGGTGTTCCGCAAAACGCAGGACCACTTTGTGCTGCACATTTAAGGAGGGTGAACAATGGAACCGATCATCAAAGTGGACAATGTTTCCATGTGCTTCAACCTTTCCAAGGAAAAGCATGAGAGCCTGAAGGAGTACTTTCTGGCCATGGTGCAGGGACGGCTGCAATACGACGAGTTCTACGCTTTAAAGGACGTCAGTCTGGACATTATGCCCGGCGATTTTTACGGCCTTGTGGGCTTGAACGGCTCGGGCAAATCCACCCTGCTCAAGACCATTGCGGGCGTGTACAAGCCCAGCAAGGGCAAGGTGACCGTAAACGGCACCATCGCCCCGCTCATCGAGCTGGGCGCGGGCTTTGATATGGACCTGACCGCCCGCGAGAACATCTACCTCAACGGCACGGTGCTGGGCTTCTCGCCCAAGTATCTGGACGAGAAGTTCGACGAGATCGTGGAGTTCAGCGAGCTGCAGAACTTCCTCGATGTGCCGCTGAAAAACTACTCCTCCGGCATGGTGGCGCGCATCGGCTTTGCCATTGCCACCATTACAAAGCCCGATATCCTCATTGCGGACGAGGTGCTGTCGGTGGGCGATTTCCTGTTCCAGCAAAAGTGCGAAAAGCGGATGCAGGAGCTGATGGCGGGCGGCACCACGGTCATTCTGGTGTCCCACTCCATCGAGCAGATCGAGCGGATGTGCACCAAGGTGGCATGGCTGAGCCACGGCCACCTGAAAATGAACGGGGACACCCAGACAGTCTGCGCCGCCTACAAGGCGACCCAGCGCGGCGAGGTCTGATATGAATGTACGGTTGAAACGCGCCAAGGAGCTTGCCGGCTACGCCGTGCAGCTGACAAAGGAAGAGGGCCTGCCCACCATGGTCAAACGCGGCGCGGGCTTTGTGAAGCGCCGCTGCTTTGGCAAGCGTGCGCGCTACCTGCCCGCCAAAAAGGTGCTGGAAGCCCAGCGCGCAGAGATGGCGGGCAAAACGGCAGCAGACTGCGGCCTGCCTACCATTTCGGTGCTGACCCCGCTGTATAACACCCCGGAAAAATACCTGCGGGAGTTTCTGGATTCCTTTGTGGGGCAGACCGCGCCCAACGGGCAGCTCTGCCTTGCCGATGCTTCGGACGCCGCCCACGGGGACGTGGAACGGATCGTAAAGGAATATCAGCAAAAAAATCAACAGATCGTATACAAAAAGATCGAAAATCAGGGCATTGCCGCCAACACCAACGCTGCCGCGCAGCTGGCAACGGGGGAGTATCTGGCGCTGGCCGACCACGACGACATTCTGGCACCCCATGCCCTGTACACTATGGGCAAGGCCATCCTGCAGCTGCGGCAGCGCGGCGAACCGGACGGCTTTCTGTACAGCGACGAGGCACTGTTCACCAAGAGCATCCGCCGCCCCATGGTGGCGCACTTCAAGCCGGACTACGCCCCGGATTACCTGCTGTGCTGCAACTACATCTGCCATCTGGCGGTGTTCCAAAAAGCGCTGTGGGAGCAGCTGGGCGGCGAACGCCCGGAATGCGACGGCAGTCAGGATCATGATCTGTTCCTGCGGCTGCTGGAAAAGACCGGCGGTGCCGCCCATGTGCCGCAGGTGCTCTACTACTGGCGGGTGCACGAAGGCTC
>OHMA01000479.1_pt1 | contig 22901 bp, 21 predicted proteins | sample 1569171 | NCBI WGS metagenome assembly OHMA01 (sample SAMEA3879580, study PRJEB24766) | human gut metagenome | biome: human-associated habitat; feature: feces | place: USA | collected 1985/1987
TCACAACTAATGTAAGACCTAATCCAGCCCATGAAGATATCAACTGGTCTTATGCCCCATCTGGTTTTGTGGAAGGAGTTCAAAAAGCTGGTGGTCTAGTAATCCTTCTACCAGTATCTGATCCTTCGGAGGCTAAAACCTATATTTCCATGATTGACAAGCTTATCCTCATCGGCGGTCAAAACATTGACCCTAAATTCTACAACGAAGAAAATCATGCCTGTGAGGATGACTTTTTCCTCGAACGTGATCTCTTTGAGATGGCTCTAATTGAAGAAGCTACCAAACAAAAGAAACCGATTTTTTCAATCTGTCGTGGAACACAACTCATGAATGTTGCCCTTGGTGGTAGTCTCCATCAAGATATTGAAAGGCACTGGCAGGATAAGCCTTCCGATTACCTTTACCACGAAATTATTATCGACAAAAACAGTAAGTTAGCGGAGATTTACGGTCTAGAAACCTCTATCAACTCTTTCCACCATCAGAGTATTAAACACTTGGCCTCTGACCTCCGTGTTATTGCGCGTGATCCTGAGGATAATACTGTCGAAGCTATTGAATCAAACACACCAGATCTTCGTTACCTTGGTGTTCAGTGGCATCCAGAACTTCTCCTACACAAACGTGAAGAAGACCTCAAACTCTTTGAATACGTTGTAAACGAACTTTAAAAGCAACTGATACTGCATTCAGTTGCTTTTCTTGTGTCTTTATAGACTCTACTTAAAGTTCAAAATCCTCCCTCTCCTCACGAAAGGAATAATAAGTTGATTTTCCAACAATCAGATGGTCAAGAAGACAAATTCCCAAGTCGTCACAGGACCTCTTAATCTTTTGAGTAAAATCAATATCATTGCGACTAGGATAGGCTTCCCCCGAAGGATGATTGTGGACCACAATCAAGGAAGTTGCCATCAGATGACAAGCATAATACAAAATCTCACGCGGCTCGGCAATCGAACGGCGAACCCCACCAATAAAGACCGTCTTTTGCTGAATAATACGATTCTGCGTATCAAGGTAGATGGCCACCAGATGCTCCTGAGGCTTGTCACCAAGATCTAACATCATGCGACGTGCCACCTGCTGACTAGACATAATCTGCTCAGAACGAGCCAACTCAGCCTTCTCAATCCGCTTAGCCAACTCCACCATAGCCTTCAGCTCAATGGATTTCACACGCCCAATACCAGGAATCTCCTGAAGCTCATTCAGAGACAAGCGAGACAAATCCGCCAAACTCGTCATTCCTTTTAAAATACGGTTGGCCATGGATAGGACCGACTCAGACCTAGTCCCCGTTCGCAGCACTATCGCCAACAGTTCCTGGTCAGACAAGACCTCTGCACCCTTTTGTAAGAGACGCTCACGAGGCAAAAGCCCCGACTCCTCAGCTACAATACTATACATAAGAAAAAACCTCCTACTTACTTATTCGTAAGTGGGAGGGGGAAGTTACTATTTCAAAGTATTTTTACTACTCTTTGATTTAAATTTACGTTTTATTCTTCTAAAAATATACTTCACAGCGGTTCCTGGACCTACAATAATATATTTGAGAGCACCTTTAATTCCACCGATATTATCAAAATTAATATAGGTATTTGGTAAAGTATCAGGGCGAATATTCAATACAACGTTATCTACAAATGGCGTGATATAGATATCATTTTTTGCAATAGCATAATCATAACGTCTTGCCCAAGCTAGATACACTAGAATACGCTCAATTGAATGCAAAATAGTATGTTGAGGAATTGGTTCTGCTGGAATCTCTTCATCTTGTAAGTCCAAATCGAACAACGGTTTCAAAGCATCGTATTTGAACCAAATGAATGTCCCATAACTCATGATAAAAGTATTCATTTTATCAAAGTCGATACCTCGACCAAGATCCATCCGCTCCCATAAATCATTCATTCCTTCGGCAAAACGATTCTCATTCCAAGGATCTACAATTTTAGTATATCGGAAGAAACTCGGAATATCAGCGATTACAAGCCCCAATCTATCATTACGTTCAAGATTTGCGATAATATTATCAGCAGGCTGAATCAACATTGAGAAAAGTTCATTTCGCCATGAATCTCCAACCCAATAAGGGTATTCTGGTGATTTTTTCGTATGGAAATGTCCAATATAATCATAAGCAGAAAGCTCATCTTTCAACTTAAGCATTGGAATAACATCACGTCCTCGATTCCCAGTAATAAAGATTCGAGCAACTTTTCCATTCTTATCCAGAATAGACTGAATTTCTGCTTTTTTCTCTTCTGAGTCCGTAGTTAGGAAGAGGTCATAAGTAAAGTGAAAATTCTCAAATTGCTTTAAAAAGTCTTCTAATAAGTCAACATAGTAGGTATGAAGATGTACAGCAATTTTTTTAGTGTCTGAATATGTCTGTGAACTTTTCTCAATAACTTTGCGATCAAGTAAATAAGGTGGTGTTGGTAAACTCATATCCGACATATGAGATAAGATTAATTCTACTGGATAGTCCGTTCTTTTCTCGATTTCCTTAAGCAAATAAGGAGCTAGATGTTGAGTTAAATCAAATGTTTTAACCTTGATGAACGGCACTCCTGTATCAAGCAAAACATGAGGATAATGAATAGTGAAATTGCTATGGAAAAACTTGTCATTTAATGGAATCGTATTGAGAATAGATTCATAGTTAAATCCAGCATCCCTAAATTTCTTGGTATAAAGAGTTTCATAATTATCGATGACCTTTTGAACATCTTCGAAACTCTCAACTGATTTCCAGAACTTTTGGAAAACACTGGACTCAACTAAACGTTTTTTAAATGAAATAAAGTAAGATTGCAAATGTTCATGAATATAAATATCACCAGCTTTGATTCCTTGATGATTAGTCATACCCCAAAAATCTATATTTGGATTTGATTCATAGTTATCATAGATTGGTGCCATGTCCCAGAGTGGGCCAAAACAAGTATCATTCATAACAGTAACAGAATCGTACTGTTTCAAGTTTTCAAATCCAACAAATTCCATACCATCATGCCAAGCAGCAAAATCGTAACCTTTATTCTCACGTTGGATAAAATCATCAATCAGGTGCTTATCATGAAGTTTTTGTACCTCACTTTCACTAAGACGACTATTTGAAATAAAAACTAATTTATCAAACAATGGTCTCATATGTTCAAGTTGATAAAATACATGTCGACTAATATGATCATATTTATTGAAATGAATATAAAGCAATAGACGTTTCATTTACTTCTCCTAAAGAAATTAATAATTTTAGTTGGTATTGTCCATCTTTTCGAAGTAACAACACTGCTATATTGGTTTTGTAAGTCATCATATAAACTCTGTATACGATTCAACTCACTAGTCATATTTGTAAGTAATTCTTCATTCTCTTCATTCTCTTTTTTCAACATTTCAATACACTCACTTTGATCATGAGAAATTCGTGACACCTGATTCAGCCTTAAATTTAAGTCTTCTATCTGACGATCTTTTTTAAAGACTAAAATGTCTAAATCACGGTCCTTAACAAGCGCTAAGTGTAAGATTCTTTTAATATCCTGATCTGGATACTTGTTGAGATATTTAATTTGAGAATTCAAGATCCCTGTGAACCGCTTTTCAGCAGTTTCCAATGTCATAGGTTTTGAATCAGATCCTAAATTCATACGATATACAGTGGTGGAATCACTCAAAAAAGAAATCTTAGTACGTTTGAATAATTCAAGTTGCAACTCAAATGTATCGTCTACGGCAGTATCGCTAATTTGAGCAGATACATCTTGCATAAGAGCGGTATCAACCAGCCAGGTTGAAGCCATCGTCATACCTTTCATGACAAGCATCTCTTCATAGGAATCAATCAAAGGAAGTGCCTTATTAGCAAAGGCATCTTTTTGGATAAGATTCCCGTCTAGGTCTACCATATCAAATTCGGTATTTGACCAAAGTGAATCGCTTGAAGCATCCAACAAATCAACTTGCTTTTGAAGTTTTAATGGGTCAGTCCAAAAATCATCACTATCACATCTTGCGATGTATTGACCTTTAGCTTCTCGGCAAATTTTTTTCCAAGTTTTAGTAATACCTAGATTCACTTCGTTACGAAAAGTTCTAACTTTCTCAGGAAACTTATTTTGATACTCTTGAATAATTTCATACGAATGATCTGTTGAAGCATCATCAATGATAATAATCTCAAAATCAAAATTTGTTTCTTGATTGAGAAAGCTATCTATAGCCTCTCGTACCCAATCCCCCTTATTATAATTAGTACAAATAATCGATACTTTCATTCAAACTTCCCTTGCTCTCTTATGAAAAGCTCCACTTTCCATTTCTTTGAATAATACCAGTTGCAGAATCTTTGGCTGATTCATCATCCTCATCAATATCGTCCCTATTTAGAACAATAACTGGAATCTCATCAGCCGGAAGAAAGGCTAAAACTTGATTATTCGCATCCCTAACAGTAACTTCAAGTTTTAACTTAATATCATTTAGTCCTGCTAGTGAACACTGATAATTTACTTTAATATCACCCTTGCCACTTGTTAAATTATCCATCGTATTATCATTATAAATCCAAACATTACGATCAATATCTGTAAATGAGATAGCAATATAAGTCGGCACATCTTCTAGTAAGGTATACGTCAAATCAAATGAAATTGGTTCATTTGGTGTAGCTCTTTTAGAAGACAATAGTGATAACTTCAGATTTTCAACAACTGAACCACTTCTTTCAATTCCTGGTTGATCTGAGGTGATTACTTGTTCTGTATTATCAAAGCTATATTGATTGGCAACATCTCTAGGCTCGCCTTTGGCTTTAATGTACCCATCTTCAATTAAAATAGCTTTATTACAATACTTCTTAACAGCACCCATATCGTGGGTTACAAGAATTGTTGTTTTGCCTGATTTCTTACGTTCCATAAAGTAGTCATTACACTTACGTTGAAAAGCCTCATCACCTACTGCAAGAACTTCATCAAGGATAAGAACATCTCCTTGAGCCTTGATAGCCACAGAGAAGGCCAGGCGAACCTGCATACCTGATGAATAATTCTTGAGTTTTTGGTTCATAAAATCTTCAAGCTCCGCAAACTCAACAATTTCATCATACATGGCATCAACTTCTGCTGTCGTAAAGCCAAGCATGGCTCCATTCATATAAACATTCTCACGTCCAGTTAATTCTGGATTAAATCCGACACCAAGCTCAATAAATGAGACCATTTTACCATTTACGGTAACTGTCCCCTGCTCAGGAACATAAATCTGAGAAATAATTTTTAGTAATGTTGATTTTCCTGAACCATTTCGTCCTACGATTCCAAAGAAATCTCCTTCTTCAACTTCGAAGTCAATATCCTTCAAAACATGTTGTTCTTTATAGCCTTTGATTCCTTTAAATCTATTTACTAAGGCCGTTCGAAGACTTTGAGTAGACTCAACCGGTAATTTGAAAAACTTACTTACATGGTCCACTTTAACTGCAATTTTCTTTTCTGTCATTAGAGAATCTCCGCGAATTTTTTAGCTTGATGATGGAAAATGTAATAACCAATAGCAAAGATGATAAATGGTAGGAAATAAGGAATAATGGCAATAGCTTTATGTCCAATTAAATCCCAACCACGTAAGCTACCCGAGAAGACAATAAAGTGTCGCAAGTCTTGGATAATCTGTGCTAAAGGATTCAACATCATCAATTTTGCAATTTTAACTTGTCCACGTTGCAAAATAAAGGTCAACGAATAGATAATCGGTGTAGCATACATACCAGCTTGCATTACTACTTCCCAAATCGGACCGATATCACGGTACTTAACAAAGAGTGTTGCTAAGATAAAGGCGATACCAGCTGAAAAAAGGAAGAGTTCTAGGAACAATGGAATAACAGTTAGCCATCCTACTGAAAAATTAACACCGTTGATCAAAGCAAAAACAAAGACAACAAGGAGGTTAATCACATAGTTAATTGAAGCTCCAACAACAGATGAAATAACGATAATCTCTTTCGAAAAATTCAATTTTCGTAACAAGTCGCCCCTAGATACGATTGACATCATTCCCATACTTGTCGCTTCTGAAAAGAAACCCCATGTAACCATACCGATTAAGAGACCGATAGCATAATGCGGTGTTCCGTCATCAAAACGCAAGAAGCGAACAAACACTAGGTACATGATTGTAAAGAGCATAAGTGGTTTCAAAATAGACCACAAATGACCGATTAAACTACCTTGATAGCGCAATTTAAAATCGGTTTTAACCATTTCTCGTAATAAAATACGATTTTTCTGACTAAAAAAGTCTAACATCTTTTTCTCCTCTATATGCAAACTTTGTAAGAATTAATGTCGTAAATACAGTTGAGTGAAATGCTCTATTTTTTCGGTAACCATATTTTCGGATACGTGCTAAACGTTCTCTAAATGGAACATCCAAAATTGTCACAAAGTTTTCAACGATTTCCTTATTATCTGAACTTAACGGGAGTTCTAGCAAATTTCTAGCCTGATCTTGGCTAGCTCTGATAAGACTCCAATATTTGGCAAACAGGATGTGGGGTCTAACCCAATTCTTCATCCTTTTTCGCAATGTTCGAGCTCCAAGGACATTACTGCTATGCTGACGATAAAGCTCCGTTGGCTCATCAATATAGACTAGGTTACCAAAGGCAGAAGCTAGCAAACCCAGATACCAGTCATGCATCAGTAAATCATGCTTTTCCTCACCAGTCCATAAGTCCGCTAAAGCATGGTTAATCATAGCAACACCACCAGTAACTGTATTCTCAGTCAACTCTTGAATAAGCTCCGTATTGGCATGGTCTGACTGAGTACGAATCATACTCTCATGGAGGACAGATAAATTTTCATCCACTACCTTTAAATCAGTATAAATGAGTAGAGGTTTATCCTGTGAATACTTTTTGGCTTCTGCCACTTGAAGTGAAATTTTTTCAGGAAGCCAAAAATCATCCTGGTCACTGAAACAGTATAGATCTGCCTCACTATGCTTAAGTAGGGCGTGGAAACTTTTGATAACACCAACATTCTCAACTTGATTCTCATTAATAAAGTGAATACGTGAATCTTGAGCGGCTAACTGTTTAATAACTTCCACTGTTCCATCTGATGAACCGTCATCACGAATGAGAAGTTGCCATTCCTGATAGGTTTGCTCTTGAATACTTTTTACTTGTTCCGCTAAAAACTGCTCACCATTGTAGGTTGACAGTAAGATATTTACTTTCATGATAAAAATAACTCCTCGTACTCACCCACAATTTTTTCCCAAGTAAAGTTCTGTTTCATATTCTCCTTAGCTAACTTACCTAGTTCAGAGTAATCTGAAATAGCATCTACTTGGTCAATCAAATGCGACAGATTGCCCTCATCTTTTTTCCAATAACGAGCTGTATCTTGTGCTACAGAACGGTTAAATGAGACTCCTAATACTAAATTCAAATCAGTTTGTGCCATAGCCTCCAGTAAGCCGGGGTTGGTTCCACCAACTTCATGACCATGAATATAGGCAAAAGCTTCTTTGCGAATATACTTTAATAGATCTTGGTCATAAACTGTTCCAACAAACTTCACACGTGGATCCTTATCAAACTGTGTTTTGGAACGCAATTCCTCAAAATAAGCATTACTCTCGTGATTACAAATAATAATTAAATCACGTTTTGTTGAGGAACTCATAAACTCACGAATAGCAGTTTCATAATTGTTTTCTGGAACAAAACGACCAAGAATCAAATAATAATTTTTCTCGTAAGTGTTCCACGTCTTGTAAATATCTCTAACCTTAGCATCTTGATTTGTAAGTGTTGTCGGTGACAGATCCGTTCCATAAGCAATATAAGTTGTCTTAGACCACGGATAGGCATCCTGAATATAGGTTTCAATTCCTGGATTATCCGAGATAACTAAGTCAGCATGTCTTGTCATCACTTTTTCAGAATACTTTAAATAAGCTTGTACTGGCTTTGGCCACTTAGCTCGTTTCCACTCCAAACCATCTGGATTAATGTAAAATTTGCCATCAAGTTTATGAATCTTGCGAGCAAAGGGAGCTACAAAAGCACCTATAGTATTTCCTAAAACATAGAAAATCGGTTCTTTTATATTTTGCTCACAGATTTTCTTTAAGGCATAGTTGATAGCCATCATATCATATGCAATAACGCGAGCAGGTCCTAATTTGGGTGCCTTAATTGTGAAACAATCGACACCCTTATACTCAAAATGCTCATAGGCCTTTTCATCAGAAAGGCAGGCAACATGGTATTTAACTTGGGATGACATTTGGTTGGAGACTAATTGCTCTACAAAGGTCTCAAAACCACCATATTTTGCTGGAAGTCCACGGCTTCCAATAATGAATACATGTTGCATAAATCCCCTTTCTAACAAGTCTATAATCTAATCAATTATACCATTTTACAAGGCTTTTGCCTAATGCAAACAGAAAAGCAGCCACAAAGGACTGCTATTAATAAAATATTATTTTTTACTAAGTAAAACTCTCTTTATATCATAGAGTTTTATTATTCCGCCATATTTCAGAAATTTCAAAAAGACGGGGACAACATAGGATAGGGATGAATTGATATTTACTTTTTGAACCCCACGTTTAACATACTTATTTTTATCCCAGTGTTTTCCAAAATACTTTTCCATAAAGATAACAATGTCTTTAAAATCTTGTTTTGTAGCCTCAGGGTAATTTAACAAACGATAAGTATGTCCAACACATAAATGCTCAATTGCTAAATATTGTAGTTCATTTCTATACTTCTCAAAATGATTTCCAAATAAATTAAATAAATGAATTAACGAATCATAAATATCAAAGATATTAGATTTACTTGAATTCATAATTGATCCAGGAGTATTAATAACATAATTAATAAGTGGTTTCTGAATATAATGGATTCTTTCAGCTCTACTAGTTAAATAAGGCATAACTGCAAGGTCCTCGTATAACTTACCTTTGGGAAAATTAATATTATCGTATAGATTGGTTCTACAAATCTTTGACCATGCCGCATGTTTTACAACCATGAAATCTTTTTTCTTATTATACTTATCGAATTTAGGATTTACAATTAATTCTTTTACCGGATTTCCATCATAGTCTACTAAATTGATATCGAAAAATATTAAATCATAGTTACTTGATTTATATTTGTTAAACTCTGTTAAAAAGGATTTATCCCAAAAATCATCTGAATCAAGTGATACAGTATAAAGACTATCGTTTATAAACTGTAGTCCAGTATTTCTGACATCAGCTAACCCACCATTTTCTTTATTAAAAATCTCTATATAAGAATATTTCTCAACAAATTCTTCTATTATTTTTCGAGATTCATCAGTACTCCCATCATTTATACAAATTACTTTAATGGAACACTGTTCGATATCATCTTGATTCACAATACTTTCCAAACATCTTCGTAGATATTTTTCAGTATTATAAACTGGAATTATTACAGTCAAATCATAAGTCATTATCTTCTCTCTTTAATTCTTTCTCTAAAATAAATAATTGAAATACCAAACACATACACAATCATAACTACTAAGAAGGCTAATGAAGCACCAAGCATTCCCCACGAATAAACAAACATCTTTGTAATTAATAAAGTAACAACCAACATAGCAACATAAATAGCAATCAGTAGGTGTTGCTTTCGCATAATGGTAAGGATATTTTCAAAAATAATCGCTACAGCGTACAAAACTCCTGCTAAAATCAAAATTGTAAATGGTAGCTGATAAGACGCTAAATCTAATCCAAAGACTAGTCCTAACACCTGGACCCCTAGTAAATAGGCTAAACAAACTACTAGTAACCCACCACCTATAATATACAGCAAAAGTTTTTTGATAATCGAGTCAAACTTATCGTATTCTTTATCCACGTAAAGAAAAGCAAGTTGGGTAGTCAAAGGACGAACCATTAGAATAATGAGGCTCATAAAAAAGACAGGCATGAAGAGAATATTGAAATCTCTTTGCATTCCTGTTTGTAATACTTCCTCAGATAAACCTCGCTCAATGATTAATTTAGGTTCATTCAAAACATAGAGCAGTATGAAACCATTCAAGAAAAGTGGAAAACATTCCTTAAGGATATCCAGAGACTCATAAATCTTCCTTAGGTCAAATACTCCTCTCCAATTAATTGATTCGAATTGATAAACAAATCTAAACTCATACAAGAGAATAAATAGCCCGTTCCATACAGTTAAAGTTAACAAGGATGTGATAAGAGATTTTGAAACAAATAAAGAAAGAAACAAGACAACTGCACTAGTCGAATAACGATAGAACATGGTCTTCCCTGCAATATCCATACGCTCACGTTGTTGAAATAATCCCTGAAAAAGATCAGAAACTGCATCCCAAGCTCGATATAGAATCATTAGGAACGCCATTAGGATAACCGACGAGGGATATCTGTTACCTCCTATTATCTTTAAATAAGGTAACAGTGTTACTATCATGGCAAGTATTGTCAAAATACGGGCTTGAAAATATGCTCTAAACGAATGCTTTTGCCTTACATCTGTTCCATGATAATTTCGAACTTGAAAAAGACCGATAACTACCCAGAGAGTCCCGATAGACCATACCAAACTAAATTGGTCAGCAACAGACGTCGCAGTCAATCGAGTAACGATTAAAAGATATAAAACCGACACACCTGATGCTGCTAAATTTCCTAGCAAATTCCAAAAATATATCGTTTTTGCATCTGGAAGCTGATTTTTTTTACTCATCTTTCCCTCTCAAGGCAATTGTTTGTACTAAGTTTTTGAACTTTGTATCAAGTTTAGATAAGCGAACTGTTAATTGATATTGATTAATCAGTAGAAGGAAAATGATAAAGAGGAAAATAAAGTTTACCGCCGAAACAATTCCTAATGCTCTCGCAATAATCTCAGCTAATTTTGGAAAGACACTAAATACAAGTAAAACTAGTGAAAAGAAAATCCAAAAGAGTGAGTCATTAATTTGGACTTGAGATTTTCGAATTCCCCTAAGAATAAAGGTAACAGTTGCTAGAGATACAAAAATTAGAACAATTTGAAACCAAATGGTCATGGAGTCTAGCCTCGCTTTCTAAAGTTTTGAATGATTAGAATTGACACAAACATCTGTGTCATATATTTGATAGAACGAGAAAGAGTCAAATAACTTTCTCCCGCTTGTCTATCTTCCATTCTAACTTGTGCTTCCGCAACTTTTACGCCATTACGGATGAGATAAGACACCGTATCTGGCTCTGGACCATAGTTAATATTGAGTGCAAACTCTTTAATTAAATCTTCCGAGAACATTCTCATTCCTGAAGTTGGATCCTTAATTGTCTTACCAGTGGTAAGTTTGATAGCTGAACTAATTAAGATATTACCTAACATTCGTAAAGAATTTGGTCGTTTTTCTGTGACAAATCGAGAACCAATCACTAGATCAAAACCATCATCGATCTTTTCTTCCAAACTTTGAATATATTCTGGTAAGTGTTGACCATCGGCATCAAATTGCACCGCTTTTTTATAACCATGCTCATACGCATATCTTAAACCTGTTTGGAAAGCCCCAGCAAGACCGAGATTCACTGGTAAATCTACAATATTGTAATGATTCTCATGGCAAATTTGTGAAGTTTTATCACGAGAGCCATCATTGATAATAACATAGTCATATTGAGGATAGTTTTGAATGATGTTGTTAACAACATTTTCAATCGATCCTTCTTCGTTATAGGCTGGAATAATAATGAGTAAATCTGACATTTTTATACGTAGTTTCTCCTGAAAACTCTATTGAAAAAGGGCAGTCAAATATATTTCAGATTAATTCAACTGACCTTGGTTTTTATTTCACTTCTTGTTTGTAAAACTCTTTCAAAGCATCTTGCCATGTTGGGATGACAAATCCTGTTGCCTTAGCCTTAGCCAAACTCATTGTTGAGTTAAGAGGACGTTTAGCTTTAGCTGGGAATTGGCTTGAATCAACAGGTTTCACTTCAACATCAGTATCTTTGAGGATTTCGACCGCAAAGTCATACCAAGTTGTATCTTCTGCTGCATCATTTGACAAGTGATAGTAACCATATTCCTTACGGTTTTCAGCTAAATAAGTCATAAACTCTGCCAAAGTACGTGTCCAAGTTGGACGGCCATGTTGGTCATTAACGACTGTCAGCGTCTTGTGAGTTTTAGCAAGGTTTTGCATAGTGAAGACAAAATTTTTACCATAGTTACCGAACACCCAGGAAGTACGGATAATGTAGTAGTTAGTCACATGTTTTTCAACTAGCTCTTCACCCATACGTTTTGTACGACCGTACTCTGTCTGTGGATCTGGTTTATCATTAACTTCCCACTCTTGACCGACTGGTTTTTCACCATTAAAAACGTAGTCCGTTGAAATATAAACAAGCGTTGCACCATGTTTTTCTGCAGCCTTAGCGACATTTTCAGTACCAGTCACGTTAATAGCATAGTCAAGTTCTTTGCCTTCATCTTCAGCAGCATCAACAGCTGTGTAGGCAGCACAGTGATAGACCAGGGTTGGTTTTACTTCCGCAAACACTTCATCTACTTTGTCAGCATCAGTGATGTCCATTTCTGCCACATCTACTGCTACATACTCTTCGTTACGCTCGTCAAGAAGGTGACGAAGTTCAGTTCCGAGTTGACCATTTGCACCTGTTACTAGAATCATATTTTTCTCCTCGTAATTCAATAATATTAGTTTCATTTTAACAAAAAAAGCAGAAAAAATCTGCTTTTACTCAATATTATTCTCTACTTTCGATACTATCAATACCAAAATATACCGCCATCCATCTATTAAACCATGCATCTCTTGACTCCCCTAAATTATTCGTACCATTATATGCATTAAATAAAGTTTTAGGTTTAGGATAACGTTTCAAAATAATAGTGGATTGTCCGTTCTCTTTAGCTTGATAAATCTCACGATATTGCATACTCACAACTTTGTAGGTACTATTTATATCACTAAACGCATTAGTATAAGAAAATCCAAATTTAATCACTAGTAGTAATAAAAATACCAAGGCCAATTTCTTGAGAAATAATACCTCTTCCAAAATTAAACGTAACAAAATTAGTAATGCTAAGCAAAGTAATACACTTGCCCCAAAAAATACCCTGTCAGGAAGCTCATTTGTTGCTACTAAACTGTATATACAAGCAAAGTGAGCACACATTATAAACAAGAAATAAAAAAATTGCTTTCTGTTCAAATAAGATTTAACAAGAGAATAAATTAAAAGTACTAATATAGCAATATATAATATCGAATATTTTTGCCAACTCATTTGAAATAAATTAGCTAATTTATTGCTGAGGTCGTAAAACAAGGGAATATTACCTGCTCTCTTTTGAGACCCAGGAGATGCTAGCATTAAAAGAAAACCAATACAAGCCGCTACAATTTCTAAAACTCTTGAAACACTTACTCTTTTTTCAGAAACAGCATCATACAATATTATTAAACTAATCAACAGAATAAATGCTGGAGAGGTATTTTCATTCCCTGCACCTGAAAAAAAAGCCAATGGAATTGTCCATAATATATTATATGGAGATTGGTTTCGTCTCAATACAACCTTCAACCATAGTAAGTCTAGGACAGCTGTCCATAAATAATTACCTGATCCTGAAATCCATAATACAGTTTTTCCGATTTCTGGAAGAAACCACCATAAAATCAAAAAGATTATCGCTAAATATAAAACTTGGTGTTTCCTATGCTTATTTGAAACTATTTCAAAGCTTAAACTATCTATTAATATTCCCAATGACAAAAATACAGAGGAATTAAATACATTGAAAACTTCCTTATTATATTGCATAAATATCTGAACGATAGAATGTCCAGTAAACCTACCATTCCAAACTTTCCAATGATTCATTTGAGAAGTAATCAAATCAAATAATGATCTTACTGGTTGTTCATTAGCTGATGGAAATGGTTCCTTATAAATAAATCTATATACAAAATCATCAGATGTATAGAGAGTGAAGTGATTTAATAAATAAATTAAAGTGACTACAACGAGGCATACAAGGAGATAAACTATCTCTTTGTTGTTTTTTTCTTTCATTTTTTCTCCCAAATATAGATTTTGGATTCATTCTAACAAAAAAAGCAGAAAAAATCTGCTTTCATTTATAATTCTATTCAACTAATTCATTTGTATAAATAATTGGCTTTCTTCACCCTTTTTCTTTAACAATATACACCGGCCGTTTCTTGGTTTCTAGGAAAATCTTTGAAATGTAGTTCCCGATGATACCTAAGGCTAAGAGTTGGATTCCTCCGATAAAGAGAATGATTGAGACAAGGCTTGCCCAGCCTGCAACACTCCCACCTATGGTTAGTTTTCGAATAACGACAAAGAAAATTCCAACCAAAGAAATTAAGAATGAAAAGGTTCCTGCCCAAGTAGCAAGTTTCAAAGGCACTTCGGAAAAGTTGATAAAGCCATCAAGAGAATAGTTCAATAATTTCCAGAAAGACCACGAGGTTTCTCCGGCAACGCGTTCACAATTTTCATAAGAGACGTAAGCTACATCAAAGCCAACCCATGAAAAGAGCCCTTTTGAAAAACGGTTAACTTCTTTAAGCTCTAGGATGGCATCAACAACTTGACGAGTCATCAAGCGAAAATCACGCGCCCCATCTACCATTTCCGTGTCAGAAATTTTATTAATCAACCAATAGAAGGCCTTGGCAAAAAAGGAACGAATCGGCGGTTCACCCTTGCGATCAGCACGTCGTGTTCCAACAACGTCATAACCTTCTTGGATTTTGGCATACATCTCGATAAGAAGTTCAGGTGGATCCTGAAGATCGGCATCCATAACTGTGACGTAGTCGCCTGTAGCACGCTGAAGTCCTGCATACAGCGCAGCCTCTTTCCCAAAATTCCGAGAAAAAGAGAGGTAATGAACATTCGGATTTGAAGCATTTAATCTTCTGAGAACAGACAACGTGTTATCTGTAGACCCGTCATTTATAAATATGTATTCAAACTTTTTTTTCATTTCAATCTGAATACGCTCCATCTCACTATAAAAGAACGGTATCGAATCTTCCTCGTTAAAACATGGAATTACAACTGATATTGTCATTATTGTCCCCTAAGCCTTTTATTTTCAAAAAAGTAATTATGCTACTTTGTGCATTATTACAATCAATTTTTTAATTGAACTAAAAGTAACATTAAATAATATACTAGAGGTATTGTTGATAAGAACAATACTTTTACAGATTGCGTTTCATCTAACATATTTTTACCGTTTGAAAATGGAATTAACAACGGCAAGAATGCAAAGAAATATCGTCCCTGAATTCCCACAATTGCTTCAGAACCTACTTCTGTAGATTGAAGGAGGAATATTAGGAAAATTAATAGCATAATACCCAAGAATATTATTTTTGATGATAAATTATATATTATACGCTCTTCTCTGTTAATAATTGATTGATTCTCATCCCGAATTCTAAAACTACTAATAAAACCAATAACTGAGAATAACGAAATCAAAACTGGAACATGAGTCCACTTTGTATTATCAGAATAACCTAACTGAAAATCAAAGAATGGAAAATTTGTAATATTCTCAAAGAATACTCTGATCGTTCTTAGCGGATGAGCTAACAACACCGCAAACTGCTTCGATTGATCTATATTTTTAGCTCCATAATAACTTAAATTACCATTTATATTTTTGATACTCATATACCAAGCAAGTGCTGATATAATACACAATATAAATGTCATTCCCAATATAATATTTTGTTTTCGAGAGAGCTTAGCATTTTTTACCCCTATATAAATTAAAGGGATATACAAAGCAAGTACTGCAAATGCTGGCATCTTTGCTAAGGTCAAAAATAATGAACAAATAATTAATGATATAATTTCCTTACTTTTAATGTTTGAAGATAAAGACACCTTCTGGTAGATACTCATAAATTGTGAGATAACTAAGAATAAAAGGCCGTAAGTGAGAGTATCAGCCGATATAGCTGTAAAGGATATTGTAACTGTTGGGATTAAAGCAATAACAATAAGTGCTGCTTTAGCAAACGGTATTTTTCGTATAGAAAATAAAAAAAGTATAAATACTGTCAAAAATCCAATCAAACGTAAAAATAAGAATGTAGAGATTGTATGAAGGCCAATCATCTTAGAAATCCATGCTGCTACTATATACGGGGAGTAAACCAAAGGTGAATACACAGCAGCTGGTGAACCATCTTTTGTCTTAACTATTCGAGTGTCTGAAATATCCTTAAAACCATTACTCCAATGAAAACTGATAACCTCTGATGTGGGTTCGCCTAAAGATTTTGAGATTGTCCGCATTGATTGATTAATTAACTCTTGTTCACCTTTTTCTATAGAACCCTCACTTGTAGAACCTAAATCATTAGAATAGGTTATAACTCGTGCATAATGCACTTGTTCATCATACCAAGACATGGGATGTCTGAAAAAAATTGATAAAATTCCTACAAAAAATATCAATGATATTTGAAATAAATATATTTTCTTATATTTATTGTTTTCAATGTTTAAAAATTTATATAACTTCTGATTCATTTCTATCCTTTCATAATCTTAAACATAATTTATGATATAAATTAATTTTGTGATATGTATAGATTATCTCACATTTATAATTGTTTTTCAAAATTATCCAAAAAAGTATTAATAATTCTTTCCTTCATTGCTGTAACAAAGAATATAGAAACATAACTAACTTTATTCTTAAACACATGTAGACTTTCTTGGACATCCTGATTTATATGTTTCAAAGAGATATTATTGCTCTCAAAAAAGACAATCACATTTACCTTTTAAAGACAAATGTGATTGTCTCAGCTAAAAGTTAACTAGCACAAATTAGAAATACCATTTTTCATAAACCTTCTCCTAACGAATACCTAGAGCGATACGAGCGTAGCGACTCATCTTTTCAATAGTCCATGCTGGTGTCCAGACCAATTTAACCTCAGTCTTAGTGACTTCTGGCACTTCTTTCATAGCGTCATAAATTTGGTCTGTCAAAAGATCTGCCAAAGGACAGCCCATAGTCGTCAAGGTCATATCGATTTCAGTATAGCCATCTTGCTGGAAACGAATATCGTAAATGAGGCCTAGGTTGACAATATCAATCCCCAACTCTGGGTCAATGACCATTTCTAAGGCTTCCAAGATACGGTCTTTGATTTTTTCAATTTCTTCTTCAGTGTATTTCACTTCAGACATAGCTTTTCCTCCAAAATCAGGGCCTAACAATCAGGCCCCTTCCATTTACTATCTTAGTCTTCAATAAAGTCTTTAAGTTGTTTGCTGCGACTTGGATGGCGTAATTTTCGAAGGGCTTTAGCTTCGATCTGACGAATACGTTCACGAGTAACGTTGAAGACTTTACCAACATCTTCCAAGGTACGCATCTTACCATCATCAAGACCGAAACGGAGACGTAGAACATTTTCTTCACGGTCTGTAAGGGTATCAAGCACCTCATCCAATTGTTCACGAAGAACGACACGAGTTGTGTAATCTACTGGATTTTCGATAACTTCATCTTCGATAAAATCACCCAAATGGCTGTCATCCTCTTCACCGATAGGTGTTTCAAGTGAGACTGGTTCTTGAGCAATCTTAAGGATTTCACGAACCTTATCTGGTGTCATATCCATACGCTCAGCAATTTGCTCAGGTGTTGGGTCTTGTCCCAACTCTTGCAAGAGGTTACGTTGCTCACGTACCAATTTATTGATAGTTTCAACCATGTGAACTGGGATACGGATAGTACGTGCTTGGTCTGCGATGGCACGAGTGATTGCTTGACGAATCCACCATGTCGCATAAGTTGAGAATTTATATCCCTTGCGGTAATCAAACTTCTCAACTGCCTTGATCAGACCAAGATTTCCCTCCTGGATCAGGTCAAGGAATAACATACCACGTCCCACATAACGTTTTGCAATGCTGACTACCAGACGTAAGTTTGCCTCTGCAAGACGTTTTTTTGCCTCCTGATCACCAAGTTCCATACGCTTCGCAAGCTCGATCTCCTCCTCTGCAGAAAGCAGCGGCACTTTACCGATCTCCTTTAAGTACATACGCACCGGATCTTCAATGGATACACCGTCCGGAACAGAAAGGTCGATCTTCTCCACCTCGATCTCGTCATCATCATCCACTTCAAGCAGAATGTCATCATCCGCATCATCATCTGTGATTCTTAAAACATCGATATTATTTGCCTCAAGGAAATCAAGAATTTTCTCAAATTTATCAGAGTCAAGCTGCATATCTGCAAAGAAATCACTGATTTCCTGATACTCTAACATATTTTTTTTCTTTTTTGCGAGACTTAACAGCTCTTTTAATTTTTCCTGAAATTTTTCTCTTGCTGCTTCTGCTTCCGCATTATTTACTGCAGATGTCTCCGCTTTTTTTCCGGAAACCTTCGTATTTTCGTTGTTTTCTTTCTTTTTTGTTGCCATTTTGTTTCATCCTCTCAGGTTTTCTACTATTTTGTCCTTAATCAATGGAAATATGCACTTTCTCTAATTCTTCAAGTGCCTTCTTATCCGCCACTGACCGTTGCAGCGCCGCCATATCGGTCGGTGCCATGTTCTTCAGGTGATACTCAATGCTGTTTTGTTTTACCCGGACAATAGTTTCTTTTAACGCTTTTTCAAACGTTTCTTTGGAATACCCACCATTTTCTTTGTCTCCTTCTGTCTCTACGCCGCGGATCGTGGCATGAAAAAGACCTGCGATCTCGCGCTGTTCTTCTTCATTTTGAAACATACTGACAATTTTTGCCGGGTTGACAGTACCGGTATTCCGATACTGTTCATATAATATTTCCGCCGCTTTGTGATAAATTTCTTCTGTGAAATCTTCCGGCGAAATATATTTCTCAATCTTAGGGAACAGTCCGGTATGTTCGATCAGCCAGGTCAAAAGCAGCTTCTGTGACTGTATCATACCGTTTTCTTTTTTCTTTTCGCTGCCCTGTTCTCTCCGGAGTTCCGATCTTTCACGCACAGGAGGTGCTCCACCTGCCGCCATGCCGATCTTTGCACCATACTGGTTGACCAGCCTGCGCAGATCTTCGATACCGATCATATACTTATCTGCTACCGCAGCAATATAATTATCACGCTCTAATTTTTCTCCGAACGTGCAGAGTTTTTCTGCAACTGCATTGTAAAACTTTGTCTTGCTCTCGGGATCATGCATATCATACTGCTGCTCTAAGATACGGATCTCAAACATAAAACTGTTTTCCGCCGTATCGATCCGTTTCTGGTATTTCTCTGCACCGAGCGCCTTGATAAACTCATCCGGATCCTTATAAGGCTTCATATTGATGACCTTCGTGGTGATTCCTACTTCTTTTAAAATCGGAATTGCACGAAGTGCCGCCTTCACACCTGCACCATCACTGTCATAGGTCAGATAAACATTCTTTGTGTACCGCTTTAACAGGTTGGCATGTCCACTTGTGAGCGCCGTTCCTAAAGATGCAACCGCGTTGTCAAACCCTGCCTGATGCAGGGCGATCACATCCATATAACCCTCACACAGAAGAAGCTGTGGTTTCTTGGTACTCCTTGCAAAATTTAATCCATAGAGATTCCGGCTCTTATCAAAGATCTTTGTCTCCGGTGAGTTCAGATATTTCGGCTCGCCATCCCCCATGACACGTCCTCCAAAACCGATGACTTTGTTGTGGACATCCATGATCGGAAACATGGCACGATTCCAGAATTTGTCATGGCCTCCGCGCACCTCATCGATGGAGACAAGCCCCGACTCTTTCAGCAGCGCATCGTCATATCCCACATGTCTTAAATAGCGATAGAGATCATCGCTGTACTGATCCGAATAGCCCAGGCCAAATTTGCGCATCGTTTCATCCGACAGCTCCCGCTTACGGAAATACGCATATGCTTTTTCCCCTCTCGGGCTGCGCAAAAGTTTATAAAAATACTTTGCGGCTTCTTTGTTAATCTCCAGCAGCTTCGTGCGCTTGTCCGCCTCACGTTTCTGTGCACCTGTCATCTCCTGCTTGGGAAGTTCAATTCCCGCACGATCGGCAAGTACCTGCATCGCTTCGGTAAAAGTATAATTCTCATACTGCATCAGAAATGTAAAAACATTGCCTCCCGCTCCACATCCAAAGCAGTAATACATCTGTTTATTCGGAGAAACGGAAAATGATCCCGTCTTCTCATTATGAAAGGGGCATAACCCAAAATATGTACTTCCTTTTTTCTGCAGACGCACATACCCGCCGATCACATCCACAATGTCATTGCGGGAACGTACCTCCTCAATCAGATCATCTGAAAAATACGGCGTGGAAATCCCCTCCTTTCTCTAGTCATCAATATCCATCCACTTTCCATGCCTGCGGCATAAAATTTTCTTTAAATTTGGTAATCGCATACTTATCTGTCATACCGGAAATATAGTCACAGACGATGCGCCCTTTGTCTTCGCCCTCATCCAGCATTTTTAATAACTTTGCCGGCAGCTGCTCGATATGGTCCATATAAAAATAATACATCTGTTCCAGCATGGCCTTAGCTTTTACTTCCTCGCCTTTTGCGACCGGATTCCGGTATACATGTTCAAACATGAACAAGCGCAGATCCCGCAGCGCCTCCGCGGTCTCATCCGACATAATGATATCGTCTCTTCCCATACTGTTGCTGATGATATCGTGGATCAGGTGATCCAGGCGCTCTCTCGTGGTAAATCCCAGCGTACGACGCAGTTCCACGGGAATATCTTCCTCATCCAGAATCATTGCACGGATCGCATCGTCAATATCGTGGTTGATATAGGCGATCTTATCCGACAGGCGGACGATCTTTCCCTCTAAGGTATGCGGCATCAGCCTTGTCTGGTGGTTTAAGATACCGTCTCTTACCTCCCAGGTCAGGTTCAGTCCCTTACCGTCTTTTTCTAACTTCTCCACAATTCTCACGCTCTGTTCATTGTGGTGGAAGCCCTCATCACAAAGTCCGTTTAACACAAACTCTCCTGCATGTCCAAACGGTGTATGCCCCAGATCGTGCCCTAAGGCGATCGCCTCAACAAGATCTTCATTGAGCCGCAGTGCCTTTGCGATCGTGCGCGCATTCTGTGACACCTCTAATGTATGGGAAAGCCTGGTTCTGTAATGATCCCCTTTGGGTGTCAGAAACACCTGTGTTTTATTTTTCAACCGGCGAAATGCCTTACAGTGTAAAATCCGGTCTCTGTCACGCTGGAATACAGGTCTTATATCACACTGCTCCTCCGGATCATCACGTCCTCTTGAATGTATACTGAGCGTAGCATACGGACTTAAAGTCTCACATTCCATCCGTTCAATATCTTCCCGTATCGACATGTTGTTCCTCCTCTTTGGATAACCTGCCACACAGTAATTACAATATATATATTCCGCGTTCTTTTCCGTTTTCCTTTTTTTATTACAAATTACTGACAAATTTTTGTTATTTTTTCATTAATCATTCTGAAAACGTGATAAGTGCTCGTACGGCAGGATCAGTCTGCCACGATAAAGCCCACAGCCATCATTGATCAGACTGTTGTCAATCGCTGCGAACATATTCACATCCAGCTTTGACAGTTCAAGCTGCTGCAGTTTCATTCCTCTTTCATATGCCTCATCAAAATAAATGCATTCTCCCACCGGAATAACATCACGTCTTGCACGCTCACGCTCCTGCTTTTTCTCATATCCCAGATGGTTCGCAGGCCCGATCTCCGCGATATCATCCATCGTTTTTGTCCGAAGCTGCATCTCCACATAACAATGTGCACTGTTATCAAAAAAGGTAATATGCAGTGACCGGTATCCATCGGATTCTTCGTTCACGATATAATCTCTGTAATATGGCCGCACATCTTCATTCAGTAACGGGGAATCACTCAGTTTTACGCCTCCTGCCGGTTCCGCTGTAAACCCCCGCTCCTCCAAAAACACCTTCAGTCTGTTTGCAATTTCATATAAATGCCTGATTTCTTCCTGTTCTCTTTCCCTTTCATCTCTCACATGACATTTGGGCATGGATATCACAATGCGGTAAGCGATCAGATCCCGCTCTTTTAATTCGTCCACGGGCGGATATGCGTGATTTTTCAGATAATAATCATACACATACGCCACAATATAGCCGTTAAATTTTGCCTCCGCACGGATCAGCGATTTGATCCGCCCTTTAAATGTAAAAGAAAGATACGGATACTGTTTTGCCATATACTGATAAAACTCCCGGATTTTCTGTGATTGTGCTGTCAGGAAATCATTGTGCTCTAACAACTCCATGATCTGCATCAGAAAATAATAATGTAACAAATCCACTTCGCTCTGATTTTCCTCTGCCGCACGTTTTAGATCTTCTGAATATTTTTTTAAAATCCGGAATACCGTATCTCCGGAATAAAGATAATCATTTAACGTAATCATTTTTTTATCCTTTGTTTTTGCATTCTGCACCGCATTGCTATCTATTATAAATGATTTCCTCATAAATGCAAACAGCGCAGCATTTTTTCTGCCGCGCTTGGATACTATTTTCACGGATTTTAATTTTCTCAGATGAGAAATTTCCTACTAAAGATTCGGGTGCCAAAAGGTAGCTTTCATTTTTGGCACCCGAATCCTATAAAGCAAAAAAAGCACCGAATCTTCAGTGCTTCTCTCATCTCAACATATAAAATGCAGGAGATGGGACTTGAACCCACACGATATTGCTACCACAGGCACCTGAAGC